>JFJP01024725.1_pt1 | contig 10805 bp, 9 predicted proteins | sample 431651 | NCBI WGS metagenome assembly JFJP01 (sample SAMN02602958, study PRJNA72255) | Microbial mat metagenome, whole genome shotgun sequencing project. | biome: fresh water; feature: sink hole; material: water; isolation source: purple microbial (photo- and chemosynthetic) mats found in...
ATATATTATTCTTCGTCGAGGAGAAGGTTCGCGACCGCTCTGAGGCTGGGGTCTTCGTCACTGGCTTCTTCGTTGTTCACGGTGGACTTCGATATGGCAATCCGCTCATTGATCTTCTGGTCGCTATCTCCTCTCGTCTGAGGTGTCTCTTCTTCGTTATCAAATGAAACAAGGCAGACCCTGTCGTTGCTCACCAGCCCCTCTTCCAGCTTCTTGCTCGCCGTCGCCGTCGTCCGCGATGCGTCTTTGATGCGCTGCCTGAACTCGTTGGTGTATATCTTCGATCCTTTGAAGACGTGCAGCTTGCCGAAGTGCGTGTACTCGTTCACGAAGCGCGTCGACTTGGTCGAAAGCGCTGCCTGCGCTCCACTGTCGCCTCCGACCGAGCTGCCGGCCTGCTGCGATAGCGTGTCGGCGAAGAGTCGGCCCCCTTCGTAGGTGCGGCCGACGTTGAACGACTGGCTGACTTTCCCGAAGTCGTCCTCGGCCTGGTGTTTCGGCGAGCAGAACTGCTTGAGGTTGTTCGCGAAGGACAGGTCGGGAGACTGCAAGTAGTGCTGCAAAGAGCCTGGAGACATATTGGAAAACTTCTCGTACAGGTTGCCTACTTGCTGCTCCTCGTCTTCCTCGGGGAAGTAGATTTTGGGCGGCTGCGGCAGCTTGTAGTTCTTCGGGTAGACTATGTGGCTCAAAGGCCCCGCAGACTTGCCCGTCCGCAGGCTCTTCTTGACCTCGATGTCGAGGTAGTCTCCCAAGTACGACACGAGGAACTCCTGGAAGCTGTTCACTTTCGCGATGCCGCAGTGGAAGTCCGAACCGAGTCTGCGGTCGAGCTCGGCTTTGAGCTTTTCGACTTCGATGCCGAAGATGTTCTGTCGCAGGATGTCGAGCACGGTGCCTTGGATCTTGAAGATGTAGTCGTCCAGCGTGGAGACCGTCCTGTAGGCTTTGACAGGCGGCGCGGAATCGTTGGCCAGGAGGTTCGCCTGCAGGTTCGAGTTGTAGTGCATGCTGTTCAGGCGGTTGTCCAGCGGTTTCGGCCGCAGCGTGTGGAACTTCTTGCCTGCCAAGTTGCTCCTGTGCAGCTCGTCGAGGTTCTTGTCGGAGTTCTTCCTGCAGTGCACCTTGAGCACGGCCTTCAGGAAGTTGCCCTGCGTCTTCTCCAGGTCGACTTCGTCCATCGTCGCCAGCAGATTCTTGAGTTTAGGAAAACCTAAAGACTGGATGTTGTAAGTCTTCTTGTACTTGTTCTTGAGCATCAGGGGGATTTGTGCCAGCGAAAGGCCGTTTTTGTTTTCCTTGAGGAGAGAGAGGATTTGTTCTTTCAAAATTTCAACTTTTTTGCTGTTTTTCGCTTCGGTCGAGGTGTTGCTGCAGACTCCGTCGTACTGGTTGTTGCGGATGAGCAGCGTCTTGTAGTAGATCAGGATGTTCTGGTTGAGCGCTTTCTGCACGAAAGAGCAGAGCTTGCCCAGCGACAGCGGATGCAGCTCTGCAGGGCCTGTCAGCTTGATCATCAGCGCGCAGCCGTACTTGCCTGGGTGAGGATCGGACTACCGCCTGGGATCGCGCGCGAGATGGACTGCTCGGTGAGGATCTTCTGCAGCGAGTGGTTGGCGGTCAGGCTGCTGGTCGGCTTGGTCAAGTCGTTCTCGACGCTGGACAGCCACTTCTGGATGTTGCGCGTGTTCTTCTGCTTCCTCAGTCTGGACCTGCTGTCGTGCTGGTTCGAGCCGGCTTCTTCCCCGAAGAACTCGTCGATGTACTTCTTGAAGTTCAGCCAGTCCTCGTCTTCGTTGTCCTCGACCTCGAAGATGTCTTCGAAGTCCCAGCGGTCGTTCTGGACCTCGAAGTGGTAGCTCGAGTTGAGCCTGTCTTCTTTGTTCTGCTCGTTGTCGGACTTGGCGGTCAGCTGCACTTTGCTTGCGGTTTCGCGGTCGTCCACGAGCAGCAGCTTGGGGAGGTGCTCGGTCGGACAGAGGCTTGCCGGGTGGGAGTAGAAGTGGTCCATCGCGCTGTTCCAGTCTTTTTGCGAGAGCTTGAGCAGGAAGTACTCTTTGATCCGAGAGAGGACCAGCTTGTCCGTTGGCTTCATGCGGTCGTTCTTGATGCTGAGCAGGATCCAGACCAGTGCCTCGACCGAGATGGACTCGAGCAGCAGGCTGCAGTAGCGCAGTGGCTTCATGTCTCCGAACTTTCTGACGGTGATGTGGAAGAAGTTGTTGGTTTTGACTTGCAGGAACAGGTCTTCGAAGTCCGCTTTTGAGATCGGCTGGCAGCGTTTGAGGAAGCGTTCGAAGAGCGCCTTCTTGAAGTCTTCGTATTCGTGCATGAGGTTGCCTTTGTAGGCCTCTTCGATATAGTAGTCCGCTGCGATCAACTGCAGACTGGCCAGCTCCTTGGGACCCATTTCCTCCGAGAAATTAAGCTGCTGGAAAACCGAAATCCTGAGATCGCCCTGGTTGTAGACTTCCACTTGCGGCAGCGCAGCCCTGCTTTGCGAGGTCACCAGGTACTCTTTTTTCTGAGCCATGAGGTTTCCGCGGACGTGCTGTGCGCGCTTGCCTTTGTTGTGGATGCGGATGTCGCAGTCGTTGCAGAGCTTCTGTTCGCACGACGCGCAGTACTTAACCGCGTGGCTCTCATCACATTCCTCGCAGAGGAGTGCCATCTCTGTGCTTTTATAATTACAAAAACCGCATTATTACAGGGCCTTTGGTGCAGGCCCGCCAGTCAATTAATTCGGTTTGGGGTTTGGGGTTGGTGGCGGGCGGTTGGCCTGTTTCGCGGCCTGCCTTGTGTAAGGATACGTTTAACATTCTCTCGGTGGCCGAGTGACGGGAATTAGCTTAGAACATTCCTCCGAAGCTGCCTGAGCCCCCAGAGGTGCCCTGCTGGACCAGGCCGTTCGCGGTGTCAAAGAGGTTGATCGGACTCTTGCCATCGGTCATGAGGTAGCCCTTGAGGCCGAGCGACTTGAGGATCTTGGCCTGCATCTCGGGGCCTGCGTTGACCATCTGTTCCAGCGTCTTCGCGCCGAGCACGGTGATCATGCGTCTGAGCTTCTCGACTTCTATCTCGGCTGCTTGCTTCTGCTCGTTGATTTCTCGCTCGGCTTCTTCCTTTTCCCTTTGAAGCTCGAGCGCGTTGCGCTTGAGGAGGAGTTCGTTCTGGCTGGTGACTTGGACTTCCCTTTCTTCCTTCTCGAGGAGAGCGAGGTCGACTTTGTTCTTGCCCAGGATTTCCAGCTTCTCGTTTTCGGCTTTCGCGTCGGCGAGTGCGGTGGCAACGGAGAACATGGCGTCTTTTTCTGTGGTGATGGTGTAGAGGCCGATTCTGGCTTGTTCGGCGAGTGCGTCGTCTTCGAGCTTCCTGATGTCGAGCTCACCCTTGCTTTCCTGCTGCAGGAAGAGAGTTTGGTGGGTGTACTCCATCTCGGTGGCTTTGGTCTTGATTTGGATGGCGAGGAAGGTGTTCTTCTTGAGTTTCTCCTCGACGTCTTTCTCGATCGGTCGCTGGGACTTGATGTCGCACGATGTGATGACTAGGTTGTTCGAAGTGAAATGCTTCACGGGTTTGATGTTGCCTAAATTGTCTCTGCCGAAGACGGCAGCTCTGATGATTTCTGCGGAGTTGTGGTGGAAGTCTTCGTAGTTGATGGAGGAGACGACGCCTCTGATTCTGCTGGAGATGGACTTGCTGACGTCTCCAACGAAGTCTCCGACGGAGAAGAGCTTTTTGTTGTTTTCGTCGTTGGGGGTATCTCTGTTGTAGACGAAGTGCCAGTTGAAGGAGAGGTCGAGTTCGATCTTGGCGTGGTCTGCGGTTTCGACTTCGACGAGGTCGCTGATGATTTCGGGGCCGAGCAGCAGCGAGAGCGTCTTGATGAGACCTTCCTTCTTGGGCTTGCCTCCAGAGAGACTGAGCAGGGTCAGGATCTCGTCTGGCTCGAGGAGGATGAGCTCGGGGCCGAAGACGATCTTGTTCTCTTTGGTCTTGTAGTTGTAGACCTGGACGCACTTGCCCGAAGCGATTCTGTAGGAGATGACTCTGGTCTTGTCGCGGACTTCGGTGTTGAGCACTTCTTCGTAGACGATGTTCTTGCCGCTTTGTTTCGCGGCCATGAAAGACACGCCGAGTCTTTCTTTCTGCAGCAGCACTTCGTACTCTTCTGGCAGCTCCTTCTCCCAGAGGCTTTCGTGGGCCTGGAGCAGGTAGGTTTTGCCGATTTGAGCGCGGATCTTGCCGGTCTTCTCGTCTCGGATGTAGATGCCTTCGTTCTTGTGCAGAGGGATGGCTGCGCGCTTCTCGAGGACGCGAACGTCGATCGGCGGGATGTACTCTCCGGGGCCGTGGACCAGCCACTTCTCACCTGGATAGTGGATGACTTTCTGCTGGTCGGTGAAGGTGTTCTCAGCGAAGACCAGGAGCGCCTCGTCTTCCTTGAGCACGTAGATCGGGAGGGGGTGGCCGGCTTCGAGGGCTTCGTAGGGCTGAAGGAAGAAGGAGGTGGGTCCGACGATGAGTTTCTTGCCTCCGAAGCGCTGGACGAAGGAGCCGTCTGCTTGCTTCTCGACGGGGTTGTTGAGCACGCAGAACTCTCTGTCCTGCACGATGGTGATCCTGACGTCTTGGACGAACTGTTCGTAGACGTCGACGAAGTGCAGCGTCGCGATCTCTTTGGTGATCAGCCAGCAGTCGCCTGCCTGTCTCTCGATGCCGTAGAAGTCCTTGAAGGCGTTCTTGGCCTTGAGCTGGATGCAGGAGAAGTCGTTGATCAGCTTGGCGTCGACGAAGCCCTCGACTTTGATGTACGGCGAGCTCGGGTAGTAGTTGCCCAGGTTGCGGTAGAGCCAGGACTCGCCTGCTCTGCGCTTGATGCCTTCGTCGTCGGTGAGGTTGCGCTCTGCTTTGAGCTTGGCGACGCGGAGCTGGGTGATCTGGATGGCTGGGATGTTGTTCAGGACGGTGTGTTCTTTCCTCGGGTAGAAAGTGACCGGGCCTTTGATCAGCAGGAGGTCATCGGGGAAGTACTGGTGAGAGGATGCCTACTGTCTTTGCGTTTTCAGTGTACTCGTCGATGACCTTGACGCTGAGGGTTTCGTTTTTGCGGACGACGTGCGCGTCGAAGATGCCGGAGAGGACTTCTCCCGGGTAGAGCGGGAACCAGTCCGGGTAGTCTTCGGAGGTTCTGATCTGCGTGTCGTTGAGCTTGACCTTGACCTGTCCGAAGCTGGTGAGTTCTGGGTTTCCTTCGGCTCCGAGGCAGACAGGGTTGTTGATCCTGGCGTACTTCATCCTGGGAATCAAGATCATCTTGTTGGGGCCTTCGACCTGGGTGAGGAGCGCGTACGATTTTGATGTTTCGGGAGATTCGGATGGTCTTCGGACCGAGCTCCAGCCGCGTGATGTTGGTGTTGGTGTCGATGACGTGTGCGTAGTGGTAGGGGAAGAGGTTCAGCACTCCGTCGATGAAGCGCTCGTCCTGAGCGGGGAGACTGGCAGCCGCGGTTGTGGGTTCTGCGGATCTTTTAGCTTTCATGGATTATAATATTTATTGGAATTGGTTGAGTATTTAGATCTGACGGGTCTGCTTATTTATAGACCGGAGTTTTGTCGATGTCTTCGTGCTTCCCGCCTTTCGGTTCGTACTTCCAAAGGTCTTCGTTGTCGTCTGGCCGGCTTTCCTTCAGCAGGTACGCTGTGTTCAGCGAGAGCTGGCTGAGTTCGAGGTTCGCGGACTTTTCGAAGCTTTTGTCAGTGAGGCCTACTTCTCGTTCGCCAGCACCTTGACTGTCCAGATCTCGGCCTTGGTCAGGTCGCGCACGTAGCGCACCGGGTTGCCTGCCCAGAGCTGGTGGCTCGGAATGAGTCTGCCGGGAGGCACCACGGAGTCCGGGCCGATGATGCTCTCGTCTTCGATCTTGGCTCCTTCGAGGACCACAGTGCGAGCGCCAATCATGACCTGCGAGCCGATGGTGCAGGAGACCAGAGTGCAGCCGGGCTGGACCACTGTGAAGGGGCCTGGGTCAGCCAGGTGCTACCGATTGAGGTGAAGGAAGGGATTCCGGTCTGCAGGCTGGAGACGGTGCTGATCGACACGTTTTCTTTTATTGCCACCATGTGGAAGATCCGCACTGCGTTCAGGTCTCCTCGGATCACTGCTCTGTCCCAGATGCTCACGTAGTCGTCGATGTAAACTTCCCCGGCCACAGTCGCGTTGGGAGCGATGTAGGAGTACTCTCCCACTTCAGGCCACAGGTCGTACAGAGGCTGCAGTCTCTTGTGCTTCGAGTGGATTTCCGGTGTCTTTGCCTGACCAACGAAGTGGGTTTCTGCAGCCCGTGCTGAGAGCGCCAGAAGCTTCCTCTGTCTGAAAACCTTCCCAACCAAACTCATTCTGCCACTGAATTATCTCTTATGTTAATTCTTAGTTAGATCGTGTGATGAAGAGCAAAATTAGTTAGAACACAATATAGCTGTGAGCTCTCTCATGGTATAGTCAGATGAGAGTTGCGTCACCCTATTCGATTTTGGCAAAGTATTTGTCGTAGACAGCTTGAGGCAAGGTCAGGTTGTACTTGTGAGTGAATCTCTTGAGGGTAGAGTTTGCGATTTGAATTGCCTGTCGGAACTGACAGATGCTCAGAGCTGTTTTAGGTTTTTTGGATGAGTTGTCCAGCTTTTCAATTATTTTGGTGTAAGAGTCTTCTCTGACGACCTGTTCTTGGGTTTTGGGTTTCTTGTCGACTAAAAAGGTCTTCTGAATCATGCTAGTTATTTTGTTCTTGTAGATGTTGATGAGCTGTTCGGAGTGCAAAGTCTCGAGGATTTTTATCAAGAAGGTAAGGATTGGGGTCTTTAGGGCAGGGTTCCCATGTCGGATGCCGATAATCGCCTCAAACCATTCCTCTGTGACTCCTTCCTTGATAAAAAAAAGCAAGCAGTGTTCATGAGACTTGGACGAATTCTTTCTTGTAGTGGCCAGAGATTCCCTCTGGAAGTAGTATTTGAAGATGCGTTTGTTGACTTCTTCTCTCTTGATGTACTTTCTCGGATTGAGGCTTTGGTTTATCTTGTTCTCGTATAAGTACTCCTTGTAGATCACCTTAAGCGCGACTGACAACACTTTTTTGAGAGTCTCATCTTTACGCTTGGACAGGTCTGTGAACTCAGACCTCATGAGTGACCAGTTACTCCCGCGCAGCTCTTTGGTGAAGATTTTGTTGATCGCATCAGGGTTCAGGACGAACCTCAAATAGCTAGCAACGAGCTTCTTCTGCGAGTCGTCGAATTGCTCCAGCCTGGGTCCTTCCACAGACATGTCTTGTAATATTTTTGAGAGGAATTCTGCAACTTCCTTGAGGTTTTGAGCCAGGTTTTCGCAGGTCGAGTCATCGTCGCTCGCTCCGTAAAACTGTTCAGACTTATCCTCTTCGTCCTTGAGGCCTTGATCGGGCAAAACCGAGATCCCTGTGCTTCGGGAGTCTTTGATGGAGGTAACGATCACACAGGGGACTGCTTCGTACACCCAATTCGGTAGAGGGAACCATCGAAACCGAGAACTCATGCCTTGAAGGATTATAAAAAAATGAGGATAAACCGATAAACCCCCAGTTTTTTAGGCTGCTTCAGCTGCACCTGCGTCTAAGTCGAGCGTTGATGGCTAGTAAACTGCTCGAAAGAGGCCAGATCAAGAAAAAGTAGATGATGATTGATGATAGCCAGCAACATCGATTTCACTCTTCAATCAATTTTGTTTAGTCATCGACTTTCACTAATCTGAAAGTCCACGTGTCACCAATTTGAAGGTTTTGTGGAGTCCCGACTTTCGTGGACCGAAGCCGTCTCTGAGCGGAAATGCGGCAGCCTCGAACCGCAGACTCTACAGGTCCGGGGAAGAACAGCCATGGCGGTTTGACCGAAATCCGACGGACAGCGGCAGAGATATTGGAAGCCGAAGATTTAGAGACCCCGATTTCTAGCGCCAACCAGACTGAGGAAAGCAGGCGCGGAACTAAGGCGAGGGACCTGCTCGCCGGCCAGCCTCGTGCCAGACAGAGGCCTGCCCAGTCCCCCAGCGCACGCCAGACGGGCCAGCCGTGAATCCCTCGGGGCAGCCCGGCCCGTGCGCCCGAGTCGCCTATAAGCAGATCTGCGCGTTATGGGTGGCTCGGCCGGAGGCTCCGAGTAAGATTCGGCGGGTTCGAGAGCGGCACGCTCCCAGCTCAGTCTAAACGTACCGAATCTAGTTAGAGCGGGAGGTTTAGGAGTGAGAGATTGCGGTTGGTTGGCGCGTTTCATCTCGGTATGTCCTAGACTGGGGGATCGACGACGTAAACGTACAGGATAAAATACGAACTTCAGACTACTCAATGTGTCTGTTTTAGTCATCTATTATAAAGAGTGACCGAAGAATTGGAAATCCCGATCCGACGATTAATCCGCAGCTGTCCGAACCAAAGAAGCAATCAGTTAGTTGGCTGGCCTGCTGCGGGCAGGCCTTCGCTGCCGGCCTCGGCTGCTGCCGACGCTCTTCCGCGAGTCGCTGCTCGGAGTCGCGGCTGCAGGCAGGCCATTAAGCGTTCTCGGAAGTTAAGTTAGAAGAATTTCCTGTCTCGACGCTTCCTGCTTCTGTCTTTCTCTTCAGGCGCGAAGAAGTTCAAGTAGAAGATGGAGGCGACCACTGCGCCGAGTCCAGGCCCGACCCAAAAAACCCACTGGTTGCTGTCTGCGCTGTTCGTGAGGAACATCGGGCCGACGACGCGTGCAGGGTTGATGGCCCCGCCGCTGATGTCTCCGATGGCGATCATCGCTGCGGTGAAGATGCCTCCGATGCAGAACGCGTAGTAGTCTTTGCGGAAGGGTTTCTGGTTCTTGACGATCAGCGCGACGAACTGCAGGAAGAAGGCGCCCACGAACTCGGAGAGCATCGCGCCGAGCCTGCCGAAGTCGAGGGTTTTGTTCACGTTGGGGAAGCCGAGGACAGACTTGCTCGAGATGATGCGCATGGTCTCGAAGTCGAGCACGTAGCAGAGGTAGGCAGCCGCGCCGAAGCTGCCGATGATCTGCGCGCAGATGAGGTAGGCTGCGCTGACGATCGTGAGTTTCTTCGTGAAGATGTCTCCGATGCAGAGCGCTGGGTTGTAGTACCCGCCAGACAGGTGGTCGCCCATCCACACGAAGATCGAGTAGATGAACCCGTGCGTCAGCGCGACGCCTGTCACCGAGAGCACTTCCTTGTCCTTCAACACGATGGACAGACCGCCGAAGTACACCAAGGCAAAAGTGCCCAAAACCTCCATCGGAATCGCCTTCAGCTTTATCGGCGGTCTCTCCTGATCCTTCTGGCTCTCCTCCTTCACTCTCAGATCCATCCTGCTGCTCCTGATTTAGCTAAATAAATTTAGCCCGATCGCTCCTTATATATTCGCTCGCCGCTCCGCATGAGACTCGCCTCGCTCCTGCTGCTCCTGGCGATGGCTGCAGGCCAGGCCGCCTGCCTCAACTGGAAGTTCTGGGAGATGTTCTACTCCCAGGAGAAAGAGCAGCCCACTGGCCTCGCCAAGCTGCAGACCTGGGACCGCGCAGAGTACGAAGACATCCTCAACGACACCAAAGACTACCTTTCTTTCATGGAAACCAAAGCCAGCCACATCGTCAGCATGGTCCGTACGCTCGAAGATGCAGGCAAAGGCATCTACCAGGTCATCCGACAGATCTTCGCCTTCAACGAAGGTGTAAACATCTCCGATGCGATCCCCAAAGAAGACCAGACATCTATCGAAACTCAACCCATTAAAACACCAGTCAAGAACCCAGACCCCAAACCAAAGTCCGATGCAGCCAAAACAGACGAAGCCAAGCCCGCAGAAAACCCTGTCGAGCAGCCCAAGCCGGCAGAGAAGCCAGCAGCCACCAACGAGACTAAAACAGCCGCTCCAGCCCCCACTCAACCAGCCACCTCCACTGCCCCAGCAGCACAAGAAAAACCGCACTCAGCCACCACAGCCCCTCCACCAGCACCAGCAGCCCCGGAACCAAAACCAGCACCCCCAGCAGAGCAGAAACCGTCTGCAGCTACCGCAGCCCCCAACCAGTCTTCCCCCGCAGCAGCGCAGCCAACAGCCACAGCTAGTCCACCCCCAGCCGGCGGAGGAAACCCAGCCGCCAGCACAGCACCGACCCAGCCAGCCACAGCCACGAAGCCCCAACCCACCACCACCACAGCAGAGCACAAATCTATCTTCCACAGATTCGTGCAGGGCTCGAAACACCTCGTCGAAGGCCTCATCGAGCACCTCTACGGCCGAGACCCGCACGCGCACCGCGCAGCGAAGGCCCAGCGCCACTCCGAACTGGCCAAGATGGCCCAAGCCTACCTGTCCTCGCCACACGCAGTCGCCTCGACGGTCCGTCCGCAGCACGCCTCGCACAGCCAGCGCAGGACGGCCAGCCGACCACCGCACAAATCAGCCTCTCACCGTCGCGCGAACCCGCGCCACCTGCTGAGCGAGCAGTCGGAGCAAATGGCCAGCACCTGGCAGTCCTACTTCGAGGTCTCCGAAGACATGGAGGCACACGTGAAGCACCTGCAGGCCCTCATCACCCGCATCAAAGCTCCGGGCCTCGAACTCGTCGCGGCCTTCGGAGCAGCCCCCCCCACGAAAGGCCGCCCGCAAGACTAGCCGCTGCAGCCTGCCGCCTCGCAGCCACCGCGCACTAACTAATTCAGAGCCTGCAGTTCCGTTGAATCTCGGCCGGTCTGCCTCGAAACTTGCTCACCGAACCGTCGGTCTATAATC
>JFJP01021721.1_pt1 | contig 10804 bp, 3 predicted proteins | sample 431651 | NCBI WGS metagenome assembly JFJP01 (sample SAMN02602958, study PRJNA72255) | Microbial mat metagenome, whole genome shotgun sequencing project. | biome: fresh water; feature: sink hole; material: water; isolation source: purple microbial (photo- and chemosynthetic) mats found in...
CGAAGAAACCGCCGTATACGAAAGTACGTACGGTGGTGTGAGAGGTCGGTGAGACAGGGGTTGTCCTTTTCTCACCTCCTACTCGATTATGTTCAGATTGGCACGCCGTTTCGCTAAAGATGTTTGATGCTTCTATTGGAACAGTTGCACTACCTCGGAGTACCGAACCCCGTGCAGGGCGTGGATTTATTTCTACTGACCTGGAAGTCCTGATTCGAGGTGTGTATAGAATCATTCACACCGGAAAAATCCCCGTGGCGCGCTTATGAATGGTTGTCACAAAAAGGAAAAAAGGTGTGACACTCTACGTTAGAGCGGTTTTGATAGGATATCCCGAATTTCATCGACCAGTTGGTTCAAGGCTATCGGTTTTTGAAGGAATCGGTTGATTTCCGGCATCTCTTCGCGCAGTTCCTGTTCCCGTTGATTGAAACCAGAGCAGAGAACCACCGGGACTGCGGTATTTATCTGTTTGATTGTTTTAAGAAGATCGACTCCATCCATAAATGGCATAGACATATCTGAAACAACCACTGAGAAGAGTTGAGGAGTTGATTCGAAAGCTTCAAGCGCCTGTACACTGTCGGTAAAGGCTGTCACCGTGAACCCTTCGTGCTCAAGGAATCGCTTAGTGCTCTTGACGATCATCGATTCGTCATCAACAAACAGAACGTGAATTGTGGAATTTTCTGGAGTCGAAACCGCCACGGGCACAGTGGCACTCTCTTTGGGGGTGTATTCGATTTTGGGGAACAGAATGGTAAAAATCGTTCCCACGCCTGACTTGCTCTGAAGAGAAATCACGCCGTCGTGACTGGCAATAATCGTGTGAACCATAGAAAGTCCCAATCCCGTACCCTTGCCTTGTTCTTTTGTTGTAAAATAGGGGTTGAAAACCTGTTCTGAAACGGCCATGTCCATACCACTTCCGGTGTCACTGATTTTCAGTTCGAGATACTCCTGCTCTAGCAGTCCCGGGTGAAGTTCCTGAAGATCGACCGCCGAAGGAACATGGCGCAATGAGACGGACAAGAGCCCCGAAGTTTGGTCCTGCATCGCATGCCACGCATTGGTGCAGAGATTCATAACTACCTGATGTATCTGCGTGCTGTTTCCTAAGATGTAGTCATCACAAGAGATTCGCGTATCCATAGCAATTGATGTGGGAAGCGATGATCTGATCAGTTTCAATGCTTCGCCAACCACATTCGAAAGCAAGATTGGCGAACGATCCGGCGTTCCTTTGCGGCTGAACGTGAGAATCTGGCTGACCAGATCGCGGGCGCGATTGGCGGCATTGCGAATCTCGTCGTGTGCCTCGTGAAGGTGGACATTTTCGTGCTCTTCGAGGGCTGCCAAATCGAGATAGCCGAACATGGCAGCGAGAATATTGTTAAAGTCGTGAGCGATTCCTCCGGCGAGCGTGCCGATAGCTTCCATTTTCTGGAGATGGCGGTCGCGATCTTCGATCTCTTTCAAGTGGGTCATGTCGTAGCCAAAGGCAATCAGGAAATCGACTCCGCCGGATTCGTTAAATACTGGTGTCAGATAGAAATCGATGGCGCGGCTTTTTCCAGCTCCATCGAGATGAGTCGCTTCAAACTGAATCTTTTCGCCTTCAGCACACTGAACAATTCCTTCGCGAAGGAGCATTTGCAACTCTTCAGAGTGGCGCCACCACGGCGTTTCCCAGAACGGAATTCCAACGAGATCTGACTCTTGGGCATTGATCATCGACAGGGCGGTGAAATTTGCCGCGCGAACAGTTCCATCACAATCGAGAAGGCCCATCAGCTGTGAACTATTGTCAAAAAGGGCGCGGAATTTCGTTTCATTGGCCCGAAGTTCGGTTACTTTGCGTTCAACTTCGCGGCGAAGTTTTCTCGTGGCGATAAAAATAAACAAACCTATTACGGGAATCGTAAAGAGAACGTGAACAATCCACGCGGGGATCACTGAAAAAGTGGATGTGAAATCAGAAGATGCGACAAGAGGAGATACGATACAAATCAGTGTTAAACCATTTTTCATATGCCCCTCCTTACCATATAAAAAAGGGTACCATTGGTACCCCTTCAAGACAAGTAAAAAACCTTATCGCGGTGGATAAATCGCCATTTTTCTGATTTCACTGCGGATAATCTCTTTTTCACCCTTGGAATTAATCGCATTGACTTCAGGTCGACCATCTCGTTCAACATAAAGTCGATAGAGATAGACATTAGGCGAGAGGCGATTTCCTGCCTGATCGGTAAGATCCCACGCGACACCGGGGCGAACATCGTTGAACTGGCGGATTAACTGACCAGAAAGCGTAAATATTTTCAGAGTCATGCGATGGACATTCCCCTGAGGTGCATTAAAATAAAACCGCGTGGTTTCACCTAAGTGCGCTGGCGATGGGTATGCGTAAAAATCGCCAATATCGTACATGCTGTTGGCGAGGCTTTTCACGTCGAGGATAAATTTCGACTGAGTGCGGTTTTTCAAGTAGTCTCCGGCGGTGACGGTCATTTCATATTCGCCGGGTTGAGGAAATTCATCTTCGCGGAAATAGAGAAGCACGCGCCCCTGATCGGGATCTTCTTGGATTTCACGGAAATCGCCGTTGTGGCTCTTGGTTCCACGAATCCCTGGCACTGCCACAGTGATCCCTTCGCCGGCCTGATCTCCGGTCACATCGATCCCTGAACTATCGCGGAAAAAGAGTTCCACCGTTACGGGCTTTGCCACCAAATCGGTGTCATTTTTCGGGAATCCGTCAATGGTAATCTTGTTGCCTATTACGCCGGGAAGCGTCGTATCAGTGAGCGATTCGTCGTGATAGAGTCGCGCTGCCACTGATGGCCCAATCTTGTCGGTTGTGTCGATCAGAGAAGCATCCACGCCATCGTAGGTAACGGTGGTCAGGCCTGTGACGGTTTTCGATTGACCTTTTTTCCAACCGTAGAGTCGAATCTGCATTTTTTCAATTTTTCCACTGGCAAAAGGCGGAATATCAAGTCGCACAAGAATTGAATCGCCTGTAACAGCGGAAACCTTATTGCGAATCATTTTCCCCGGAAGTGAATAAGGCCAGTTTTCGCGTCCTATCCAACCATCCTTGCGGGTCACCCCCTTTTGGGTGGGCATTTGCAAGTGAACGCGCACAGAATCGACAGACTCTCCCGCTGGAAGTGCAGCTTTCACGTAGACCATCTGTGCACCGCGAATCGTGTCGGTGGCAGTTCCATTGGCTAAGGTAACACTCGGTTTGATCGATTCATTATCGGAGATCGGGCGGTAGGATGGGTCGCCAAAAATGGCATATGTTTCGAGATTGTAGTCCCGCTTTGCCGTGATATAGGCTGATCCAATTGAAGTTGTGGTGGGTTGGAAAAAATTCCGGAAAAAGGTGCGACCAAAATTGGTGTTCGACGACGCATAGGAAACGCGCACGCTGGCAATAGATGCCACCGCTCCTTTTTCTGCTTCCGTCACCATTCTTCCCGCAAGACTAGGCGTTGCAGGCATATCAAAAAAGGCAACGGAACAGCTGAACGCAGAGAAAATGAGATAGCGCTGATAGTTTTTCAGCGTGCCCACATCAGAAATATCAAAGAGATACTCGTCGGCCATTCGCGTCGGCGATCCATGACCGAAATAGTTCGCCAACGCCACACCGTCATTGAGTAGATTGACAAATCCATCGCGTGCGGCGGTTTTTTTCAATCCTTCCACGGGATATTCAAAGAGATTGATTTTCTTGAGATTCACCGTAGGCGCAACACTCAGTATGGTGTCTCCGCATAAATCCGACGATTCCCAGTGGCGAATGTCCTGTTTTTCAGGACCGCCTTCCTGAAAGTCGTCGTCTGATACCAACGCCACTTGATTTCGCCATTCGGAATAGTCGCCAGTGGTTCCTTCCATGAGAATCAGCTTGTCGAGATAGGCAGACAGTTCCGATCGATTCTGCGCGGGAACACGACCTACTGCAAGCGATGGAACTCTATGTCCTGGAAGAGTTCTCGGTGTCGTATAGCCAAAGAAATCTTCCACCGCAATATCGTTGTGATCGATAAAGGGCGGAATAAAATTCGGTGCCGATGACAAAATCCCTTTATAGTCATAATGCCCTGTTCCCAAAAGAATCAGATAGGATGGCGTTATTCCACCGACCCATTGATTCATTACGTAGACCATGAAATTGCGAATCGCCGAAGGAGTGGCTGTTCCACCGGAAAATTCGCGATAGATGTCGGTGGTGGTGACAATGGTGGGATGAGAAAATTTTCCAATAGCCACTTTGTGCGAAGCGAGACGAACCGCTTCGTCGAGAAACTCTGGAGCGGTGACAATCATGTAGTCAGATTGATTTGTGCTGGCGTGAAGATCGGTGACTTGATAGGTTCGCGGTGCCGTGGCGGATCCATTTTCCAACGTCAGTGTTGGCATTGTCGCTCCCGATGCCGTGGCGATCACATACTGATACCCAACCGCCACCGAATCACTCCAGCGAAACGTTCCACCGGTCGAGATTGTATCGACCAGTTCCACTGTCTGATTGCGCGCATTGATGCGACAGATCGCTGTAAATTCCGCCGGAAGGTTGTTTACTTCATAGGTGACCAGCGATGGTGCCGACAGTGTGTCATTCGAATAGAATCGCAAATACTTTTTGCCCGATAAGTTGAGTGGAATATTGTATCGAAGATCGTATCCGCGAATGTCGAGATATTGCGTTTTTCCATTCTCATTTTTCAGCCCCGCCGTTTCATAGGAGAATCGTTCTGCCGAAGCGGGGAGTGTCACCCATTTTGAATCAAAGCTGTACGAAGCGGGCAGCGCGGTAACCGTATCATTGGATGGGTAGATACGAAATCTCCCTTGAACCGAATTGTCGAGATCTTTGACTCCGATTTTCAACTGAAGTTGCGGTGACGTTCCAGGCGCTACAGAAATAATGGGAAACGGCGAGGAGATCGTGAACTGTTCTGACCCTTTGCGAAGGGACTGCCAGATCCATTTGCGAGATGAGTGTTCACGTTCGTCAAGGTTTGTGCCCAGCATGGCGCTCTGACGAACTGCATGCAACTGCATACCATTTGTGAGAGGCGTCGTTCCTGCTAGGGGAATCGCAACTTTTGACGCCGGCGTTCCGGTTCCGCGGGCTATATAAAAATGGCGTTTTTCCGAGAAATCATTGTAAGTGTATTCCCAGCGGCCATTTTTGCGCTGCCAGGAGTTGGTTCCCATGGCAAAAAAGAGAATTTCATCGGAACCGTCGAAAATGCCATTGCTGTTTACATCCCGAAGTATCAGAGGGATTCGGTTTAGCGACGATGGCAATTGATCAATCGGCGGAGTGGTGGAGTCGTGAATCGACGGATTTGTTGCATAAACAGCCACTTCGTTCATGGAAAAATTAGATCCCAAACCACCTGTTGACAGCATGGCCGGAGTGATTTTTAGGAATCGGTCAAGGCCATCTGCCGTTTCCTGTTCCGATCCCGCTTTTCCTCCTACGGTAAAGCGAAGTACCGATTCCGAAGGTGAAATCCACAGCTGATCTGAACTGAGAGCGCGAGAATAACTTGGCTTTGAACGATAGAATTCGCGTGGATTGAGCGCCATGGATGCCACGGCGCGTTCATAATCGCCATCGGGTCGAGCGGTTGAACCCACTGGAACATAACGAATTACCGCTTCAGCTTCGACAAACTGTTCGATCATCCCGTTTTCTGCAAAGAGAACAGGGGTAATCAGCCACGTGTGAAGAGGTGAATGGCGATAAATTGAGGTCTGAATCGGCGAACTGATCCCGTTGATCACCACAGCTGAAGAGTCGGCGCGGCGAAGAGGTCGTCCATAAGTGATGACTGCTTTTTTAGTGGTAGTTACGGTGACCGTGGCTTTTTCGGGGTGTTGTGTAAAGATCGATAGGGCAAGGGCTGGAATTTCACGTCCCCGCGAATCGGAAGCTGCCACATCGGCAAACGTTCCCAGGGCGATCGAATCACCGGTGCCTCGATCCACAATGGGATCGGCGGTCAGCTTCACTCGAATCATGCCGGGCGATTGTTCAAGAACGGTGATTCCCGCCCAGATCGGGGCAGTTACAGCCAATAACAACAGATATATACGATTCATAGGCCCTCCGAATTAAAACTCATTGTAGGTAAAATAGTATCTGAAAAGGTTCTATCCGCGGAAAGATTCGTTCATGGTGAACAATCATTGGTGCTCTTAGGACATAGAAAAAAAGCTATTCCCGATTTTACCGGGGCGGATAGATTGCCATCTTGCCTATTTCACTACGAATAATCTCTTTTTCACCCTTGGAATTAATTGAATTCATTTCAGGGCGACCATCCCGTTCAACGTACAGTCGATAGAGATAGACATTAGGTGATAGGCGATTTCCTGTCTGATCGGTAAGATCCCACGCAACACCTGGTCGAACATCGTTGAACTGGCGGATCAATTGCCCCGACAGCGTAAATATTTTCAGTGTCATTCTATGGACATTCCCCTGAGGGGCATTGAAGTAGAATCGCGTCGATTCGCCGAGGTGCGCCGGTGAAGGATAGGCGTAAAAATCACCGATATCGTAGAGACCCTTAGCGAGACTTTTCACGTCGAGGATAAATTTCGACTGAGTGCGATTTTTCAAGTAGTCGCCAGCGGTGACCGTCATTTCATATTCGCCGGGTTGTGGAAATTCATCTTCACGGAAATAGAGCAAGACGCGTCCCTGATTGGGATTATCTTTAATTTCCCGGAAATCCCCATTGTAACTCTTGGTTCTGCGAATTCCTGGAACAGCTACTGTGATTCCGTCACCAGCCTGATCACCAATCACATCGACACCGGAACTGTCGCGGAAAAAGAGTTCCACCGTCACCGGCCGTGCCACCAAATCGGTGTCACTCTTGGGAAAGCCATTGATAACGATCCGATTTCCAACCACGCCGGGAAGTGTCGTATCTGTCAGAGACACATCATGATAGAGTCGCGCCACTACCGATGGTCCGGTCTTGTCAGTAGTATCTAGTTTCGATGCATCGACGCCGTCATAAGTCACCGTAGTCAAACCGGTCACCGTTTTTGACTTCCCATTTTTCCATCCGTAGAGTCGTAGCTGCATATTATCAATCTTACTGCTGGCAAAGGGTGGGATATATAGCTTCACCAGAATAGAATCTCCCGTCACTCCGGCAGGTTTGTTGCAAATCATTTTTCCCGGAAGCGAATAACTCCAATTTTTATAGCCCACCCATCCGTCTTTGCGGTTTACCCCATACTGAGTTGGCATTTGAAGTTGAACTCGCACTGAGTCAACATTTGCAACTACAGGAAGTGCCGCTTTGATAAATATGTTCTGTCCGCCGCGAATCGTGTCTGTTGGAACTCCCAGATCGGTAGCAACAACGGGAACAACTGTTCGATTGTCAGAAATGGGGCGATACGACGGATCCCCAAAGAGAGCGTACGTTTCGTTATATGCCTTCTGCTTTGCTTTTAGATGCGCCATCCCGACCGAGCGGTTTCCGGGTGTGAAAAATTCGTTAAAAAGGATATAAGCAGATCTCGTATTAGCCGTTGCGGACGATTTTCGAGTGCTCGCAATAGATACAACCGCCCCCTTTCCCTCCTCAGTTAGAAGTTTTCCTGCCAGGCTTCTCGTTCCTGGAAGATCGAAAAATCCGACCGAACAGCTAAATGCAGAAAAAATCATGTAGCGTCGATAGTTTTTCAACGAACCCACATCGGCGATATCAAAGAGATACTCGTCTGCCATTCGTGTAGGAGAACCATGACCGAAGTAATTTACCCAAGATACACCATCATTTATCAGATTGATAAGCCCATCGCGCGCGGCGGTCTTTTTTAATCCCTCTACTGGATATTCGAAAAGATTAATTTTCTTTAGATTCACCGTCGGGGCGACACGAAGGATGGTATCTCCACTCTGGTCTGACGAAACCCAGTGAAAAATTGTGTCCTCTTCAATTTTCCCTTCTTGAAAATCGTCATCAGAGAGAAGTGCTACCCGATTGCGCCACTCCGAATAATCTCCTGTAGAATCCTCCATAACAAAAAGCTTTTCGAGATACGCCGAAAGTTCCGATCGATTAAACGCGGGAACTCTCCCCACAGAAAAAGATGGGGTGCTTGTACCTTGCGTGGTGAATGCGTAAAAATCTTCGATCAAATGATATTCGTTCCATGCTTTTTCATCGTAACTAAGATACGGAGGTATATAGTTTGGCGCAGAGCTCTTGATTCCCTTGTAATCGTAATGACCTGTTCCAAATAGCATCAGATACGACGGAACCGCACCTCCACTCCAGTGATTCATGACGTACATCATATAGTTTCGAATTGCCGCAGGATAGGCAATCCCCCCGGAAAACTCGCGGTAGATATCATCAGTCATGACAATGGTGGGATGTGAAAATTGTCCGATCGCCACTTTGTGATTTGCCAAACGAACCGCTTCGTCAAAAAAATCCGGTGGCGTGACAATCATATAGTCAGATTGATTTGTCGCAGCGTGAAGATCACGGATCTGATACTGACGCGGCGCCGTCATAGTGCCATTTTCCAGCGACACCGTCGGAACTGTAGCACCCGATGCCGAAACGATAACGTACTGATACCCAACAGCCGTGGAATCACTCCATGAGAATGTTCCCCCTGCACTGAGCGTATCTACTAGTTCAATCTTTTGTCTTCCAGAATGAATGCGGTAAATAGCTGTAAATTCCGCGGGAAGGTTCTTTGCCTGATAAGTTGTCACATTTTGTGTCTGTAACGATGAATCTGAGGAGTAGAACCGAATCAGCTTCTTCATTGCCATGTCGAGAGACAACTCATACCGAAGATCATACCCCTTGATATTAATGTAATTGCCGGAATTGATCAGCCCCTCTGTTTCATACTCAAACCGCTCAGCATCAGCAGGTATTGAAACCCATTGGGATTCGAAATTAAACGTTCCCGGTGAAGCAGTAACAACTTGCTTAGAAGGATGGAACCGAAATTTACCCACAGTACCAGACGATGCTTCATACCCGTCAAGAACCAGTTTAAGTCTTGCGGTAGTTCCCGGAGCAGAGCCAATTATCGGGAACGGTGTCGATATGGAAAAGCGTTGGGACCCTTTATTAAGAGATTGCCAAATCCAGCGCCGCGATGAATTCTCCTCAGTGCTTGAACCTTGCGGTTTCAAACTCACCGACTGCCTCACAGCATGTAGTTGCAATCCTGTGGTATGAACCACTGTTCCCCCCGCAGGAAGTGACGCTTTTGTCGCCAAGCTCCCTATCCCGCGGGCGATATAGAAATTGCGTTTCTCGGTAAAATCATTATAGCTAAACTCCCACCGACTGCTCTCCTTCTGCCACGAATTGGTTCCCATGGCGAAAAAGAGAATTTCATCGAAACCGTCGAAAATGCCATTATTGTTCAGGTCGCGGCGGATCAGAGGTATGCGATTCAACGAGGAAGGGAGTTTATCTACAGCAGGAGTGGCATCGCTGTGAATCGCCGGGTTTGATGCGTACACAACCACTTCGCCTATCGCTAGACCGGAACCGAGTCCGCCCGTCTTGAGCAAGTCAGGTGTAATTTTAATCAGTCGATCGAGGCCGTCCGAAGTTTCCTGTTCGGTTCCCGCTTTCCCCCCCACGGTGAATTTCAGCGCCGTTTCTGTTGGCGAAAGCCAAACCTGATCCGAACTGACCGCGCGTGAATAAGTCGGTTTATTGCGATAGAACTCTTTGGGATTGAGCGCCATTGATGCCACGGCCTCTTCGTAGTCACCAACAGGGCGAACAGTTCCCGAAATCGGTACATAGCGAATCACCGCTTCCGCTTCGACAAACTGTTCGATCATCCCGTTTTCTGCAAAGAGAACAGGCGTAATCAGCCAGGTGTGAAGGGGAGAATGACGATAGATTGAGGTCTGAATCGGCGAACTGATCCCGTTGATCACCACTGCTGAAGAGTCGGCGCGGCGAAGAGGTCGCCCATAAGTGATGACTGCTTTTTTAGTGGCAGTTACGGTGACCGTGGCTTTTTCAGGGTGTTGTGTAAAGATCGATAGGGCAAGGGCTGGAATTTCACGTCCCCGCGAATCGGAAGCTGCCACATCGGCAAACGTTCCCAGAGCGATTGAATCACCGGTGCCTCGATCCACAATGGGATCGGCGGTCAGCTTCAAGCGAATCATGCCGAGCGATTGTTCAAGAACGGTGATTCCTGCAGAAAGTGAAGTGGCTAAGGTGAAAACAAAGGTCAACAAGATGCGCATAGAGAACTCCATAGTGATAGATTCAGCAAAGAGCAGTATAGATCTGTAATAACGAACCAATTGCGAGTCATTACGATTCAGATTCTCTACTCGTAACTATTCGAGCATATTTATACGAAATTGCTCGAGTCGTTCTAGAAGTATCACTGTTTACCGCAACTCCGCACCAATTCCTACAAATCGCAGAACTACTGTCGACGAAAATATGAGTCCAATTAGCACAATATGTAGTGATAGTTGTAGTGTGAAAAGTTGAGTTTATAAAAGATAAGTTGAAAAAAGTAATGGATATTTTGAACTTTCTAAAAGATATATAAACATTAATGAGAGTAATCAGACCGTAGAAAAGGTCTGACGCAATTAGTAAAAATGTGATAGCCATTAGTGATTCAAAATTAACGTTTGTAAAAAGCTATTATCCTAAAATCCGCAGTTAGGTGACAAATTCCAGCCTAAATTGCCCGCGAAATGCCACCGCAACATTCGCGATCGAAGAACTGAAAT
>JFJP01022157.1_pt1 | contig 10804 bp, 12 predicted proteins | sample 431651 | NCBI WGS metagenome assembly JFJP01 (sample SAMN02602958, study PRJNA72255) | Microbial mat metagenome, whole genome shotgun sequencing project. | biome: fresh water; feature: sink hole; material: water; isolation source: purple microbial (photo- and chemosynthetic) mats found in...
CTCCAAGTGCATTCATGGCGCTGATGGTTTTTTGCCATCTCAAACACCCATGGCCCCTTGTACTTGTTGATAAAGGCTTAGGTGTAGAGGGTATCTACGTTCTGGCGCACCACTGCTTTGAAGCTGGCGTCCGCAAACAATCGCATCAGGTACAACTGGTTTCCCGTCCCACTGTCAGCATAGCATTGACACGACTCACATCAGTAATCACCAGCGGGTCGCCGAAGATGTAGCCTTTAGCCGACAGGATAATCTGCTCGGACTTGTAATAAAGCATCCCTGTCACGACGACGATAGTTCCCAGAAGTGATAGCAGAATTACCCTCAGACGTGCAACGCGGTGGTTGGCAGAATATTTCTCTTTCGACATGATCCTTACCCCTTTAACCTGAAATATTTATCAATGGACTCAAAAGCTACTCTGACCATTAAATTGATATCATCTTCTTCCACTATATAGGGCGGCATGAAATAAATGACGTTTCCCAACGGGCGAAGGAGCACTCCCTTCTCCAAAGCAATTTTGTAAATACCGTAACCAACTCTCCTCTGCCAGTCAAAAGGTTTTTTAGTGCGCTTGTCTTCAACCAACTCCAACGCTCCGATCATACCGAGCTGGCGGTATTCGCCAACATGCGAGTGAGACTCCGCAAGCACCTTTACCTTAGAGGTAATCATTTTGGCTGTGAATTTATTTTTTATGAGCACTTCTTCATCTCTAAAAATAGCAAGCGATTCACAAGCGGCGGCACAGGCCAAAGCATTACCGGTATAGCTGTGGCTGTGCATGAAGGCTTTTAGCTCTTTGTAATCGGTGTAAAAGGCCGAATAAATTTCATCATTGGTGAGCACTTGCGATAAAGGCAGGTAACCGCCCGTGATGCCTTTGGACAGGCACATAATATCGGGGCTGACTCCTGCGTGCTCGCAGGCGAACATCTTACCGGTGCGACCAAAGCCGACGGCAATTTCATCGGCAATGAAATGAATGTTGAAGTCCGTGCAGAGTTTGCGGAGCTTTTTTAAATACAGTGGTGGATATATCTTCATTCCCGCCGCGCACTGGACAAGCGGTTCGATAATGATGCCACTGATTTCCTCAGAATGTTCAACAACAATCTTTTCCAGAGATTCAAAGCATTCGGCTGCACAATTCTCCCGGCACTTGCCATAGGGACAGCGATAACAATCGGGCCCGGTGGCTTTGAAGGTGGATAGCATCAGAGGCTGATAAATTTTACTGTACAGATCAAGATCGCCGACAGAAAGAGCCCCCAGCGTTTCACCATGGTAGGCATCGGTTATAGCCGCAAACCGAGTTTTGCGGGGATGACCTGTCCGCTGATGATAGTGGAAACTTAATTTGAGTGCCGCTTCAACTGCCGATGAACCGTTATCCGCAAAGAATACTTTACCAAGCCCAGGCGGTGCAATGCGGATAATTTCCTCTGCTAGTTCAATTGCTTTTTTATGAGAAAAATTCGCAAAGATAACGTGCTCAAGCTTTTCTAATTGTTTACAAATCGCGCCATTTATTCTGTCATTGCTGTGGCCAAAGAGGTTGACCCACCAGGAGGAAACTGCGTCCAGATAAGACTTTCCGTCTATATCATACAGGTAAGCGCCCTTGCCGCGTTCGATAACGATCGGCGGAAAATCTTCATAGTCCTTCATCTGCGAGCAGGGATGCCAGATATATTGCAAATCATTTTTTTGCCAGCTATTCATAGCCGTTCACCTTGCTTAATTACACCCAACGTGTGTCCGATTTCTATAATGCAATTTAAGGCTTGCGCCAGATCCTCTTTTGTATGCGAGGCCATGATACTGATGCGTAGACGGCTTGTGCCTTCAGGCACTGTTGGCGGGCGGATTGCCGAAACAAATATATTGCGTTCCATCAACTGATTGCTGAAAGCAACTGCCAAATCAGGTTCGCCAACGACGATGGAAATAATCGGCGCTTCATATTCTGCAACATTCAAGCCAGCCTTGCGAAGTTCTGCGCGAAACCAGGCGGCATTTGTCAGAAGAGTTTCCCTTCGCTGCGGCTCCACTTGTATAATGTCTAACGCTTTTCTTGCCACTGCAATAGTTGCCGGAGACAGAGCTGTTGAAAAAATAAAACTACGTGCAGTGTTGACCAAATAATCAATTAGGCTTCTCTTGCCCGCGACGAAACCGCCTTCACTGGCCAGCGCCTTGCTGAGCGTTCCCATTGAAATATCAATTTGGTCATGCAAACAGAAATAATCCGCCGTGCCACCGCCGCTTAGACCCAACACGCCTGTGGCATGCGCATCATCAACCATTAACAGAATATTATTTTTTTGGGCTATTTCGACTATCGCCGGAAGCGGCGCGATATCCCCATCCACACTAAAAAGGCCATCGGTAACAATCAGGGCTTGTCTGTTTGAATAATTCTTCACCTTGCACGCAAGATCTGCGACATCGCAATGATTATAAGTGACGATTTCAGCTCTGCTTAAACGACAGCCATCAACAATGCTGGCATGATTCAAACGATCGGAAAAGATAACCCAGCTTTTATCGGCGATGCCGGATATGGCGCCGACATTGGCCATATAGCCGGTATTAAAGAGAAGCGCTGCTTCCGTCTTTTTAAAGGCGGCAATTTCTTCTTCCAGCTTGCGGTGAATTTCATAGCTACCCGTTGTCAGTCTTGATCCACCTGAACCAACTCCATATTTTTCGATAGCATCGAACGCTGCCTGTTTCAGACGATCATCATTACAAAGACCCAGATAGTTGTTGGAAGACAGCAGCAGATAATATTTGCCATCAATTTTTATTTTCGGCCCCTGAGGTGTTTGTAGATACTTCATCTTCCGGTATAGTCCGCTTTCTTTTATCTTGTCTAATTTTTTACTAAATATTTTCATTTCAGATACTTTCCATCAATCCAATTATTTTTTTTATATCAAAGTTTTTTTCAAATTCATCCGCGATGTTTCCCGTTTGAAGCTTTTCCGTTTCAACTCCTTTCAGAGCCGGTATTGTAAATATTTCGGCAATGCCGGAAAGCTTTTTTATTGTTTCAATATTGTCTATCTCTACAGGGCTTTGTCCGTTGCCGTTCATCACGATTCCCTTGATCACAAGGCCGGCACTTTTTGCAAATCTGAGCGTCAACAGCGTGTGATTAATCGTCCCCAGACCGGTGCGGGAAACAAGCAGACAGGGAAATCCGAGTTCAACAATGAGGTCATATTGCATAAAGCCTTTATCATTCAAGGGCACGGCCAGACCGCCTGCGCCTTCAGCTATAATCAATTCATAACGTTTTTTCAAGTTCTGCAAAGTGTTTTTGATGATAGCCAGATCAATTATTCTGCCCTCCAGGCGGGCGGCAAAGTGAGGAGCCACAGCATTCTTGAAAGAAAAAGGCGTTATGTTTTTTTCGTCTTCGGAAAAGCCGGCTACTGTTTTAATAAATGAGGCGTCGGCTGATTTATAAGAACCACCAAGCAAAACTTCACCGCTGGCCACGGGCTTGAAATATGCAGCATTGTAATTATTCTTTATCAGTAAATGCATCAAGCCTGCCGAGACAACGGTCTTCCCGACTTCCGTATCCGTACCAATGATAAATATTCCCTTGGGCATTCTGTAAAATCCCCCTTTATAAGTTATCGAATCATAGTTTAATGACATTGATTTTTAGACCTAGCGCATAATTGCAATACCAAAAGATCCAAACCAAAGCAATCAAAAGACGTTGATACTATCAAAAAATACTTGACAGGAGCGCTATAATAGGTGAGTTTCCCCTCAAGTCATTTAAAATCATCAAGGAGATCTATATTTGATTAGAAAAATAATATTTTGTGTATCCATTTTCGTTGTGCTTACCGGGTCTTTTGCCTTGTATCTATACGAAAAAGATTTACCACTAGATGATAAACTTACCATCTCCTCAAGATCTTCGACCAAATCAATCAACAGCGTAATTGTTGAAGGCGATACACTGTCTGCTGTTTTTAAGAAATATGGCCTCAGCTTCGATGAGCTTTTTGCCATGCGTCAGGCAGCAGCCAGTGTCCATAGGCTCAAAGAACTTCATCCCGGAAGGCCGTACAACATTGTTATTGATGAAACAAACAGTATCAACTCTTTTACCTATGGCATTGACGATAATAACATTTTAAAAATTGAACGGGTGGATGGTATTTTCAGAGCAGAAAAATCGCATGTGCCATACGAATCAAGAATTTTAACTATCGGCGGGCAAATAGAGGATAATCTTATTTCAGCTGTCGGCACGCAAACAGAAGATCACTTACTTGCCCTGCAGGTATCGGACATATTGGCCTGGGATATCGATTTCACCTGCGATTTGCGCACAGGTGATACATTCAAGATTGTTGTTGAAGGTCTTTTTCTAGATGGAAAGTTTATGAAGTACGGGAAAATATTATCCACAGAATTTATTAATAACAAACAGAAGTATCAGGCATTCCTCTTCGAGTATGACGGCAAGAGCGGTTACTATGATGCAAATGGCAAATCGCTGAGAAGAGCTTTTTTAAAAGCGCCGCTGAGCTTCCGCAGAATCAGTTCAGTATTTACACGCAAGCGCTTTCATCCCGTCCTGAAAATTTACCGGCCTCATCGCGGCGTTGATTACGCGGCGGCGGCAGGAACTCCGGTTAGCGCTACGGCCGACGGAACTGTAGTTTCAGCCCAGTATCATGGTGCTTACGGAAAGCTAGTTGTAATCAAGCATCGCAACGGTTATCAAACTTATTACGGACATCTATCCCGCATCAAGAACGATTTGCGTCAGGGCAGGCAGGTAAATCAAGGTGACGTTGTAGGGTATGTCGGATCAACGGGACTTGCCAGCGGCCCTCATCTGCATTATGAAATAAGGCAGGGCAGCAGCCATATTAACCCGCTTCGTTTTAAAGTCGATGCCGGACAGGCCATACCGTTTACTAAAATGACTGAATTTAATAAAGTCACCGCGATTATGAATACTACCTTTGCTTCAGCACTATTTCAAAATAATAAAAATGAACAAAGCAAGAATAGCGCTATTAACCTGACCGAGCAAAATATATATCATGCAAGGCTAAACTGAGTTTTCTTTTATGGATTTTATTGAAAGGCTAAAGAATAAAGCCATCAGGAAGAAAGAAGTTACCATCAGCGAAGCACTGGAACTTTTTATCGAAGGCTCAAGTAATCCCTTCCGCGTCATGGTTGAATCTTCGGAAGTACGCGAACATTTTAAAGGCAAAGAAATAATTCTTTGCAGCATTACCAATGCCAAATCAGGCAAGTGTTCCGAAAATTGCAAGTTTTGCGCCCAATCTTCTCATTATCCGACAGACGTTCTCTCCTACCCTTTAAAAACTGCCACAGAAATGATAACTGAAGCCAAGGAAGCAGCGCGCTGCGGCGCGGAATTTTTCAGCATCGTTACCAGCGGCAAACGGATCAAAGCGAAAAAAGAATGGAATGAAATTTTCAAGGCAATAAAGGGTATGAATAAAATTCCAATTCATGCATGTGCATCGTTGGGATTAATCGATAACGAAAAAGCCTTAGAGCTCAAAGCTGCCGGGCTTTTCCGTTATCATCATAATCTGGAAACATCACGCAGTTATTTTAGGCATATTTGTACAACTCACGACTATGAAGAAGATGTCGAAACAATTCGAAACGTTAAAAAAGCCGGGCTTTCCGTTTGCGCGGGCGCGATATTCGGCATGGGGGAAAGCATAACTCATCGCATCGAACTTGCGGCGACACTGCGGGAGTTGAATGTTGATTCCGTACCTTTGAATATTCTCAATCCCATCAAGGGCACACCACTTTCTCATATGCAGCAACTGGCGCCACTGGAAATTCTTATGACTATAGCTGTTTTTCGTTTCATGCTGCCAGATAAGGACATCAAGCTTTGCGGCGGTAAAGAAAAGAATCTGCGACAATTGCTGCCTCTGGGGATTATTGCCGGAGCTAATTCTCTGATGACCGGCGACTATCTCACTACCACCGGACGCGATAGCAAGCTGGATATGGAAATGATTGCTGATCTAGGGCTTATTCCTACACGGGAAGCAAACTATTGCAAGTGCGGGTCAGAAGAGTAAAATCCTTCCGGTTGACTTACGCGGCAAAGGATTTACTTCCGCCATGCACGCATGAACGGAACAACTAAAAAATCTTATGTATGGCGAGAGTGGACTATTTCTTCATCCGCTCTCACCATACAGTATTGATGGGATTAAAACACTCTTTGAAAATCTTTATCTCTCATAATCGTGGTGAAAGCCAAATCCACCAGCCGATATGAGCGTTTTTCCAGATCGGCAGCATTTTCGGTAGTTGCCGCGTTCATCTTTACAGTAAAATCTTTTTCTAACTTTGTTTCGCCATTTTTATACAGGTATACTTTAAAGCTGAACTCCTGATCGGTAAGGGATGTCAGAGTCATCCCGAATTCTGGTATGCCTTTGCCGGCTCTTGCCGCTTCCGAAGGAGGCACATATCCCCACCCGTAACCATATCCGTAACGATGGCCATAAGGACGCGGACCACCGCCGTAGTTATAATCAACCAGATTTACGCCGATATGACGGAAGGCTTTATGAAAGCAAGAACCGTAATAGCTTTCCAACTGAGCATCGCCCTCGTAGGTGTATTTATTATCGGTACTGTTGTAGCTCCATGCTTTTGTGTTTCCGGCCTGATTGGTAAAGCCGGTCAGGATCAGCTTCTTCCCTTTATAGCGGCTGAACTCCCCTGCACCAAACGAAGGCGTATATTTTCCCTGTTTCATCGTTATTTTGCTGCCGCCGGCGCCGCATCCCACGAGAAAAAGACCGATGATGCAGGCAAGAACGATGCTGTTTAACGTAAAGTTCTTCCTCATAATTTTGATACCTCCTTTAAAAGTTATTATGTAAAGTTAATTGTTTCTAATGCTAATAAGATATAGCTGTTAAAATATGAAAGTGTCAAGTAAAATGAAAGAAAGTAAAGGAACACTAAAAACAGGAGGTGTAATTATGATTAATCAGGAATTGCTAGCCCCATGCGGTCTTTATTGTGGTGTCTGCGGCATATACTGTGCTTCAGAAAGTGACGATGACGCATTAAAAGAAAAACTAGCCAAAGCCTATGGTGACACACCGGACAAAATTAAATGCAAGGGCTGTCGTTCAAATTCTGTTTACTGGTATTGCGCAGTTTGTGGCATTAAAAGTTGCGTCATGGAAAAAGGATACATCGGCTGCCATCAGTGCGATAGTTTCCCCTGCGATAAGATCGAAAATTTCCCGGTACCGGAGGGCAAGAAAAATATTCTGCGCGCCATTCCGCTCTGGAGGGAGCTGGGAACGGAGGCGTTTGTCAAAGGCGAAGAAAAACTTTTTTCCTGCGATAATTGCGGCACACAACTTTTCCGCGGCGCAAGAAAATGCCGCCAGTGCGGGACATTGAAGGGATAAGCACCTATTTGGGCAAAACATAAATGGAATACTGCCCAAAAATACTTTTCGCAACCTGCAGTCGTTTTGGATAGAATTAAGGCTTGCTTCAGGCGATTACAAAAGTCGCCTTCGGCTACGTATATCATTTATCAGGATTGTGTTGAATTTACCTAACAGCGGAAGTTACCATACATAAGGAATAATCCTTTTCCTTTTTGCAGAAAACTCTGCATAGCCTTCTATATTTATTAAAGTTTTCTCTTCAACAAAAATCCTTACAATGATTGATGAAATCAATAACAATAAACATATCAAAGTTACATAATTAAAATAAAAAATAGTCACGCCAATATGTGCTGTTATCATTCCTGCATAAGCAGGATGTCTTAATAATTTATAAGGTCCTGTATCTACTATTTTGTGATTAGTTATCTTTCTGACTATATGTGAATAGTATTGCCCTAATGTTTGTATTGCCCATAACCGGAAGCAAACCCCTGAAACAAAAATCATAAAACCAGCTATATGATATATGTTGGGTTTATCCCAAAGCGGATTAAACCATAACGCAGATAAAATAGTTAATGCTTGGCTAAAGGCATAAAATTCGCGGGTACCATAATCCGATTCAACTTTTTCCTGTTTAACATCATTATGTGAGACTTTCGTTTCAGAAATCATCCAAAATATATAAAAAGCAATAATTACTATATCAAAGTTGAAAAATGAATTACTCCATATTTTGTCATGATATATTACTTTAATATAACCTAAAATAGTTATACCGATTATCAATAAGATTGGCAAAATATACGATGTGTACTTTTTCATTTGCTGCCTCCTTATTTCAATAAACATGGTAACTCAACAAGGGATATGAATAACAGGTTATATATCGGCTTGAAACAAAATTTATTCCGTGAACGATATTTTTTACACGAATATCTATTTAAAATCAAACAATTATTATGGTCTTATAAAAAGTGCTTATTATCTTTGGACAGCATTAACAATTTGCCTCAGCATATTGAAAGATTCTGAATATTTTTACCTCTTCAAATTAAGTATCTATCGAATCCAATATATTTGTTCATCAGATTAAAATGCTTATCCATTGAATAAAGGAGCAAATTATTACTTCGGACGGTTTGCACAATGATCAAGTCGGGAATGCCGATTTTGTTTAAACCGTTTCTCAAATTAATTTCCTGAAAATCAATGATTTCACCCCAGTCAATTTTGATGGCTATATTTTTGATGGTCATCAATATTTTGATCAAAGTGTTCTCTTTTTTAATTCGTAAAAACGGGATCAGTTCGCTGAGAATTAAATTATTAATGCACAATTGGTTTCTGTCGATTAATTCATCCAGCACAGCAACTTCCTTTTTCCCGCGAAAGTATTCAATCCATACAGAAGAATCCACCAGTATGTTCTTCATCTTTTCCTCAAGACGTTAAGGTCAATATTCAGATCAACTTTTCCATAATACTTCTTTAAATCTTTGATCTTTTCTCTTTCGATCAAATTTAACAAAGCAATTTTGATAACGCCCGTCTTTGTTTTTTCCTTGGTCAGCTTCATAGCCTCCACAATTAGTTGATCGGGTAAAACCAGTGTTGTTCTCATAATATAATGCCTCCGTATATGCATATACTATTGCTATTGATATGCATTGTCAACAGATATTTTATGCACATATTTGTAAGTTGCTTTATTGCGGGCTTTTGGGTATAAGCGAAACGTCTGCTTTATCAGGCAGATCAAAATATCAGATAAAACAAGGTAAATCATGGCGGATCGTATTGAAGTTGGTTTCAAAGTTGGCATTCGCGACGCATTGGGCGAAAAGACTAAAAAGCGTATTATTGATAATCTGGCGCTGCCTGTCGAAAAAGTGACCACCATCGAAGTATATACGATTGCCGGAGAGCTTTCGGCTTTGAAACTTTCGGAAGCCGCCGCAGGGCCACTTTCCGACCCAGTCATTCAGAATTTCTCCATTAATAAACCACTGGCAAAAAATTTCGATTGGCTTATTGAAGTCGGTTTTCGTCCCGGCGTGACCGACAATGTAGGCAAAACTGCCCGCGAGGCGATCACTTTATTGCTGGGAGAAAATATAGGAACACGCAAGATTGCTGTTTATACTTCCCGCCAATTTTTAATTAGCGGGAAAATATCTCAAACCGATGCGGAAAAAATCGCTTCCGGTCTGCTGGCCAACGATTTGATAGAACGTCATCAGGTCGTAGGCGTAAACGACTTTGATTTTAATTGCGGCATGTCTGCCCATATCCCGCAGGTACTGGGCAAAGACGAGCCGCAAGTAACTCAAATAAATCTGGCGCAAGTCGACGCGCAAGGCCTTTTGAAAATCAGTCAGGAAAAACTTTTGGCCTTGAATCTCGAAGAGATGGAAGCCATTGCCCGCTACTATCGCAATCCCGCCATTATCAAATCCCGCAAGAAATTAGGGCTGAATGAAAACACGACCGATGTGGAGCTGGAATGTCTGGCACAAACCTGGTCGGAACACTGCAAACATAAGATTTTCAATAGCAAGATTGATTACACCGATGGCCGCAGCAAATTAAAAATCGATTCGCTTTTTAAAAAATATATCAAAGGCTCGACGGCTAAAATACGCAAGGCCAAAGGCAAAAAAGATTGGTGGAGACGCATAATTCGCCATCCGCCTTGGATCCATACGGCGGCGCTCTCACCGGCATTGTCGGCGTTAACCGCGATCCGTTTGGCACAGGCATTGGAGCGAAGCTCATTTTCAACACCGATGTGTTTTGCTTTGCTTCACCTTTTCACAAAAAGAAATTGCCGCCGCGCATTCTTCATCCGCGCCGTATTTACGAAGGAGTACGCGAAGGCGTGGAACACGGCGGCAATAAAAGCGGCATTCCCACGATAAACGGCAGCCTTGTCTTTGATGAAAGGTATTTAGGTAAACCCCTTGTTTACTGCGGCACCGCCGGCATCATGCCCGCAAAACTCAATGGTAAACCGACACACGGCAAGGAAATCAAACCCGGCGATGTAATCATTATGACCGGTGGCAGAATCGGCAAGGATGGCATTCACGGAGCGACTTTTTCTTCTGAAGAACTGCACGAAGGATCGCCTGTAACCGCAGTGCAAATCGGCGATCCGATCACTCAAAAGAAAATGACTGATTTTCTGCTTATGGCCCGTAACCTCGGCCTTTACCGTGCGATCACTGATAACGGTGCCGGAGGTTTGTCTTCGTCAATTGGCGAAATGGCAACTTATTCCGGCGGCTGCGAAATTGACCTGGCGCTCGCGCCTTTAAAATATGCCGGCC
>JFJP01040695.1_pt1 | contig 10804 bp, 12 predicted proteins | sample 431651 | NCBI WGS metagenome assembly JFJP01 (sample SAMN02602958, study PRJNA72255) | Microbial mat metagenome, whole genome shotgun sequencing project. | biome: fresh water; feature: sink hole; material: water; isolation source: purple microbial (photo- and chemosynthetic) mats found in...
TAATCCGGAATATAAGTCAAAAACTGCTGCCTAGTTTGTAACTAATTGATTATGTAAATTTAAACATTTTATCTGGCACCAAATTCAACATCAGAATCCTTGAGTTTGCTTGCAGTTCAGATGTGGGAAACTTTAGTTTACTAATTGGAGAAACCATTGAATATCAATTTGACAATGAAGAGATAATTGTTACCGGGCAATCATTCAGTTCGCGTTTCTCCTGGAACAAAATTTATAAAGTTACTGAAACTAAAGACTGGGTGTTAATTTGGCAAAACCGACAGATGGCCAATGTCATACCTAAAAGGAGCTTTGAAGGTGATGACCTAAAATCGTTTAAGGAGATTGTAAACAATCAAAAGACATTAAAATTAAAAAATTGAAGTTGTTCAAATTGTTTCAGTATTACTCTTTAACTAATTTGTGTTAATGTTTAGTAACTTGATTTGCAGTTGCTCAGTGTTTCATAGAGAAGAAAAAGGTTGTTACTTTATTAATTTAGTTTGAATTCATATCGCTATTTGTTTAAAAAATTAATTATCGAATAAATAAATTTTTACTTAATCATTAAAAAAATCATTAACTATGTTTAAAAAACCATTTTCATTTTACGGTCGAATCCGAAGGACTGAATTCGGATTAAGCATGATAATTTATATTGCTTATGCCTTTTTTGTTACGATGATCATTGAGATAGGAAAATCAGAAGTTGGCTTTTCACATCTTTTAATGTTACCAGCATATTATTTTACGTTTGCCCAAGGAGCTAAAAGATGCCACGACGTAGGAAATAGCGGGTGGTATCAATTAATTCCATTCTATGTCTTATGGCTTTTATTTACAGATGGTGATTTTGGCGCCAATGAATATGGCCCTAATCCAAAAGAGGATCAGCCCTTTACTGATGCCGATGATACCATTGACGGCAATATTATGAGCAAGTAATCAGAAAAATGTTTTTAGGGTAATCAGAAATTACCTGGTTAAAAATACATAATCTTTAATCAGGGTACTCAGGAAATCAAGCCTGTCGGACGGTGCTTTAATATTCAGAAGTATTTCAAGTTTTTCAACAGTCCTTTCGAGTGCTTCTTCGCTGCCATCATTTTTATTTTTTTTGTATCTTTCTAATACCTCTTTTACAAGAAGTATGTCATTTTCTGACAAGTGATTTGCATTAAAATAAACCGGTACGTAGTCGTTGTTTTGTCTGTTAAGTTTTATTAGCCAGTTTAGGTTGGGTTGGTTAACATTTTTGGTTTTGATAACCACGGTGCCGGCAAAAAAATCGCCAAGCCTTTGCGCGGCAGATGATGAAGACACCATCAATATTGCCAGAACACCAGATGTTAGTAAAATATCGGGAAGTCTGAAAATCCATCTCATCAGAGCATCCATAAAAGCAATTTTTTCACCATTTTTTTTTAGTGGAATAATTCCAATACTAATTTTCCCAAACGATCGTCCACCAAAAAAGGACTCCATGGCTAAATGATAAAAAAGAAAAAAAGGCAGAACAAAAATGATATTCTTAAGCGATTCCTCTGGACTTTTTGGGTTATTTGAAATAAACATTGATAAAATAAATAATGCCGGGACTCCGGTAATTGCCAGGTCAATTAAATAGGCAAATATCCTATCCTGCAAGCCAGCTAAATTATACTGTATGGTTACATTTTGCGGTGTTATTATCTCGACTTGCTTCATTTTTTTTGAATAAAAAAGTTTGGTAATTTTTTTTTCCTTAACATTGCAAAAGTAATCAATTTATCAAAAAATGAAAGAATCGAGATTTATTGATCAAAATAAGGGAAAATGGGCTGATTTTGAATATTTGATAAATAATGCCGAAAATGACCCAGAAAGCATAAGTCGGTTATTTGTTCAAATTACCGATGATTTGTCGTTTGCACGCACCTTTTACAGGAATCGGACGGTTAGGAAGTACCTAAACGGATTATCACAAACACTCTTCATCAATCTCAATCCACCAAAAAAAATCCGTTTTTCCGATTTCACCAATTTTTGGAAAACATCACTTCCTTTAATGATTTATGAAGCAAGGCGTGATTTTTTAGTTTCGTTTATCATTTTCGTTATTGCCATGACTATCGGAATGGTTTCCACAGCAAATGATCCTACATTTGCAAATTTGATTCTTGGAGATGATTATGTAAAAGTAACTAATGAAAATATCAATAATGGCGACCCAATGGGTGTTTTCAAAAAATTCGTTCCGTTTGACGGTTTTCTTTCGATTACCATAAACAATCTTTTGGTTGCAACTCTCACTTTTGTTTTTGGTGCATTTTCAGCTATCGGCACCATTTTTATTATGCTTTTTAATGGCGTGATGGTGGGTACTTTTCAGTACTTCTTTATTGAACAAGACCTCTTTCGTGTTTCGTTTTTAACAATCTGGCAGCATGGCACACTCGAAATATCTTCGATCATAATTGCCGGAGGAGCTGGTTTAACTATGGGTAATGGCTTGCTTTTTCCAGGCACTTTTTCCCGGCTTCAAAGTTTTAGAATTTCGGCCAGGCGTGGGCTTAAAATTTTGATCGGCATTTTTCCTGTAATCATTGTTGCCGGTTTTATCGAAGCTTTTCTTACACGTTATACTGAACTTCCCGACATAATCAGGTTGGGCTTTATCCTATTGTCCCTTGCTTTTGTAATAACATATTATGTTTGGTACCCTTTCAAATTAGCTAAAAAACAAAACGTTAATGATTTGAAAAAAGAAACCCTTGAATTTGTACCAATTGAAGAAATTGATTTTTATAGAGTGTATTCAAACGAACAGCTATTCGAAAACACAATCACTCTTTTCCGTTCACTTTTTAAATATTATTTCCGTTACCTTATCGGGTTACTAATTGTATATGCTTTCGTTTTGGGATTGCTATTCTCAATTGATTTAATAGGTTTTGTCAATTCATCCGGAGACATTATTTCTGGATATGGCCGTTTTTTCCATTATGAATTTACTCCAATGCTATTTCCAGTTAATATTGTCATGTATGCTTTGCTGTTTTTGCTTTTTATATTTCCGCTTTCAGCAAAAAAAATCAAAAGCAAAAGCAATGTAGTGCATCAGCCTTTATTGCGTCTAATTTTTGCTGGCGTTTTTAATTCTGTTGTAATAAATCTTTTACTTTTGACAGGATTTTTTCCGGGAAGTTTGTTTGCTATTCTTGTTTTTCCATTTCTGACGATAATATCATTTGTGTTTGTTAATCAACAAATAAACTTTTTTGGTGCAATGGTAAGTGGGATAAAATTGGTTTTCAGGGATTTTTTAAAACCTATGAGTTTATACTTAAAATTCGGAATATTACTTTTTTTTATCCTTTTCTCTTTATTCCCTTTTTTAGAAGCCCAACTTACCCCACTTTTGATCTACATCGAAATTTCACCAGACTTTTTTCCACATGTTAAATTGTTTTTCGACGCATTTTTGTTTTTCTTATTTTATTTTTTCGGAATCGGAATTTTAATTTCAGCTTTTGGTTTAGCATACTTTTCGATTTATGAAACCATTACAGCAGATAATTTGAAGCAAAGAATTGAAAAGTTGGGACAGAAAACTAAAATTTTGGGTTATGAACGCGAATAATTCAATTCATAAAATCGTCGAAAAATCTTTGCTTTTGGTACTTCTGCTGTCCATTATATGTTTCATTTCCATTGATGGGTTTTCGCAGAAACAGTCCAGCGAAAAAAAACGGATGATTGATAATGAGAAGTGGCAAAAGATTACCAAAGCAAAAAGTTATCATGAAAAAGAACTCAGAAATGATCCGGTTCCTTTTCCACCTCCAATTGAGCCACCAATAACCAAAATTTCAGCACCACTGCAGATATTTTTTTATTTTTTGATCATAATAATGTTGGCGTTTTTAATTTTTTGGCTTGTCTCTGGTAAAATCCATAAAACCAGGCAAAAAATGGATAAAAGCATATCTGTTTATTCTTCCAATGAAATTGAAATAAATATCGAACAAGCCCACCTTGAGCGATTGTTGCAGAGCGCCATAGATGAAAAGCAATACTATTTGGCAGTGCGCATCCAGTTTATCCTATTAATCAGATTTTTGAATGATATTAACCTTGTGCATTATAAAATTGATAAAACAAACAGAGATTATCTGAATGAAATGATAAAAAGCGAATATTTTTATGACTTCAGGAAGTTAAGCGGGATTTATGAAAAAGTTTGGTTTGGAAGTTTGTCAGTCAGCGAAAATGATTATATGGCGATTAACACTATGTTTAATGGGTTTTCTCAACGGTTAAAAAATCATGAAAAATAGATGGAATATCGGTTTAATTATTGTCGGGATCATTGGATTATTGGTGATCATGTATTTTATTTTTTTAAGCCCAAATCGCCCAAAGTACAGTTGGGTCGAATCTTATCGTAACAACGACCTAAACCCATACGGAACGAAATATTTGTACGAAACACTAAAAGAAAGCTATGATTCTAATACTTTTACTTCGATAGAATATTCGATTTACGATCAACTTGATGTAACAGACTCAAATAGTCTTTATTTTTTTATTGGAAAAGAAATATTAGCAGATTCAGAGGATTTTGCAACCATTTTTGAATTTGTTCAAAACGGTAATACGGCCTTCATTTCGTTAATGAAAATGCCCTCAGACCTGGAAGGCCAGTTCCTGGAATTTGAATATTTAACAGGTTCTTGTTTATATGATTCTACGGTTGAAGTGCAGTTTTTAAAATATCCCACAGAAAAACCATTTGGGTTCGATTTTCAAGATTATTCATTGAAAGCAAAATATTATTGGAGGTATTATGATATTGATACTGTTAAAAGCCCCGCCGAAAACCTGACCACTTTATCTTTGTTAAATAATAAAGAGTGCGATTTTTTATCCATCAAATATGGTAAAGGTGTTTTTTATTTTCACGCAAACCCAGTGATGCTTAGCAATTATTTCTTTATTCACAACGAAGGCCTTCGTTATGCAAATGCTTGCTTTGAGCCAATTAATCCAAAGAAAATATATTGGGATGAAGTTAGCAAGATTGATTATCCAAAAAGAAATCAAAGTGAGGGTGATGAAAGTTTTTTGAGGTATATTTTTACACAGCCCGGCCTTAAATGGGCATGGTATCTGCTGCTTACGGGAGTTTTGTTTTTTGTGGTTTTTAGGTCAAAAAGAACACAACGGATAGTTCCGTTGCTTCCAGAAAATGTAAATTCATCAAAGGAATTTGTTAAATCAGTGGCATTGCTTTACCTAAAAACCAACGAGCATAAGGCTATTTCGGCAGAAATGATAAAACTGTTTGTGCAGTTTGTTAAAATAAAATACGGGACTACAGTAAAATTGGACAATATCCAAGATACCATCACCAAACTGTCGGCAATTTCAGGAATTGATGCTGAATTGCTCAATCATATTTTTGTTTTGAAATTGCGAATCGAACAAACCACCGAAAAACAAACCAAACATCTAAAAAAATTACATACCAATATTGAATATTTTTATAAAAACTGTAAATAATCATGGAAGAAAATCAAAACCAGAATGTTGAAGAAAACAAACAACCAAGCCAACAGAAAGAGTTTTTGTTTGGATTGGAAAAAGATGATACCGAAATACTTTTTGTTTCGGATATTGCAAACAAAATCAAAAAGGAGATTCAAAAAGTTATCATCGGACAGGATAAGACCATCAATTTGATGCTTACTTGTTTATTTGCGGGCGGAAACCTTTTGCTTGAAGGAGTTCCTGGCGTTGCCAAAACTCTAATGGTAAAACTGCTTGCCAAAACCATTGATACTGGATTTAAACGTATCCAGTTTACCCCCGATTTAATGCCTTCGGATGTGATTGGAAACACTGTTTTTGATATGAAAAACTCAACTTTCTATTTTAGGGAAGGGCCATTGTTTTCCAATTTTATCCTTGTTGATGAAGTAAACCGTGCTCCAGCAAAAACTCAGGCTGCACTCATCGAAGCTATGGAAGAAAAGCAGGTTAGTGTTGATGGCACAACATATCAGTTAGGATTTCCTTTATTCATCGTAGCAACACAAAATCCCATCGAGCAGGAAGGAACATACAGATTGCCCGAAGCACAACTCGACCGTTTTATGTTTAAAATCGAGGTAAGCTATCCCAACCTTAATCAGGAAATTGAAATACTTTCGAGGTTTGCCGAAGACTTTAACATTAAGCAAGCTGGTGATGTAAATAAAGTTTGTTCAACCGATGACCTTAAACGTTGCATGGACATTATCCAAAATGTTCATATTCGCCCCGAACTAACAAAGTTCATAGCTGGTATAGTTCACAATACCAGGAGCAATGGCGATATTTTTATGGGCGCATCACCGCGGGCTTCACTTGCTATTTTGAAAACCTCAAAAGCACTGGCAGCAATAAATGGCCGTAACTTTGTAACCCCCGACGATATTCGTGATGTTGTTTACCCTGCAATGAATCACCGGATTATACTCAATCCCGAAAGAGAAATTGAAGGTGTTGAGATTAAAGATGTAATATTAGAGATTATGAGGAAAATTGAAGTTCCTTTATGATGAAAGCTACCAGAAATATTTATCTTACAAATTTGTTTTTTTGGGTGTTATCCATAATCGCAACCTTATTTGCGTTAAGTTTTAGGGCAAACTGGCTATTCTTTATTTCACAAGTGTTGCTGGCAGTATTTCTTGCATTTTGTTTAATTGATATTTATTTGTTGTTTAGTAAAAGATTTACCATTAATGCGACACGAAAGACATCTAAAGTATTTTCGCTTGGAGATAAAAATGTTGTCGAATTATTTGTTGAAAACACAAACAATCTCAGGATTTCCATACTTTTAATTGATGAATTGCCTTTTCAATTCCAGGAACGGGATTTTAAAATCGAAGGTTTTCTCGATGCTTTTGAAAAAAAAGTTTTTAAATATTCCATTACTCCACTGCATCGCGGGATGTATCAGTATGGCAATTTAAATACTTTTGTTAATTCAGCAATTGGCTTAATTCGTCGTAGAGATATTCATTCCGCCAAATTAAGTGTTGCAGTATATCCTTCCACAATTCTGATGAAGAAATTTGAGTTAAAAGCATTGGATAGCATTTCTACTCATTCAGGAGTAAGAAAAATGCGAAGGATTGGCCATAGTTATGAATTCGATCATATTCATCACTATAACCAGGGAGATGACCCCCGCAGCATAAATTGGAAGGCAAGTGGCAGACGTGCCGACTTAATGGTAAATCATTATTTAGATGAAAAATCGCAACAGATTTATTGTATTCTGGATAAAAGCCGTTCAATGCGTTTGCCGTTCAACGGGCTAACGTTGCTTGATTATTCCATAAATACAAGTCTTGTTATCTCTAACATTGCCTTACTAAAACACGATAATGCGGGACTAATTTCTTTTTCGGATAAACTTGGCAGTATCATAAAATCAGGATCGGGCAATAACCAACTTCGAAAAATCTATAATGCTCTTTACAACGAAAAAGAAAACCCTCTGGATGCCGACTACGAACTGCTTTACAACATCTTGCAAAATATTGTAAGAGGATACAGCCTTTTGTTCCTTTTTACAAATTTTGAGAGTATTTATGCTTTGGAAAGGGTGTTGCCTATACTAAGAAAAATCAACCGATTGCATTTGCTTGTTGTGGTTTTTTTCGAAAACAGCGAAGTTACTGAAATGGCTAACAAAAATTCAGAAAGCGTAGAAGACATCTATAATCAAACCATAGCCAGACGACTCGTAGGTGAAAAAGAGTTGATTATCAATGAACTGCGCAAACATAAAATTCAGGTGATTTACACAAAACCTGACTTATTGCCTGTAAATACCATTAATAAATATCTGGAATTAAAATCGAGGGGATTGATTTAAAGGGTTTTGTCCGATTTTGACCCTTAAAAAATTTCCTTTTTGATTAAAATGATTATTCCGGGCAAAGTGTACCAACTGAATCAGGATGAACTTTTGTTTCGCATCTTATAACACTAGATTTTTAAAGGTGAAGAAAAAGCAAAAAAAGTAGCATGGTTGAATGCTTTGAATGAGTCATCACTGCAAATTATCGAGTAATTCCAAAACCCTGTATTCTACTGCATCCTGATCATTTAAGAAAGCGCTTTCAAGTTTTGAAACTATCTCGATTTGATCTTCATTTTGTATCTGTGCCTTGGCTTTTGAAATCAGATGCTGAATATTTTTTATTTCAAGCCACTTTTCTAATGATTCTACGTTGTGTTTATTCCACTCAATTACTGGATCAAAAAGATACGGCGCCCCTTCGTGAAAAGCTGAGGTATTTTTCATCGCTTATTCTGGCAAGAATGCTATCTCTCATAAACCTATATGTAAGGGATTGGATTTCTTTACCAATTGTTTGAGCTATTATGTTTTGGGAATAGTGTAATGCCTCGTGGAATCTCCAGACAAAATAGTAATTGAATTTTTCAAACAGACTTTTTTGCCAATATTCCATACATAAGGGTAACCAATACAACATTAAATCCTCTTGTAAAGGGCGAACATACTCTAGATCCAAATTATACTCCGAAAGCGCCCAATTTAAGACTTCTGATCTTTCCATCCCAATCTTGAAATTTGTCAGGGTTTCCAATGGGGTTTGATCGTAATCAAATGCCTTCTGATAAACCTTCTCAGGTCTATGAGGTGAACCTACCTGTTCAAAGTAGGCATTTATTGAAGGATATTCGTATTTCATTGCTTCAATGATATAAATAATTCTTCTGATGCGAAAATAACAAGGTATTTTTACAAACTCATTTTCTATTAAACACTGACAATTTTGAAGCTGTTACGCTTATCATGCTTCGGCTTTCTAAACTTTTCAAATTCTGGTTATTTTTCTTAAGTCTGAAAGCACTCGCACATATCATCTGATAACTTCACCAACAGTTTATCCATCTTTTTTTTGCTTTGTGCATTAGCACCAATTGCAAGCAGTGCAACCATCGTAAATATCAATACTTTTTTCACTTTGCTGATCTTTAATTAGTTAATTAATTCATTTCTATGTTTTTATGCTTTAATTTTTTTTCAAATTTGCAACTTAACAAAAAAAGGCGAATCAGCACCAAACTTTAGATTAGTGCTAATTCACATTTCTATTTAAAATGGACCAAATGCGCCTAATTGATTATTTGTATCATCAAAGATATTTGCATTTTTCATTACGAAGTTCGTAAATGTTTCGCAACCTATGCCAAGGTTTAATCCGACTGAGATGCTGAAGTCATACATGGCCTCCATTTTTGCATATCCGCTTTTATGTTTCATTACGCTTTTTTCAATCCCTTTTTTGTTGGCACTCAGCGATTCCAAGTAACAGTCCATAAATACATCCAAAGTTTCATCAACTGCCTCGAAATCTGTTTCGACAGACATGCACTCGCAAATCTCACCGGCCATTTTTTCGGCCAATTTTTCAACTTTCTTACTGTTCTGAGCGACTACAAAACTTGTTATCAGAACCATTCCCACGATCATTATTACTTTTTTCATCACCTTAACATTTAATTTGTTAGTATTCGTTTATTTCTGTCAGTGTTTATTTGTTTAGCGCTAAAAAATGAAGTGAACTTTTAATGCAGTAAAAGAAACTTACACAACAGAAGTAAACAATTAATGAAAAAAAATATCCGACCATCAGCAGTTGAGTAATGTTAACTTCTATTAAATTTATTGGTTTGGTATCCTTAAATCATTATTATTCGTTCCTCAAGGGCATTTTTCATTTCTCGGTTGATTTTCATATTATTGACAACTTTCTTTTCTGTAAATTGAACTTTGTTTTTTTCGTAGGAAGGAATCATATTTAAAATCGTCAGATAACTGACATCCCCATCGCAAGTGTTCAAGTACCATATACTATGTAAATCTTCAACGGGTCTGGTTATGATGTCGAAAGCTTTAACATCCCCTGCGTCAATCTTTTCAATTAGTAAATTCGGATAATTAACAGCGTTGAATTGCCCCAGTTCAGATTTTATAAACCACTTATTGTGGCTTTCGCAGTAGGGTTTTTTAGCAAATGACAGGGGTTGAATAACAGCCAATACATTTATTATCAATGCTTCAACTATCCAAACAAAAGTAAGCATTGCTCCATTCACCAAAGCACCATCTCGTCCAAACTTACCAACCGACCAAAGACCCGATTCGTTAATCGCCTTTAAATAATTTAACATGACTTCCGGGTTTGTCATCAAAAAAAATACAGTTTGAAACGACAGTTCATCCTTTGCAATGATCCAGTTTAACCATATCGCCCAGTGAATGTAACCGGCAATTGTTGCGGAGCCAACTCCATAGAGTATGGCAACAAGAGGGCTGCGCACCCTACCTAAATGAATAACGCAATAGCCAATTAAATAGCTAATTGCAAAACCAAAACCGGCTGTTATGAGAAACTTGATGTAAATGAGGGGAATAACTTCCTGAATTACAACATACAGAAGCGATAACAAAGGAATACCTGTTAAGCTAATAACAACAAAAAACACCAGAGAAACTGGTGAAACTTTTCCTGAAGGCTTGTAAAATGTTTTCATAAGAATTAAAATTATTAAGTTAAAGAAATTGTGAATGCCATTGTTGTTTAATGAATGTTTCAAAGTAAGTTTCAAAACTTTCATTTTCGATTAAAAGAACTACTGTCAAAGATAATTCAACAATTCCTCTTTTCCGGGGCAACCATGACGAAACCCCCTTTTTTCGTGACGAAATGCCCTTTTGGGATGACGAAAC
>JFJP01000136.1_pt1 | contig 10803 bp, 6 predicted proteins | sample 431651 | NCBI WGS metagenome assembly JFJP01 (sample SAMN02602958, study PRJNA72255) | Microbial mat metagenome, whole genome shotgun sequencing project. | biome: fresh water; feature: sink hole; material: water; isolation source: purple microbial (photo- and chemosynthetic) mats found in...
CTGCGGCGCGCTATGTGGCCGGTGCCTTGGAGGCTTTTCCGGCGGCTCCTTTGACCGTGGAGGAATCCAATTTCGGCCTAACGCTTCCCGAGAACCTGGATGATTTTGAAAAGGAATGGGCCTGGGCCAAAAAGCGCCTGCTGGGCCTCGACGATATCGAGGAGAACCGCCGCAACAAACTCTTTGCCAGCACCCGCGATGTTCGTTTTACCGCCACCATGCTGCACCTGGATCACCGGCAATCCGTGGCCTTCCAGCAGCAAATCTTCGATCAAAGCCTGGGGCTCAAGCCCTCGGATTACCACGTGGAAACCGGCAAGGAAGAACTGGCCAAACTCTGGCAAGGCCTCCTGGAGTTGGATCGCAGCACCACGCTCTACACGGAGTTGAGCCGCCGGAGCGACAATCCTTGGCGCCTGAAAGCGCTGGCTTCAGATATCGAAAAAAACCGCGATCTCGCGCAGTACCTGGCCAGTTCGCCGGTGCCCGACCTAGTGCGGGAATATCTCCTACTCTCGACGGATGACGCGCTGCTGCGCACCAAATCCCTATTCGGCACGGAGCGCGAGCCCTCCCCAAAGGCCTTTCAAGAACTGACCCGGAAGCGGGAATGGCCCCGCGATCAGGCCCTTTGGGTGGGCGATCAGCCCTGCTGGTCCTTGAATGCCGAGTTCTTCCTTTCCACAGGAAAGCGCAGCGATCGATTGCGCACAGAGGAAATTCGGGTTTGGCATAAGCCTGGAAGGGAGAGTGACCCGGAACCCTTGGTGATTCTGGGTGGTCTGCCGCGAGGTGCCTTTGCGGCCTCATTCGCGTTGGACTTTGTGCCGCCCACGGATTTTCAGCCCAGGGATGCCAACCTGCTGGCGGGGGCTCCGAGGCCCGAGGCGACCTTCCTGTTTGCCCTTCGGGATATCGATTGCGATCTGGTGGAAGATCCCGCCTCCAAAAAATCCCTGCTGGCGCGGCCCATGACAGGACTGGCATTGACTCTTGGTGAAAAGGGTCTTCGCCTCTCGGCCATCACCGAAACCGCTAGGGATCAATGGGGCCGCAAGAAGGCTTTTGAATTCCGGGAACTGGCAACTCAAGCCGCGCAACTATCGGCCACTCGCCTGTCCGTGGCGATAAAGGTTTCGGGCAACCACCTTACGGTGGAGGTGGCGGGTAAGCGCCATGCCTTTACCCTTCCCGCCGATGCCGTGGGTTACACGGGATTGCGCGTGGCGGGGGCCGGATACCTGGCGCTGAGTGGGCTCAAAATGGGTGCCTTGAAAGCGGATCCCAAAAAAATTGAAACCGCGAATGGACGCGAATGAACGCGAATAGGCAAGTTGCGTTTGCAGGCCTAACCCATCGGGTTCCCAATCATCATTCCTGTGTTGTCTTCACGAATCGTGCTTACGAATTTCAATCGCGTTCATTGTGTGGCTCTAATTCTTTTGCGAATTTTTGGAATACCCATGCCCCGACGATCTTGCGGATGATCAAGCCAAGCAGAACCACGGGCCATTATTGAGGGGAGTCGCCTTGCCGAGGCTTCTCCAGAAATTGGTGAAGAACCGCGCTTTTGATCCGTTTTATCGGTGTTCATCGGTGTTCATCGGTGGCCAACATTTCTTTTCATTGGCTGAACCAATCTTGGATCAAAGCGAAGAAAATAATTTGCCACCGATGGACACTGATGGACACCGATGGGTCGCTTCCAGCCCTGTCCGTTTGTTTCGGACTTTTCTGTGGTTCATGAAAAATGCGGCCGGGTCTTGACAACGAACACACCACATTCGCGGTTTTCAAAATTTGCTCTGGATCTCAACTTTTTGGAGATTTTTCGCATGCGCCACCGATTCCTTTTGTCGCTGTTTCTATCACTGAAAATCTTCTCGCTCGGAGCCCAGGCGCCTCCCACGGGTAGGGTCTCGTCGACCTCCTTCGTGGATCCCTTCATCGGCACCAAGGGCATGGGGCATTGCTATCCAGGGGCTACCGTGCCCTTTGGCTTCGTTCAGCTCAGCCCCGATACGGATACCGCGGACTACAGCCTGGATGGAAAAACCTACAACAAGAATGTCTATCGCTACTGTGCGGGCTATCAATACGACGACCCGACCATCGTGGGGTTCAGCCATACACACCTCCACGGCACCGGCCATTCGGATCTGGGAGACGTGTTGCTCATGCCCACCGTGGGCCCAGTCAAGCTCGACCCAGGACGGGCGGAGGTACCGGGCAGCGGCTATCGGTCGCGGTATGACAAGGCCAGCGAAAAGGCTTCACCGGGATATTACACGGTGGCCCTTCGTGACCCTGGCGTGAAGGCCGAGCTAACGGCCACGAACCGTGTGGGCGTGCATCGCTATACCTTCCCGAAGAGCTCGGATTCACGGTTGGTGCTCGATCTCGTCCACGGCATCTATAACTACGATGGCAAGGTGCTTTCGTCCCGAGTGGAATTGAAAAACACTCAACTCGTGGTGGGCCATCGCCACACGCGCGGTTGGGCTCGGGATCGCCACTTGTTTTTTGCCATGGCCTTCTCTAAACCGTTCAAATCCTACGGCTCTCGCAATGATGAAAAATCCCCGTACAGGGGCTTCTGGCGCAAATGGGATGGGGTGCAATCCTTCCCGGAAATGGTGGGTCGCAAGCTCAAGCTCCACTTCGATTTTGATACCGAAGCCAGTGAACCCATTGTGGTGAAGGTTGCTTTGAGCGCCGTTAGCGAAGAAGGTGCCCTGAAGAATCTGGAAGCTGAAGTGCCGCACTGGGATTTCGATCGCGTGCGTGTGCAGGCCGATGCCACCTGGGAAAAGGAACTGGGTCGCATTGAATTCCAGGGCGATGCCAGTGCGCGGCGCATCTTCACCACCACGCTGTACCACAGTCTTTTGAGCCCCGTGGAATTCCAGGATGTGGATGGCCGCTACCGGGGCCTGGATGGAACCATCCATACGGCCAAGGGCTTTACGAACCACACCACCTTCAGCCTCTGGGACACCTACCGGGCGCTGCATCCGCTCTACACCTTGATCCAGCCGAAGCGCACCACGGACATCATCCAGTCGATGCTGGCTCACTATGACCAGAGCCCTTGGAAGCTTCTGCCGGTGTGGTCCCACCATGGCAACGAGAACTGGTGCATGATCGGCTACCACGCCGTTTCAGTGATTGCCGATGCCTGGATGAAGGGCATTCGTGGCTTCGATGGCGACAAGGCCCTTGAAGCGATGAAGACCAGCGCCACCCGTGCGAACTACGATGGCCTTGGGGATTACATGAAATTTGGTTATGTGCCCGATGATGGCAACGGCAGCAGCGCCTCCAAGACCTTGGAATACGCCTACGACGATTGGGCCATTTCGCGCATGGCGGCTGATCTTGGCAAGACTGCCGAAGCCGCAACCTTCCTGGGCCGTGCCCAATCCAGTCGTAAACTCTGGGATGCCCAGACCGGCTTCATTCGCGCGAAACGCAAAGACGGCACCTGGCGCACGCCCTTCGATTCTCTGCAAACCCACGATCAGGGCTACATCGAAGGCAATGCCTGGAACTATTCGCTGTATATGCCGCACGATGCTGCGTGGCTTGTGAAGCAAGCGGGCGGTGGCAAGGCCTTTGCCAAGCATCTCGACCAGCTATTTACAATGGCGTTGGATGCGAAATTTTTCGCGGATACGGAAGACCTAGCCAAGGAATCCATGCTGGGCAACTATGCCCATGGCAACGAGCCTAGCCATCACATTCCCTACCTCTACATGTGGACGGAACAGCCCTGGAAGACTCAAGATCGGGTGCGAGATATCCGCCAGAAGATGTACCGCGATGCCCCCGATGGCCTATGCGGCAACGACGATTGCGGCCAGATGTCCGCCTGGTTCGTGTTCAGCAGTCTGGGCTTCTATCCGGTGGCACCCGGCAGTAACGAATACGTAATCGGCGTGCCCGGCTCACGGGAAATGGCGCTGAACCTTGAAGATGGCCGGCGGCTGAAAATCATCGCGCCCAAATTGGATGAGAAGAACCGCTACATCCAGGGCATCAAACTGAACGGCCAGCGCCATGAGAAGGCCTTTTTCCGCCACGAGGATTTGATTCGAGGTGGAGAAATCCTGTTTGAGATGGGACCCAAGCCCAGCAAGACCTGGCCTATGATTAAGCCTTTTGCGTTGCCGGAGTAACGGTTGGATATCTACACCATCATCGCTATCGGATTAGGGCTGGCCATGGATGCCTTTGCGGTGTCGTTGGCTTACGGGCTTTCCTTTGAGGACCGACAACACGTGGATGCCTTCAAGGTCTCGGCAGCCTTTGGGGTTTTTCAAGCCGGCATGCCCGTGCTGGGGTGGCTTGGCGGACGGGCGCTCAAGGCCTGGATCGCACCCATCGCCCCTTGGCTGGCGTTGGTGGTGCTTGGGTTCTTGGGCGGCAAGATGATCCTAGGTGCCTGGAAGGATGAGGAACACTTCCGTATTTCCACGCAGTTCCGAGTGCTCATGGTCTTGGCACTTGCGACCAGCATCGATGCCCTGGCGGTCGGCCTTCTTATTGCGCTTCTTGGCGCGCCCTTGGGTCTGCCGATTGCCATCTTCGGCGTGGTGACCTTCGTGGTCTCCTATGCGGGTATCGTGGGCGGCTTTGAGCTCAAGAATCTGCTGAGAAATGCGGGACGGCGTGTGGTGCAGGCCGTGGGCGGGTTGATCCTGGTTGGCATTGGGGTGCGCATTCTGGTGGGACACCTGATGCAGGCCTAAATCCGACTCTGCCATACTGACCATTCGCGCAAGAATGATCGACTTTCAACTGACCACCAGGAGAGTGCCATGCCCGTGCCCATGCTCGAACTCGCGCCTCAGAACAGCGCCGTCAAGGCGAAGATTCTGGAAGGGCTTTCCACCATCATCGATAAGTCCAGCTTCGTGTTGGGCGAGAACGTCAAGGGCTTGGAGACCGAGCTCGCCGAATACTCTGGCGCCAAATATGCCGTGGGTATGTCCAGTGGCACCGATGCCCTGCTCGTGGCGCTCATGGCGCTCGATATCAAGGCCGGAGACGAAGTCATTATTCCCAGTTTCACCTTCTTCGCCACCGGCGGCGTGGTGGCTCGCACTGGCGCGACGCCCGTGTTTATCGATCTGGACCCTGTCAGTTTTAACGCCACCGCGGCCCTCGTGGAGGCTGCCATTACCCCGCGCACCAAGGCCATCATGCCGGTGCACCTCTTCGGTCTCTTGGCCGATATGCCCGGGATCATGGCCGTGGCCCAGAAACACGGCATTCCAGTCATCGAGGATGCCTGCCAGAGTCTGGGCGCCAAGGGCTGGGGCAAGAGCGCAGGCCAGTTTGGTGATATGACGGGCTGTTCCTTCTATCCCACCAAGAACCTTGGTGCCTTCGGTGATGCTGGCCTCACCTTCATTCGGGATGACGAAAAAATCGCCGCCAAGGTGCGTCGCATGCGCGTGCATGGCATGGAACCCGTTTACGTTCATCACGAAGTGGGCATGAACGGGCGCATGGATGAATTCCAGGCTCTGGTGCTGCGCGCCAAGTTGCCAATGCTGGAAGGCTGGCACGAAGGCCGCCGGAAGCACGCCCACTGGTATTTCGATCGCCTGACCGCCATCACGCCCGACGAGATGGTGCTGCCCAGCGAGACCGTGCCCAATGGCCGCCACATCTACAACCAGTTCACCGTGCGTGTGAAGCAGGGCAAGCGCGATGCGCTCCAGGCCCACCTTAAGAACTTGGGCATCGGCTGTGCGGTTTACTACCCGATCTCTCTGCACGAACAGCCTTGTTTCGCCTATCTGGGCTACAAGACCGGGCAGTTGGCAGAAACGGAATTGGCCTCCAAAGAAGTGCTGAGCCTACCCGTGTACCCCGAAATGACCGAAGCCATGCTGGAAGAAGTGGCCAAGGGCTTGCTTGGATTCTTCGGAAAGTAAGAAAAGAGATTCACCACGGAGACACTGAGAAAGAAAAAATCTGCTTTTCTCTATGCTCTCCGTGTCTCCGTGGTGGTTTTTATCATTATCGAAGTGTGATTACCGTTGCCCCGGACCCTCCCTGAGTCTGGGGTGCATCTTCAACGCGCGAGATACCGGGATGCCCGTGCAGGGCTTCCCGCACGGCGGTCTTTAGGCGGCCGGTGCCGTGGCCATGGACGATCCGAATGAAGCGCTGACCCGAGGCTAGGGCTTCTTCCACGAAGCGATGCACTTCGAATTGGATGTCATCGGAGGCGCGCCCGATTAGATTGATTTCGCAGGAAAGATCTTGGGAAGCCGCGCGAACCCGCACACGGCCCATGGGTTGGCTGGCGTCGAAATCGGCGCGGACGATGGGCTCCAGTTCGCCAACGCGGGCTTCCAGGCGGCGTCCCTGGGGTGTTTGCAGGGTGACACGGTCGCCCTTCAAGGTGATCACGCGGCCCTCCACGCCGAGGCCGCGATGACGGGCGTAGCCATCCAGTCTGAGCGCGACGGTGTGCTTGGGAGCGCGTGGCGCGAGGCGCAGGGGTTCCAATTCGGCCTGGGCAATTTGCTGCAAGGTTTTGACTCGCTCAGTGGCTTCGGTGCCGATGCGGTCGGCGTTGAGCGGCTCGATGCTGCGCTGCTTTTCCTTTAGCTCTTTCACCAGACGCTTGGATTCATGGTCTAGGAATTCCAGAACCCGCTGCAATTTCTCTTGGCTATCCCGTTGGAATTTGTCCTGCTTTTGGTGCAGGGCTTCCTCGCGCTCGGTGAGAATGCGTTGATCCTTGAGCAGGGCGGCTTCGCGTCGAGTTTGTTCTTCGGCTTGTTCGATGAGGTGCAGGCGATCTGCTTCCAGGGATTTTAGGAATTCCCGCCAGTCTTGTTCACGCCTCCCCAGAACCTTATCGGCGTGGTCCAGCACCCAGCGCGGTAGCCCGAGTTTCGCGGCGATCGTGAGTGCGCGGCTCTGGCCGGGCTGGCCCACCATCAAACGGTAGGTGGGGGCCATGCGATCTTCGTCGAATTGCACGGAAGCGTTTTGGAAACGCGGATGCCGGATGGCCCATTGGCTGATTTCGCCGAGGTGGGTGGAACACAGCACCCAGCAGTGGCGCCGGGACAGTGCTTGGAGCACCGCAATGCCCAGCGCCGCACCTTCTTTGGGGTCGGTGCCGGTGCCGAGTTCATCCAAAAGCACGAGTCCGCCCCGCTTAGCTTGGGTGAGGATTCGTTTGAGATGCAGGATATGGCTGCTGAAGGTCGAGAGGCTGCCAATCAGGGTCTGGTGATCGCCGATATCGGCGTGCAGGCTCGTTAGTTCGGGCATTTCGGTGCCTGCCTTGGCGGGGATGGCACAGCCCGCTTGAGCCAGGGCCGACAGCAGCCCCACCGTTTTGAGCACCACCGTTTTTCCTCCGGTGTTGGAACCGGAGATGACTAGGCCGGGGCGCGTCTCATCGAGCTCCAGGTTGAGTGGCACCACATCGTGAGCCAAGGGCTCCAGGTCCAAGGCCAAGCGTACGGCTGGAAGGAGCAGCGGATGGCGGGCCTCGAAGACACGCAGTCGCTGGGTTCCAAGTGTGGGAAGCACACCATCGCAAAGGGATTGCCACCGAAGGAGCGCCAGGATTTCATCGACTTCACTTTGGAATTTTTGCCAGCGCTCGAAATCCTCCCGGCGCGTACGCAGGCGATCCAGCAGCTCTCGCAGAAAAGCCTGAACGGCCTGAGTGAATTCCCGGTCGGCTTCCACAAAGTCGTTGTTGAGCGCGACAGCTTCGAAGGGTTCGAGAAAAACCGTTGCGCCACTGGAGCTTCGGTCCAGCACCAATCCCGGCACACTGCCCTTGCGGTCGACGCGCACGGGCAGACAAAATCGTCCGTTGCGTTCGACGATGCTTTGCTCTTGGCAAGCCTCGGGAACCGTTTGGAGAATTCGTTGAAGGCGGTTTTGGATGGCTCCCGATGCAGATCGGCGAGTGTCGGCACGCGAAGGGGATCGAGTTGTCCATCTTCGGTAAAGCTCTTTTGCAGCAGCTCCACAACGGAGGTGGGATCGGCCAGTAGCTCGGCGGTGATCTGCAGGCGATCGATGCCGAGGTGTGTGCCCAGCGGGGCAGGGCGGTCAGCGGGCCAAGAAATGGAGGCAATGGTGCGGAGCGCGGTCGCGGTGGCTTTCATTCCCTCTCGGAGCTGCCGCCAGTGCTCCGGCAGAGGCCATCCTGCGGGGTTCAGAATCTGGTCCAAGGCTTCGTCGAATTCGATGATCGGCAGAGCCGAGGGATTGCTTGTCCAGGTTTCACCAAGTTCCTGCTGTCGCAACCGGCGCAGCGAGGCGCCTCCGTCCCAGGGGTGCATCTGGGTCAGGACACTGCGACCTGCGCGGGTCTTTGCGAATCGAGTTACAAGGGCTACGACCGTGGAAAATTCCACGGCATTGAGTTCGAGTTGCTGGGCGTGGGTGGGATGATTCATTCGAAGCTACCAAGCCTGATTATCAACAAAAAAGGCCCGCAGTGAGCGGGCCTTCAATTTTGCGCAGGGCAATGGGATTAAGGAGTTCCCATGATGCGGCGTTCCTGGGACAGGCGCTTGAGGGACTTCTTTCGGGCGGCAAGCATCTTCCGCTTTCGTTTAGCGCTGGGCTTCTCGAAATGCTGGCGCTTTTTAAGCTCGCTCAGGATGCCGGACTTTTCGCACTTTCGCTTAAAGCGGCGTAAGGCGTTCTCGAAGGTCTCGTCTTCTTTGATTTTGACCAATGGCATGTGTGTTTCCCCCCCCTCATTGTGGATTCGCCCCATGAGTCAAACCCACATGGGACCGGCCTGATAGAATACTCCACTAGGGAAAAAATCGCGAGAGCAATAAACAGATGTGAGCAAAACCTAGACCTATCGTGGGTGGGTGGCTGCCGATAGAATGAAAAATTCTTTCTTAGAGATCTCATGCCCCGACCTCTTCTTCTAATTCTGGATGGCCCATCTCCGAAATCTGAGGGGATTGAAGAAGCCTTAGCCCAAAGTGGCTGGGACGTAGCCTTGGCCTCAAGCGGTGAAGCAACTGCCTTCCTGAAAATGACCGAAACGGCACTGGTAATGCTCGATCCTGCACTTAGCGGCGAACCTGGGTTCGATGCTGTGCGGTCAATGCGTGCCCAAGATCTGGATGTGCCAGTGGTGGTGTTGAAGCGCTCGGATAGCTCATTGCCTTCGGGTAAGGGCTATAACGTGCCTATTCCCGGCGTGGCTGGAAATTTGGACGGTTCCTTACCGGTTAATCAGTGGGCCGAGACTCTCAATGGAATTCTTGCCACTAAGCAACGGGAGAAACACAAATTCACCGCCGAAGAACTTTTCGCGGACATTTTGGCGGATATTGACGCACCCAAACCCGCCAAGATTCCAATCGCGAATACCCAGCCCTTCTCGCCGCGAGTGCCTGTCTCCATTCCACCTAGCGCACCCATCGTTGCCAAGCCCGCATCGGTTCCTGCACCGGTTCCCGCGCCGGTTCCCCTGCGGATGCCCTTGCCGAGCGCACGGCCGGTTCCGCCCAAGTCTCCAGTTGTTCCTGCCAAGCCTCTTCCAGACTTGTCTTGGGGGATCTTGGAGCCGCTGCCGACGGTACCCCTGCCTAAGAAAAATGACTTCACACTCAGTGGCATTTCGGGTGTTGATGATCCATTTGGAAATGAGCCGAACGTGCCGGCCATCCCAGATTCTGTGGGTCCAATTGAATTCATGGAGACGGGTGAACCTGCGCCTTCGACTCCTGTTGCCTTGACACCACCTCCAATCGTGCCCCCGTCTCCCGCGCCTTTGTCTTTTCCTGCGGCGCTACCGGAACTGGACGAGAAGGCCGGGGTATTGGAGGAACTGGGAAACTACTATCTGCTCGAGAAAATCGCAGTGGGCGGTATGGCGGAACTCTTCAAGGCCCGTCAGCGGGGTGTTCACAATTTCGAAAAAATCGTAGCCATCAAACGCATTCTGCCGCATCTGTCGGATAATGACGAATTCGTGCGGATGTTTATTGATGAGGCCAAACTTGCGGCCCAGTTGACCCACCCGAACATCGTTCAGATTTTCGATCTCGGGAAGGCCGGTGGTTTTTACTACATCGCCATGGAATACGTGGACGGCAAGGATCTCCGCAGCCTCCTGCGCAAGGTCCGGGAATACAAACAGCCACTTCCAGAGCCTGTGGCAGCCTTTGTCACGATGAAGGTCGCGGGCGCACTGGACTATGCCCATCGCAAGAAGGGCATGAATGACAAAGAATTGAAGCTCGTACATCGGGACATTAGCCCGCAAAACGTTCTGATTTCCAGCGATGGTTCTGTAAAGCTCGTGGATTTTGGAATCGCCAAAGCTGCCACCAAAACGACCCAAACGGTCGCAGGCGCACTCAAAGGAAAATTGCTCTACATGAGCCCAGAGCAAGCCTTGGGACAACCTTTGGATAGCCGCTCGGATATCTATTCACTAGGTCTTGTGCTTTTTGAACTGCTAACTGGGGAACGCTGCTTTCAAGCCGATAGCGAACTCGGTGTGCTCGAAAAGGTGCGACTCGGAAAGATTCAGGATGTCCGCAGTGTCAATCCGCGCGTGTCTCGGGAAATGTCCTCGATCCTCGAGCGTGCACTCCAAAAAAATGTCGAACAGCGATACCCCTCGGCCCGAATTCTCGAAAGGGATCTTAAGGCACTTTTATCGCGGACTGGCAATGAGCCCGTCGAGCACGATATTGCGGAATACGGGAGCATTCTCCTGAAGGGAACCCAGGAACAGGTGGAAGCTTTCGTTGCACGGCGCTTCCCTCTGCAACA
>JFJP01006004.1_pt1 | contig 10802 bp, 13 predicted proteins | sample 431651 | NCBI WGS metagenome assembly JFJP01 (sample SAMN02602958, study PRJNA72255) | Microbial mat metagenome, whole genome shotgun sequencing project. | biome: fresh water; feature: sink hole; material: water; isolation source: purple microbial (photo- and chemosynthetic) mats found in...
CTTCGGCCCAGTGAATCGCGCTGTCTTCAGTGATTGGCGCAAGCACAGCGCCCGTGAAGTCCTGAATGCCGCTGTCAGTGGCGAGGTACAGTCGGCTGAAGTCCAGCGTGTTGTAGGCGCTCTTGAATGCGCCGGCGCGGCTCAGTGCGTAACCCTCGCGCTTTGTCAGGGCTCCGGTGTCGGTGATGTTGACGTTATCCGCCTGGACGAGCCAGCTCATGTCCAGCCGCATGGGGTCTGAGACATTATTGAGTCCTTGGAAAGAGGTTATTGGGTCAAAAGGCATCGTTCGATGATGCAAGACAACCCTACAACTGGCAAACCTTAGCTGTTTTAGAAGTTGCCTTCTTCTTCGGTATAGCCAGATTCTCTTTGTAGCCACGCTTCATCAATAGCCGTGCTTTTCTTGCCAAATTCTCGTTCAAAATCCGCTAGGTACTCAACTGCCTTTTTCGGGTTGAAAACTTCAGAATCCTGCTTGGAATAGGCTTTGTGAGCCATCCAATCGACCAATGACGAATGAAGGTGTGGCTTGATTTCCGGTTCATCGCTGATCCCCATATCTTCCAATGGCAGACGAACGACTGTCAATCTGACAACTCCTGTTGCGCTTGGTGATGGGTAAGGTCGAAACTTGTCGCCCATATCTGGCACGTAATACGCCGGATCTGATCTCTCATCTTCCCAGCCTGGTGCGCTTCTGTCCAAATCTTTGTAACTCACGCGCTTCAAAGGTAGCGATCTTCCGTCCAGTTTTGCGCGACGGATAAATAGGATGCGCGGGTCCAAGTTGAAGAATGTTTCTGTGCTTGTCAGGCTGATCTGGCAAATAGCTGTGGTACTTGCGTCCACAATCAGACGGGATCGCCTGCAGGCCTCGTTTTGAGCATCATTGGCATAACTCAGCCATTCTGCATCTGACCACAAGTAAGGCAATTCGTTATCGCAAACAATCAAGCGAGCTTGGGCGATAAGTTCTGCTGCTGTCATGCTGCTATCCTTGGTTGACGCGCTTCTTTCCACGCGCTGTAGTTGTCTTTGATGGCTTGAACCACTCGTTCATATGTGATGCTTTTTTGGCAAATGGCAGCGCCGGTGTTTTTGTCTTCAAAGCAAAATTCTTTGCCGTAGTGCAGCCGGTGACATGGGTAGCACGCCGTGTTGGCTGGTTCAAGAACCGTGGTGTTTTTCCAGTGCTTCGTCAGGTTTTCGTGCGATGAATGCGACAGCATAATCACCTTGCCAACGTGTTCAAAAGCTACCGCATTGAGCACCCCTGTTTCAGGGCCAACAACGCAATCCACGTTCTGCGCCAGTGTCAGCGTTTCACGAATCCCCATCACTCCCGACTCGCATTTGATACGCGGGGTGTTTTCCCAGCCGATTTCAAGCAATTTGCAGGCATAGTCACCGCTGAACACAATCACCGCTTCTGGCATGGTGTTCAATACCTCATAAATCACTGCGTCCTGGTTCGGGTAAAACTTGTGCATGGATGACCCAGCCAAGCACCACAGGATATTGAATCGATCTGGCGCACATTGAGGGAACTTCAGCGGACCGGCCAAACTGTTCTTGATGTCGGACAGGTAGCGCCGCGCGGCGCTGCTTTCTTCTTCGCTGGCGTAGAACTTTGCCTCTGATGTGTAGGGCAATTCTGCAAGTTTTGCCGTCCACTCAAGGTAATTTTTGTTCAACTCTTGCCGTCTCAGATTGTCAGGCCATAGGTGATTTGCCCGTCCAGGCATAGCAATCAACGTGCCTTCAACTGATTCACACAAGTTGATAAATTTGGTGAAGCGCTTTTGCATCGCTGCCCAATAATCAACCAGTTCTTGATTTGGCACTTGGTTTTCGTCTTGAATCAGCCAAGCGTCAATATGCGGGTCGTGCTTGAGAATGTCTTGCCCCCTGGGTGTCGTCATGAATGTGACGTGATACCCCTGTCGCTTGAGTTCTGGCAGGATATTTGCGGCTTGGATAGAGTCACCAAAGCCACCATAGCGGACAACGCAAGCTGATTTCTCTGGCTTGGGTGCGTGACAAGAGGCCATTATCACGCCGTCATCACGTTTTTGAAACACCTGCAGGAACGAGTATTCCAGGCCGCCAGAGCGCACCTCACGCACCACCATATCAAAACCACCAGTGGCAACGTATCCCATTGAACAGAAAATATCCTCTGGCCTGAAGTCGTGTTTGTGATCCGGATTCGCGCCGGGTGTCCCGACATTCGGATAAAGGTCTTTATGCGGCAGGTACAAAACCAGATAACCGCCCACTTTCAGCACGCGCCACCACTCAGTCAATGCTGTGTTGGTGTCTTGAATGTGCTCAAGCAGATGCGAGGAAAACACAAAGTCCAGCGACTCGGTTTTGCAATCAAGCCGGGTGGCATCTTCACACACCACGTCGGGTTTCATGTCAATGCCGAATAGCTCAGTGTCCTTGCCGCTGTCTACTCCGACAAAATGGGGAAACGCCTTGTGTGGACCGCAACCAATGTCGATCCCTTCGCCTCGGGTGTACTGAACAATGTCGTATTTGACCTTTGCAGCCTCGTTGCCCTGGGGATCAGTTGCACGCCATGTCATGCGTTATTCTTCCAATTGCGCCGCCAGTTGATCGGTTTTTGTCTTTGGCCCACGCTTCTTTGGCTCGGCCTCTGCTTCGACCAATTCATTTCCGTCATGGTCGAAGCACTTGCCGTCTTGCTCAAAAGCGTAGGGGCCATTGCCGTACACCGTTCCATAGGGGCGATTGGTGTCGAGCTTGGTCATTTGCTGCCAATGATCGGATTGATGCAATCTGTCTTGCTCATTGAATCGCTCTTTGCAGCGCCACCCAGTGAGCCTTGGCAGTTGCAGGCATCGCCCGACAAGTCCGCGCCGTAGGTGTCTGTCACGCCGGTTGAGTGGCCAGCATCGCGCATGGATTTGGTATCGCCTTGAATATTGCCGTTTGGCTTGTAGTTTGTCGATTCCATTTTTGCCTTTACGATTGATTTGGGGTGCTGGTTAGGCACCCCATTTGGTTGCAATTAAGCCGCGCTATCCCATTTCAGGATGCGTGAGTTTTTGGAGCCGTCCCCAGCATTCACGCCGTGAACCAATCCAAAACCGCCAACGTAGTACCAAGCGATACCACGGTCACGCCCGAAGTCGCTCGGAATCTTGCCGCGCATTTCTTCTGGAACCGCCATACCCTCGGCCACCGTGTCCTGGCCAAAGAAAAACGCCCAGCTTGATTTGCCGTTGTTCCATGCATCTGCTGTGTCAGTGCCTGGGTTGAATGTGCCTGAGTCAGCCGCACCACCCTTAGGGATGTTGGTTTGCTCAACAAAGCGCACATTCTCGTAGCGGCCAATCTCGCCATTCAGAATGATCTGGAAACCGTCGTTGCTGTACTTAGCAAGCGCTTCAAAATCGTTCTTGAACTTGCGGTAGGTGGACGGATGAGAAATGCTGATGTAGTCATCACCCATGTAAGGCGGGATGTTGCGCTCTTTCATGAGGTCAACAATCGCTTTGACGTGATCCGTACCCATGGCCACGTTATTGGTCGCAGTCGCTGTGCCGTTGGTTGTCAACACCACGGAGTCAGTCGCTGTGCCGGCAGTTGGAACAACGCGCAGAGCACAGGCGTTGAACTGGGCAAAGGCTGCAGCGTCAAACGCTTTTTTGGCGTCGTTCTTCAGCACCTTGTTGATCACTTCCTTGACGGGGTGTGCAGACAGGTCATCGAGCTTGCCGGTGTAGTCAACAGAGTTGCCGTACTCGGTAATGCTCATCGTCCCTTGCGTGATCGTGAAGTTGGTTTTCGGGATGGTGCTGGTTTCAACCAGGCTCGCACCGCGAGTCGCAACGTCAGAGTACACGTTCCAGTGAAATGTGTCGCCCTTGCCCTTGCCTTGAACGGCAGCGTCTTTGATGTCAGCGAACTGACGAAACTTCACCAGCGGTTGAACCGCATTGCGAAGTACTTTACTCAACTGGGGCGATCCCATATAACCGCCCAAGGAGTTGGTTACCCATAACTGACCCATGATGGAGTCTCCTTAAAAATAAAAGTTGGACAGGTTCAGAACACTTCTAATCCTCGGCTTCTGCGCATTTCGCTGATCACGTCACTTGCTGTCTGCTCTGGTGCTTCAATGGTCGTCGCCTTACTATTCAGGGCTGGAATACGATCAATCCCAGCCTTTCGCTCCAGCTTTGTATTGCGGTCAATGGTTGGAGTCGGTTTGTTGGGGACTACACCTTTGCTCGCCAGCCAATCTCGCGTTTTCTGGCCGGCTTGCTCTAGTGCTTCTGTGAATGGCTTTCCGCTATTCACTTCTGCATCAAGATACCTGTCGGCCAAATCTGCAAGGTATGGGTCCGCCACAATGTCTGCGTAATCCACCTTGAACCTCTCCAATGCACTCTCAACAACCAATTGCTGCTTGATGGCAGGCGTTAGCTGCGCTGCAAGTTGCTCGGTATCAAGGGTAGGACTTTGCCGCCCGAATCCAATTTTTTGCAGCGCCTCCAGCGCTTTGTCTTCATCACCCTCAAACAAGGCGGTGAGAAACTCTTTGCCTTGCACGTCCGGTGTAGACTGACTATCGTTATTGTTTTGTGATTGGTCAAACCTTAGCGGGTCAGGTTGTGCTTGTTGCGCCCTGGCTTCGTGTAATAGCCGTGTGGCTTCTTCAAGTCTTCGTTCTGCAGCGCCGTTCTTTTGGTATTGGCGCTGCATTTCTTCAATCGTGACTTCGCTTTCTACGCCGTCAATCTTCACTTTGACGCGCATCTTGCCAATGTCATCTGGCTTTGCTTCAAGCTGCGCAGCCAATTGATGATCTGGTTTTACCCCTGCTTCTGCTTCTAGCTTTCGCTCGTTTTGTTCTGCAATGGCATCCATTGCAATTTCACGCGCACTGGGCTCGCGCACCTGTTCGGTGGTTTGTTCGTCTGTTCCGGTCACGCCCGTTTGGGTAGCGTCGGTTTCTGTCGTCATGTAGATAGCTCCTTGGGTTAAAAAAATCAGTCTGTCACTTCGATAAATGCGCGTTCAGCATTCATGCCTTCTGCTACCGCCTCGCCCATCCATAACAGGAAGTTTTCGGCACAAATGGCATTGTTTTGCAGCTTGCGAATGGCTTTTGGGTCTTCTGCGTCAGCACTTTTCAGGGCTTCTAACGCCGCTTCGCGGTCATTGTTGGCCCGGTCAGTCAGGTACTTGCCCATGTCGGACTGCATGAATGCCTGAACATCCAGCCCAAAGGAGATTTGCTGCTGAATTTGGGTCAGTTCACTCATACGGGCTCCACTTGCGATGTTTCAATGCCCTGCATGGCAGATTCAGGCTGTTGCGGCACTGGCGGGAACTGCGGGCTGGTGTTTTGCTGAACTGGCGGCATTGGCCCTGATGGCAATGGTTCTGCAATGGGTAGATTCGGGTCTATCCCTGCTGGTGCTGGTGGCTGATACCCGGCAATCGCCAGAACCTGATCTGCCACAGGTGCGATTTGAGGCATTTTCGCAATGCTGGCTGCTGCCTGAGTCGCGCTGAAGGTAGACGCCACACCCGTTTGAACGGCTTCGGCTTTGATTTTGGTGATTTCGGCGGATAGCTTCTCGATTTGCTTGGCCACCATCTCCGGGCTGGTCTTTTGCGCGAGCTGTTGCTGCAATTGCTCAATCGTTGCTTTGGCGGCTTGCAGTGCCGGGTCTTGCTCGATGTTGAAGAACCGCGAACCATCGGAATAGCCCAACTTCCCGAACAATTCCTTGATGACTTCGGTCACATTCATGCCGTACTTCTCCAGCAGGCCATCTGTCAGCACGGTTCGCAGGTTTGTCATGCCCATCATGAAGCTGTTGATCTGGTCTTGCGGGTTGGTTGAACCAATCCCAACATTGACTCTGGTTGTCAGTTCCTGCATCAGCAGTTCGTCCGTCACTTCGTCTGTGCCAAACTTCTGCATCAACCCTGCGTTCTTGCCAGCCATGGCCAGAAGCACCGTATCGGTTTCGTAGTATTGCTCCAGCAGCACCAATTGCGCCAGAACGGGTTCTACCCATGTCTCAACGAACGTGCGTAGCTGGTAGCTCGACACCTGATTGGCGTTGGTAGTCAGCAAGTTCATGCCGCCCACGGTTTCGTTGAGCTTGCGGTTACTGGCTACGCTGGATTGGCTGAATGTGCCTGCAATGTCGTCAAAATCACCATTCAGCCGGTCTTGCTCCTGGTAGCTCGATGATGTTACGTCGTTGGTTTCCTGCACCTTGACATCATCTAAATCTGTCAGCATCGTGACTGAACCCGGAACATTGCGTGTCAGGCTGCGAATGTCAACCTGTTTGCTGCGCTTGACGAAATAGCGCTTGTTCATGGCGAATTTGACGTTATCAATGCGCTGATTAGCTATCTCGTTTATTTCAGCCTGGGTGTCCTTGGTAATCTCTGCTACGCCACCGGGATAGGTTTTGTGCGTCTCCAAGATGCAGCAACCCATGACGAATGGCCTGCGCCCATGGAAGTACACCTGAACCAATGGCACCGGGGCGCTGAGCATGGCGGTCGTCCCCAGCGTGTAGAAAAGAACGTCCTCTCCGTCCACGTCAATGATGTTTTGGTGCACCCAGACAATCGCAAAGTCGCGTATCGCCTGGCTTTGTTCTGTGCTGTCAGTTCGGCCACGCTCGCGGGTCATTCGGGTTGTATCGCTGTAGCCGTTCATGGCCTGCAGAATGTGAGCGTCATCCAGTTTGATCCACTTTGCAGCACCTTTGGCGTCGTCGCTGGTCATGCGGGCTTTGACATCCTTGACGTACATCGGCATCATGCGAATGATGTACGGGCTGGAGTTGATTGGGTCAGCCCAATTCGCTCCTGGGTCAATGCGAAGGTTCTCCACTGGTAAAAGCTCGATCACCGGCTTGTCAATCTTTCGCTTTGGGTCGTACACCCAATTCTGGTGACTGATGCACACGCCCACTGTCTGCGCGTCTTGGTATGCACCAATGGCTGTCAGAAACCATGGGATTGACTTTTTCATCCTGTAGGCCAGTAGCTCCTGCATTACCTCTGCACTGACGCGCTGCATATCGTTTGATTCATCCTGCGGCTTGACCGACACAATATCAGCCGTACTAAACAACGCTTCGGCGGCTGTAGCCTCGTTCTTGCGAATCGTGGTTCGTGTCTTTGGCCTAAACAAGCGCGAGCGTGCTTTGTATGTGTCCGAGTGGTACTTGGACCCACCTGGGTGAATGCCTTGAAACTGTCTCAGGTTGCTCTCTACCTGGCTGCGTATCGAACTGTCAAAAAAGGTGGTGCTGGTGGAGAAGGCTTCGTGCGCCATTGAAAGGTAATCGTTCATGCCATATCCCCAATCACACGGCCGGCAAAATCAGTTTTTAGGTCACTCATTTCTGTATCGCTTGCCTTGCCTCTGGATAGCTTGTACCGCTCCAGAATCTCACCACCCGCTTTGAGCACGTCTTTTTTGAATTGACTGGCGCTGTAGCTCTTGGCCAGACGTATGCGAAACCCGTAATTACCTGAAAGTGCCAGATTGCGCACGTCAGCAAATCCGGTTCGTCCATCACACGCTACCGCCCAGAAGTGGCCGGGATACGCTGCATGAAGCGACTCTGCCATGTGCCGTGCGGTCAAAATATCGTTCAGGTTTCCTTTGGGATCGTTGGTCACAAGTTTCATTTCAGTCCTTAAATGTCTCTGGCTCGCATTCGTGCTGCACCAACAGCGCTTTTTCTAAATCTGTCAGGCATAAATACTGCTCGTAGCTGTAGTTCTGCTTGATCGACTCGGGCAGGTTCAAGTAATCACTCATTGGTGTCTTGGTAGTGATGCTTTTCAACGAACTCGCGCCCGTTTGAGAATTTGTATGCCGGGTCGTACAGCGGCTCAGGATCGTCGTATGCCTTTGCGCGTGCTACTTCATCGCTCCATAGGCGTTCGCTGAATCTGACAATGGTTTTGGGGTCTTGAGTGGCCATTTATGCTCCATCACAAAAAGTTGCCGGCTCCAACATTCGCTCGTCGATGATGATCGGCGGCACTGGCTCCATGTCGTAAATCCGGGAGCACACATCCAACATATCGTCATGCGGTGCGAACGGGTACACAAGAAATTCGTCAATCAGTCGCTTGTTGAGTGAGTACAAATTTCCGTCGTGGTCGCGCCGCTTGACCGGGCTGAAGATGCGAAAACCCTGGCCTTGCTCTTTGATGCGACGTTGATTTGCTGTTTCGCCATCGGTCACAGCGGACATGTAGAACTTTTTGGCTTGAAAATCTGGCTGCAGGCGCTGGATGCGGTCAATCTTTGACTGGCTGCCGGTTGATACCCAGTTCAATTCGGTTATCTCGAATGCGTCTTTTGACTGGAGCATCTTTTCTTCAAAATACTCCATGTCCGATTGCATCCCATATTTCTCATATCCGACTTTGACCATCTGCACGCCGGGTTGAGCTATCCATACTTTTCGCAAGCCCTGCAATGCGGACCAGCGCTCGGACAAACTCATCTTGTGGCAGTAGCCATCCAGCAAATAGCGGTTGTTGCCTGAATCCACGCCAATCACGGCCATTGCGGTGTTGTCGCTGCCCTTCTTTTTGCTGCCTGCAGGGTCCACCATCAGGTACACATTGAGCGTAGCGGGGCGAATCTCGATGAAACTCAACCAGTCCTTTTTGAACATCGCTTCGTTGCCTGCTGCTGGGTTCATCAGCATCTGGCAGGCAATGGTGGCCGGCCCCTGCTTGAGCTTCTTGTCAGCCCACGCTTCGGGCGTCAGGAACACCGGGTTGCCATTGGCCAGCCCGTTGTCAGTTGCCGGGTACACGCGCAATTTCAGCGCCTGGCGGTCGATGATGACTGAATAGGTGTCGCTGAAGCTGTAGCGCGTGCCGCAATACCATGCTCTCAAATCACCGTTTGGCCCGCGTGCGCCTAGGTTGTCAGACAATTCCCATGCCTCTGTCGTCTTTTTTACCTGCTCTGGCGTTGACACTGACTCGCGCGTTACCACGTCGTCATAGACACGCAATGTGAAATGGGCACCTGTTGGCTGGCCGTCCACCAGGCCATGAGCCTCCAGTGTGGCCTCTTTGGGGTTGCTATTGCGCTTGACTGTCAACCCTTTTTCTTCGGACCACTTAGGTGCTTCGTTTTTCGGGTCAGCGTAGAAAATGTCTGGGTAGACTGATTGCAGGTCGCGGTTTGTCTCCAGCTCCTGCTTGATCTGCAGCATGAATTTGCGTGCAACCGGCTTTGTGTGGCTGAATATGCCGACCGTGATTTCAGGGTCTTTGATAATCTCCTGAATGATCCCGGCAAATGTGATGATGGTTGATTTGTAATGTTCGCGCGACCACAAATCCAGGTAGCCATCAGTAGCGGCCTCGACATCTCGGCACCTGGCGTACAGCCACGGATGAACCGCATCAACCCGGTGCAGCAACATTGTCAGCAAATAGAAGCGGTCATTACGCCCAAGCCATGCCCTGCCCTCTGTGTACTCCGACTCGATCTCTGCCCACAGAGCGGATATGCGAGTCAGTTGCGCATTGCGCAGTGCCGGGATAAATGCGTCCATCGGGTTCATTCGAGCCCCAACTTGATCAGTCGTGCGTTGAACAGTGCGTAGCTGTCTGCCTTGCGCTGCGTTTCATCCTTGTCTTCTTTGTCTTTGTCTGGCGGTGTTGTATTCAAGTCGAACGCCTCCCGCTCTCCCTTACGCACCTTCTCGTCAACGTCGGCCAACTTCTTGAGATCATCGACCAGTGCGGACCGGCCCATGGCTTTTCTCAACGCATCGTTGGCGCGGTCCATGCCGTTGTCGTCTGGGCAACGCACCATCTCGATGACTGCTGCCAGATCAGGCATGTTCTCGGCTGCTGATTTGATCTGATTCAGCAGCAGTTGCTTTACATCCGTCAGCTCGGCGAGCCCTTTTCGGTGGCCCATGATGACGTTCTTGCCAATCTCTGCAGCGGCCAAAATGGTGTTGGCAACCGCTTGTCCCCCTTTGGCAACCTCTTGGTTGACAAGCTCGTCAACCAGTTTTGCATTTGTGGCTTGTCGAATGGCAGCAGACAGGTCTTGCGTCCAGCCGTTTTTTTTGGCTTGTTTTGCAATCGCCTGGTGGCTGGGACCGTGTTTTGTCGCCAGCTCCCTTAGAGTGTACTTACCCGTGCGGTAGTCGCGCTCTATCGCTTCCCAATCAGTTTTGATCTTCCTAACGACAGAATCCCCTTTCGGGGTAGATTTCTTTATCGCCTTGGGAGTTTTGTCAGTCATGCTGGGCATGATGCCGACAGGATGGCGGTGTTGCAAACCCTACTCAATACGGAGACATAGCCACACCAACCAGCAACCCCATCAACTTCGCGCACCCGCGCGGGGTTAGCTGCATTAGATAGTCCCCCACCTCGATTTTGATGTGGCCATCGACAAGCATTGTTGCGGATATGGCTTCTTCTTTGTATCGTTCAACCGGTATGAACGCCCCTGATTTCAGCCGGTAAATATTCCCTTCATCCTCTCGGAGCCTTTTTATGGCCTCATCGATGATCGAAAATGGCAGACCAGTCCGCTTTTTGAGCGCTTCTCGCCGTGCGATTTGTTGCTCGGAAGACAAATCTCGGACAGCCTGGTACACGACATCAGTATGTGGAGATGGCCTGGACATAAAACTCCTTGGTTACTGTTTACCCATCACGATGTTTGCGATCACCTCGTCAGCCAGGTCTGTATCCGTGTCGCCATCATCCAGCCCGTCGCGCCA
>JFJP01012403.1_pt1 | contig 10802 bp, 9 predicted proteins | sample 431651 | NCBI WGS metagenome assembly JFJP01 (sample SAMN02602958, study PRJNA72255) | Microbial mat metagenome, whole genome shotgun sequencing project. | biome: fresh water; feature: sink hole; material: water; isolation source: purple microbial (photo- and chemosynthetic) mats found in...
CAGTATACCAATGGAAGTTGGATTCAACAAGGAGTAAAACTTTGTCATTTATATTTGCCGGCTGTAACATAAAAGAAACAAATGTCACGCGGCAATAATGACATCTGTCACATTGAAATCTACATAAAAAACCATACAATAGCAGTAATCGTTTACTAATCACGTCAACGTTAGAGGTTTAGATGATACGCATCAACCGCCAAACCGACTACGCCATTCGCCTGATTTTATATCTTGCACAGCAGGCGGAGGGTACGCGGGTTTCGACCGCCGAAGCGCGAAAGGAAATGCAGATTCCCCCCGCGTTGGCGCAGCGCATTGTGGCAGATTTGGCGCGTGGCGAGTTTATTCACACTTTTCCCGGTCGAGACGGCGGCGTGGCGCTTGCCCGCCCCGCTGAACAAATCAACCTTCGGCAAATTGTAGAACAGTTTGAAGGAAAGTTCTCTATTTCCGACTGCCTGACCGACAAAGGAAATTGCCCGTTCGATAACAAATGCCCTGTCCGTTTTCGTTGGGCAAAGCTTCAATCACAAATGGTATTGGAATTGGAGCAAATCACCTTCAAAGAACTGGCGCAGGATGCAATGGCGGTCAATGAGATTTTTGCAATGAATATTCCCCAGACCGCCGCAGCATAAAACAAGGAGAGACCCGAAAAAATATACAACTGGTTCCCGCAAAAAACTCGAAGCAATCAATTAAATTCACTTTTGGAGAATACAAATTATGGACCCAATCGTATTATCACGCTGGCAATTTGCCCTCACCACCATCTACCACTGGCTTTTCGTCCCGCTCACGTTGGGGCTGGGCTGGTTTGTGGCGTACTTCCAGACCCGCTACTACCAGACCAATGACCAGACCTGGAACAAGATGACGAAATTCTGGGGAAAACTCTTCCTCATCAATTTCGCCATTGGCGTTGTAACAGGCATCGTGCAGGAATTCCAATTCGGTATGAACTGGTCGGAATATTCCCGCTACGTGGGCGACATCTTCGGCGCCCCGCTGGCAGTGGAAGCCCTACTCGCCTTCTTCATGGAATCCACCTTCCTCGGCATTTGGATTTTCGGCGAAGGCAAAGTGCCGCAGAAGGTTCACCTCGCCTCGATTTGGCTGGCAGCCATCGGCTCGAATCTCTCTGCCGTCTGGATTTTGATTGCCAACGGATTTATGCAGGCGCCGCCCGCCGCTTCCTACGTCCTCAACGAAGCCAACGGACGCCTTGAACTGGTCAACTTCTTTGCCCTCATCGGCAACCCCAAAGCCTGGGTCTTCATCTGGCACACGCTGGCTGACGGTCTTGCAATGGCATCCTTCCTGATTATTGCGGTCAGCGCCTACCACCTCGTCCGCAAGCAGAACCTCGACTTCTTCAAACGCTCCTTCCAAATTGGCGCGCTCATGGGTCTGATTGCCAGCACGCTGGTCTTCCTTGGCGGACACACCATGGGACAATACATGGCGGAAGTACAACCGATGAAACTGGCTGCGCTCGAAGCCGTTTGGGAAACCGAACAACCCGCTTCGTTCTCCCTGCTGACCATCGGCGACATGACAGGCAAGCAGGAAGTCTGGTCGATCCGCATTCCTGCTGTGATGAGTTTTCTCGCCTGTAACAACTTCACCTGCGAAGTCAAAGGCGTGAACGAACTCCAGGCAACCTACGAACAGCAATACGGTCCCGGCGACTACATCCCGCTGATGGTTGTCACCTACTGGACATTCCGCGTCATGATGGCATTCGGCTTCATCATGATGGGCGCTTCCGCCTGGTTCCTGTATGCCACCCGCAGCAAGAATTACGAAACCGCCAAATGGATGAAACTGGTGCCCTTCGGCGCGCTGCTCCTGCCCTACTCTGCCAACGCCAGCGGCTGGATTCTGACCGAAATCGGTCGTCAACCCTGGATTGTGTACGGCTTGCTCAAGGTGGAAGACGCCATCTCGCCGAACCTGACCGCAGTTGACCTGTGGATTTCACTCGTCGGCTACACCGCGCTTTACGGTTCGCTGGCTGTCGCCATGGTTTACCTGATGAAGAAATACGCCGTCGCTGGACCCGACGCCGCCATGCACGAATCCGTCGATGTGGCGACCGCCGTCGGCGCAGACGACTAATCCTGGAGGCTCAACATGTCTTACGAATTCCTGCAAATCCTTTGGTTCATCCTGATCGCCGTCCTGTGGATTGGCTTCTTCTTCCTCGAAGGCTTCGACTTCGGCGTCGGAATGCTCCTGCCCTTCCTCAGCAAAAAAGATGTGGAACGCCGCGCCATCATCAACACCATCGGCGCCACTTGGGATGGTAACGAAGTCTGGCTGCTCACTGCGGGCGGGGCGACCTTTGCCGCCTTCCCCCACTGGTATGCCACCATGTTCAGCGGCTTCTACCTGGCGCTCTTCCTGCTGTTGGTCGGCTTGATCATGCGCGGCATCGCCTTTGAATACCGCTCGAAAGACGCCGCCCCCGCCTGGCGCAACCGCTTCGACTGGATGATTGCCATCGGCTCCTTCCTCTCTGCTCTTTTGCTTGGCACCGCTTTTGCCAACCTGGCGCAAGGCGTGCCGATCGGCGAAGATATGAACTACATCTCCCCCGCCTGGATGCCCAACAACATCGGCGTGACCTTGACCCTGCTCAACCCCTATGGTTTGCTGGGCGGCTTGACCACCGTTGCCACCTTCCTCCTGCACGGCGCAAACTTCCTCGGCTTGAAACTGGAAGGCGAACTGCGCGAACGCGTCAATGTCCTCGCCAAGAAGTTATGGATTGCCACCAGCGTACTCTACATCGCCCTCGGCATCTACACCTATGTGGCAGGCTTCTGGGCGCGCGGCATCGTCAACCCTGGCATCGTGCCGATTGCCGCGGTAGTCGTGCTGCTGGCTACGGGCTACTTCCTCAACCGCAAGATGGAAGGCTGGGCGTTCATCATGGTATCGCTCAACATTGTGTTGACCCAGGTCACCTTCTTCTCGATGACCTTCCCCAATGTCATGCTCTCCTCTGCCAACCCCGACTGGTCGCTGACCGTGTACAACGCTTCATCGTCGCAATACACCTTGACCGTCATGTCCGTCGTCGCGTTGATTTTCGTGCCCATCGTCCTGGGCTACCAAATCTGGACGTACTACATGTTCCGCAAACGCATCAGCGCCGATAAGAAGACCCTGGTCTACTAAGCCAAACAAGGCGGAGTGAATTCACTCCGCCTTTATTTTTTGTAACAAGGTTCACAAACAAGGTGACAGTCACTTGCGAAGTGACTGTCACCTGTAGGAGAAAACTTATGGCAAAAGTTCTTGTAATTGGCGCAGGGTTTGCAGGGCACACCGCAGCGCTGTATCTTGGCGACAAACTCGGCAAAAAGCATGAAATCACCGTCATGTCGAACCGCGACGTGTTTGGCTATGTTCCCTCGTGGGTTTGGGTCGGCGTGGGACACATGAAACCCGAGCAGACCGTTTTCAAACTCAAGCCGGTCTATGACCGCAAGCATGTCAAATTCGTCCATGCCGCCGCGAAAGAGATTCACCCCGATGCAGGCGACCAGTACGTTTTGGGCGAAGAAATCGGCACGGGGAAGGAAGTCCGTGTGGACTACGACTATCTCGTCGTCGCCCCCGGCCCCCTGCTGAACTTTGCGGGCACCCCCGGACTCGGACCCGAAAACGGATTCACCCATTCGATTTGTTCCGCGCCTCATGCGGTCAAATCCCGCGACGCCTATCTTGCCCTCATCGAACGCATGAAGAAGGGCGAGAAGGTCAAAATCGTCATCGGCACGGGACACCCCGCCGCCACCTGTCAGGGCGCGGCTTTCGAGTACATCGTCAACGTTCACAAGGATCTGGTCAAGAAGGGCTTGCGCGATAAAGCCGACATTCTCTGGCTTTCCAACGAACCCGCGCTGGGCGACTTCGGCGTCAATGGCGTGCAAATCAAACGCAGCGGCATTGTGCAAAAGAGCGATGAGTTCATCACGTCGGTCTTCAACGACCACGGCATCCGCTATCAAGTGCAGACGGGTGTGACTAGCGTCGAGGAAGGCAAAATCCACTGGCAAAATTACGAAGGCGAAGAAGGCGTCACCGAATTCGATTTCTCGATGCTGATTCCACAGTTCAAGGGGCAGCCCTTCAAATACATCGGCAAGGATGGCTCGGACGTTTCTGCAAAGATGGTCAACCCGGCGGGCTTTATTCTGGTGGACGGAAAGTACGGTCTGCCTTACCCTGAACTGGCGCAAACCCCCGAAGCCTGGCCCGCCAAATATCAGAACCCGAATTATGCAAACGTCTTTGCGGCAGGAATTGCCTTTGCGCCTCCTGGACCGATTTCCAAGCCGTTCACCAACAAGAACAACCTGGCAATCGCCCCAGCCCCGCCGCGCACCGGCATGGTCAGCGGCGTGATTGGACGCGTAGTTGCGCTCAACATCGCGGACTTGATCGAAACGGGCGAGATGACCCACAGCGAGCGCATGACCGACATGGTGGCGGCGTGCATCGCCAGCATGGGAGATTCGCTCTGGGATGGCAACGCGGTGACAATTGTCATGCGCCCCGTCGTCCCTGACCGCAAGAAGTACGCCAACGAATATGGACGCGACCTCTTCGTCTCGCACCTCGAAATGGGCGTCAGCGGCGCGTGGATGAAGTTCATGCTTCACTACACTTTCATCTGGAAATTCAAAGCCCTGCTGGGCTGGAAGTTAATCCCCGAATAGGAGGCTGACATGCAAAACGAACAGGAATTTAGCAAGGCTGAAAAGTTCTGGATGAACTTCAAATTGTATCAACTCTGGCGTTTCATCGTGTTGAACGTCAAAATTTATACAGTTGCCGTGCAAAGCAAGTGGCATTAGGCAAGTACACAAGATTACAAGTTAAAAAGTTGGAAGGTTGGAAGCGATGCTCCCAACCTTCCAACTTTTTAATCTCACAACCTGCACCTCCCCCTCGCCCCGTCTTCTTATTCCCTGCGTCCCTTCGTAACAATACGAATGGGAGTGCCAAGAAAACCATACCTGGCGCGGATTTGATTTTCGAGATAACGCAGGTACGAAAAGTGCATCAACTTCGGCTCGTTGACATAGATCATGAACGTCGGCGGGTCGGAACGAACCTGCGTGCCATAGTACATCTTTAACGCCCGCCCAGAGTGAGTCGGGTGCGGATGCGCATCCTGCGCACTGTGAATGATGTCATTGATGGTCGATGTCGTCAGCCGCGCCAGACGCTCCTCCTGCACCCGCAGCGCCATCGGCAGCGCCTGATCTACCCGCTGTCCGGTCTTGCAGGAAATAAACAGGATGGGAACGTAATCCATAAAGTTTAGTTCCTTCTTTATTTTGACGGTGAACTCTTCCATCGTCTCGTTGTTCTTTTCGATGGCGTCCCATTTGTTGACCAAGACCACGCAGGATTTCCATTCGTCGAGAATAAAGCCCGCAATGTGCGCGTCCTGGGTGGTGATGCCGGTGGTCGCGTCGATCATCAGCAGGGCAACATCGGCGCGTTCGATGGATTTAAATGCCCGCAGCACGCTATACTGTTCCACGCCATGTTCGATTTTCCCACGACGCCGAATTCCAGCCGTATCGATCAGGGTGACAGATAAACCGCCAAACTCGATTTTGGTGTCGATTGAGTCGCGGGTGGTGCCAGCAATCGGACTGACAATCACCCGTTCCCTGCCCGCCAGTTTATTAAGCAGGCTCGACTTGCCCGCATTCGGCTTGCCGACGATGGCAATTTTGACGCTATCGTCATCCTCTTCCTCCGCTTGCTGCGGGAAAGAGGCAACCAGCGCGTCGAGAATATCGCCGGTGTTCGTGCCATGAATTGCAGAAATGGGGAATGGGTCGCCCAACCCCAACTCGTAGAATTCCGAAGCCTGATCGCGCCGCTCCTGCGATTCGCATTTGTTAACCGCCAGAAAGATTGGCGGCAGGAAGGAACCATCGGGCATTTTCTTTTGCGAACGACGCAAAATCTTTGCCACCTCGCGGTCGGGTTCCGTCACCCCGGTTTCGCCGTCAACAACGAAAATCACCGCGTCCGCCTCTTGAATGGCGACCTGCGCCTGTGCGCGGATATCCTCGATAAAATCAGCCGAGCCAATCGAAAGCGGAGTTTTTCCGCCATGCGTTGGGTCGATTCCGCCAGTATCGACGATGGCAAAAGCGTGCCCCGTCCACTCGGCTTCGCCGAACAGGCGGTCGCGGGTGGTACCGGCAACATCGTCGACAATGGCTAAACGTTCACCCACAAATCGGTTGAAGAGGGTGGACTTGCCTACATTGGGTCTTCCTACAAGAGCGATAATTGGTTTCATGATGGGTTAAGGGTTCCTAAAGACTCTAAAATTCTTCGAGCCTGAAAATCGAATTAAGGCGTCGGCGTGGCAACGGGCGTGCCGGCGGGGGCGATCACAACTTCCATTGTATTCGGTAAAATGGATTCTACAACAACATCGGCAATCAAAACATCCACTTTGGCGGCAATTTGATAGGTGCCAGCCGCCAAGCCGTCGAGGTCAACTGTCACCCGCACATCCTGGCGGGTGAGCGTATCGAGCAAAGGCAGGGGACCAGAGACAATCACATCGGCGGTGATGGGCGAAACCTGGGCGGTCAATCCCTCGCCGAGATTCACAACCTCCACTTTTTCGCCGGACAAAGTGACGCTGCTCTCGATGGGCGAAACGCCAGCCTGAACCAAAACCGTCTGCTCGCCGACAATCGAAATCCCCGCAGGCAGGCTCAAAGCCACGCGGGCGTCGATGTCTTCCTTTGCGTTCTGCAATTCAAGAGGCAGGGTCTCGACCACGCCGGGCAGGGCTGCGACCAGGTCTGGGTCGGCGGCAAAGACCGTCACGACGGGCGGAAAAACAGAAATATCCGTCAAACGGTAGCCGCTTGCCACGCGTCCCAACATATTCACTTTTACAGCCACATCGCGATACCCGCCCTGCTGGCTGACGGGCAAAATAACGCGGACAAGTTCAGGGGAAATGGTCACGCCCTCGACCTTTTGTCCCTCGGCATCCAGAACTTCAACGCGTAAGGTTTCATCGATGTTCTCGCGGATGCCGCTCAAGTTAACCGAAACGCGCGCCCGCGCCACTTTTAGCGCCTGCGATTCTGCGCCAGACACGGCGACTGTAATCGGGTCGAGACTGACCTCGCCAGCCTGATAGCCAACGGCGGCTTCTCCCGTCAGGCTCAGGTCGATGTCGAAGGTCTGCGTGGATAACGCTTCCAGCATAAAAGAAACGGTATGCGGCGACACGGTCACAATTTGAACGGGGCGGGCGTTGATCTGAACTTGCAATTCGAGGCTGTGCTCGCCAGAACTCAAACCCGAAAGGTCGAGAATGACCTGCGCCGCCTGCGGATCTGCTTCGATAACATCCCAAACCGAACGCGGCGCGCGGAGCGTAACCTCGATCTCAGACGGAAGTTCGCTGCTGATAACCAGACTCGGATCCTGCCCGATGACTTGCAGCGGAATAGCGGGAGAGAGGGCGCGCGTCTCGTCCGGGTCGGCTGAAGTGACGGCAGAAACCCAGACGGCGACGGATAATACAAACGCCCATAAAAAGGTTCGGTAATTTTCAGAAATCCAACGCAGCATTATTTATCTTCTTTACGAGAAAACAACTTTTGAAATATGGAACTTTTTTGCGCCTCGTTTTGCGGGCGGAAGAAGGCGGTCAGGATGTTTTCCAAACGCTCTGGGTCGAGCCGCCGCAACATTCTACCGGCATGGGCAATGGAGATGCCGCCGGTTTCCTCCGAGACAACCACAGCAACAGCATCGCTGGCTTCGGATGTACCCAGCGCAGCGCGATGGCGCAGCCCCATCTGGCGTTCGGGACTGCGGTTCAAAATTCCGCTGGCTGAAAGGGGCATGACGCAAGAGGCTGCCGCGATTTTCGATCCGACGATAATCACACCGCCATCATGCAGGGGCGTATTGGGATAGAAAATTTGAAGCAGGATTTCCGGCGTCACACGCGCATTCATTGCCACGCCGGTCTGGATGTAGTCATCGAGATTGTCGAGCCGCTGGAGGACAATCAACGCGCCATGCTGGCGGGCAGAGAGCCGCGCCGCCGCGCTGACCACTGCGCGGATGGTCTGTTCGAGGGGAACGTCTTCCGGCTTGAGCGAGACGCGCCAAATGGCGCCAGCGCGTCCAAGCCGTTCAAGGGCGCGTCGAATTTCAGGGGCAAAAATTACTGGGATGGAGACAATCAGGGCGGGCAGCGAGTTTTGCGCGAACCACGAAAAGGCGGGGAGTTCCACCAGGCTGGTCAGCAAGACGATGACTACAACCAGCAAAATCATACCGCGCAAAAGCGCCATCGCCTGCGTATCGCGCAGCGAATATAGCAAGCCGAAAAAAATCAGCGTGACGAGCAGGATGTCCAGCACGCTCAGCCAGCTGATACGCTGAAATATGAAAAAGAGATTATTGAGGAATTCTGTCACGGCAATGGACAATCAGGGAAACAGGAATCAGTTAATTAGGTTTACTTTCATCCTAACAGCCTATCCCCTGATTACCTGATTCTAAATCGGGCGCAAGACTCTATCCTGGCGCAGTTGTTTGAATAAGAGCAAGCCGCTTTCGGTTTTGGCTTCTCTGGCAGAGTCCTGCCAGGCTTGCACGCCCAGCGTTTCAGGCGTTCGTTTTTCGTAGCCAAGCGATTTCCAAACCTGTTCCTGCGCGGCGAGTTCGTTCAATGGAAAAATAAGCGAGGCTTCGCTTTGCAGTTCCGCAGAGGCGCGTTCCACTTCGGCAATGAGCAATTGAAGCGCCTTTTGCAAATTGACATACTCTTCGAGGAAAATATCGGTTGTGCGCGTGACAAGGTTTTCCACCTGCCAGCCTGCCAGCCCGACAATCTTTTGGTCTAGTTCCAGCAGCATGTACGCTTTTTCGCCAAATTCCTCCATCACGTTATCCGGAGTCATTTTACGCGCGCCTTTGCTGAGGCGGGTAATCAGTTCGGCGATGGAGGCGGAGTTCTTTGGTTTGCCGCGCTTGACCAAAAATTCCCCGCTGGGAGCGGAGGTTTGTTTTGCCGCGACAGGTTCGGCGGCAGGCTCAGGCTCGGGGACGTTTGCACCGGGGACGATTTCCTTCCAGGCGGCGCTGACCTGCTTCCATAAAGAATCATAGGAGCCGGTATTGGTGATGACAATATTTGCCACCGCAACCTTGGCGCTCTGGGCAGACTGCATGTGGATGCGCTCGACTGCCTGTTCACGGGTCATGCTGCGCTTGCGCATCAACCTTTCCACCTGGATGCTCTCCGGGGCGTTTGTCACCCAAATGGAGTCGCACACGTTTCGCAGGTCGCCTTCCAGCAATTTGATGGCTTCGATGACGACGACCGGCTGAATGGAACGTTTGATGAGAATTTCGGTCGCCTGGCGCACAAGGGGATGCACAATGGCTTCCAATTGCAGCATGGCGTCAGGGTTATTGAAAACAAGGCTACCCAGTTTGCTGCGGTCGATTTCTCCGTCCTTGTTGACCAGCCATTTGCCAAAATTATCAATGACCTGCTGGTAACCGGGCGCGCCCCTGGCATAGACACGGTGGGTAAGCGCATCCGCATCGATGGTGTATGCGCCCAAGTGCTCTAACATCCGGCGCACCACGCTCTTTCCGGTGGCAATATTGCCTGTCAGACCAATTACAAACTTACCGTGCCAGTTACTCACTATGATTCCTCTTTATAAAAACGATGATGATGAATAACTCTATTTTAATGTCTTTTGCTGAAATGTCCAACCTTTTGCAAGGCAATCGTCACGGCTTTGACAAAAACCGCCCCATCCATCGGAAATTGGCGGGTTGACGCCCCCCTGCGCTGCGGGTATGATGCTTTCGACTCAGGCTGGTTGGGCAGTCGCGGTCCTGCGTTGACGGGATCGAGGAAAGTCCGCACTCCATAGGGCACGGCGTCGGTTAGCAACCGGGGCGGGGAAGCCGCCGAGAGGCGCGAACCTGCCGGAAGAGGGCCACAGAAACAAACAGCCACCCCCTCCGTCCTACGGGACACCTCCCTCAAATTCGCGAGAATTTTTGGGAGGCTGGGTGGGGGTAGTGATGGTGAAAAGGTGGTGTAAGAGACCACCGGCATTTGCCGTAATGCAGATGGCCAGGTAACCCCCGCCGGGAGCAAGGCTAAGCAGGGGCGAAATCGTCTGTGGACGATGGGAGGCTGCCCGCCTCCGCACGCGCTCCTTCCTCTTGTGGATGGAGCCAGCCCCGGGTAGGCTGCATCGAGCGGCGCGGCGACGCGCCGCCCAGAGAGATGACTGCACAGGCGCTTCGGCGCTGGACAGAATGCGGCTTATAGACCAGCCTGGGTCGTTTTATGTGTGGGGAAATGTACGCGCATAATTTTAAATAACCTCTGATATACTTTGAAGAAATCTGCACGTTGAGAGGGATTTTTATGCCCCATCGAATCAACGAAGACCAAACTCGTAAGCAAATGATCGATCCGCAACTTGAACGAGCGGGTTGGTATTTGCGCGACCATTCCAAGGTAAAGATCGAAATCCCCGTGGACGGGTACGATGCCGAGCCGTGGAATGGGGTTAGTGATTATTGTTTGTATCGCGAAAACGGGGAAGTTTTAGCAGTTGTTGAAGCCAAGCGGACTTCCACCGATGTCCGTCTTGCAGAAGCACAACTCACCTATTACGTCACTGAAATTGAGAAGCACCAATCTTTCAGACCGTTTGGATTTTTAGCCAACGGACTCG
>JFJP01040697.1_pt1 | contig 10802 bp, 7 predicted proteins | sample 431651 | NCBI WGS metagenome assembly JFJP01 (sample SAMN02602958, study PRJNA72255) | Microbial mat metagenome, whole genome shotgun sequencing project. | biome: fresh water; feature: sink hole; material: water; isolation source: purple microbial (photo- and chemosynthetic) mats found in...
AAAAATAATCTTGAGTGGCAGTATTTACAGCAAAGTTACCCAACAAAGCAGCCGAGGGCGCAAGCAATCCCCCGTGATTGATACCGTTTTTATCGAAACGACTTAAAATTTCGAAAGTAAATACCGTAGCTGTATTCTGGGTGTTGAGCAAATCTGCGGTAACTCCCGATGCTTCGTTACTTGTAACATTGCTCCAGTAATTGCCATTTATATCGGGGCTTGTAGTAATGTTTCCATTGCTTACATCATCCGTACCGAAGTCTATCAATAAAGTTTGTTGTGCCAATTGCCCAAAAGCAAATTGCATGGAAACAAACAACACTAAAAAAGCGAACAATTTTTTCATAATTAAATGATTTTAAGTAATTTACACACTAAGTTTAAAACTGCGCATCAAAATAACTGTGCAAATAAGCACAAATGCAGCAACAATGCTCCACATAGAAATGGGTACCGAGGGTGGTGGAGGCGGCGGAGGAGCAATAACAGGCACTTGAAAATTGTATTCGGTTATTTTCATTGCATTTATGTATGCTATAGTTACTGGACTGGACGAAACTGTAAATGTAATTTCGCCTCCGGCTGTAGGGTAAACCACTGCCGATTTATATACATTATTATCGTTGCCATCGTATATGCCATCTGAACCGATATTGTTCCCTGTGGTTTGCAAAGTTCCACTTGATGTATTTAATCCGGCGAAGGAGTAGTTTGAAATTCGAGTGGCTGTGCTTAAGCTTCGACTTCCGAATGCCGTAAATACATATCCATTCGAAGGATTTAAACCAGTAAATTTGATGTCTGCTGTTCCTCCTGTAAAAAAATAATCCTGCGTGGCTGTATTAATTGCCAAATTTCCCAACAAGGCAGCCGAAGGAGCAAGTAAACCTCCGTGAACAATACCGTTTGTACCAAATGCAGAGACCGTTGTTATTGAAAAACCTGTGGCAGTATTTGTATTATTTACAATTCCGGCAGTGATATTGCCAGCAGAACTACCCGTTACATTATTCCAATGATTACCATTTGCATCAGGACTTGAGGTAATGTTTCCGTTTGTACCATCATTTGGTCCAAAATCCACCAAAATATCTTGAGTTTGCAAGCCCGAAAATTCTTCCATTTGCATCGCGTTGATGTACCCAAACGTAGCATTTTCCGATTTCACTTCCAGAGTAATAATTCCACTTGCGTTGGGATACACCACATTCGATTGAAATTTTGTGTTATTGTTTCCATCGTAGCCACTTGCACCAATGGCAGTTCCAGAGGTTTGCAGTGTACCGGTGGCTGCATTAAATCCGCTCACTGTATATCGTGTAGTGCGAGTGGCGGTATTTTCTCTGCTTCCGAAAATGGTAAATACATAGCCTCGTGCAGGGTTTAGTCCTGTAATTTGAAATGACGAAATAGCCGCACCCGTAGTAAAAAAGAAATCTTCGGTGGCAGTAGCAATGGCAAAATTACCCAAAAGCGCAGCCGAAGGAGTCATTAAACCTCCGGAGGAAGCCCCTCCGTTGGTAGAAAATGCCACTTGAGTTACAATGTTGAACCCCGTAGCAGCATTGGTTTTGTTGATTAATGCCGTTGAACCTGTAGCAGCATTGGTTAAAACGTTTGTCCAAAAATTTCCGTTTGCATCTGGATTTGCGGTGATGTTTCCGTTGGTAACATCATTTCTCCCGAAGTCAATCAGAATGGTTTGATTCAATGTTTGGGCAAAACTCACTGCCAAACAGAATACAAATACAAGTGTTAGTAAGTAGGTTTTCATGTTCGAAAAAGTTTAAGTCATTGTTTATTAAATCATTGTGTATTAAATCATTGTGTTTCTATTTTAGTTCGTCAATTATTTCTTTTGCTTTTTCGTTTTGCAACGAAATGAGATAGTAGTATGCTTGGTCGAGCTTTTTGTACTGTTCGGTAGATGTTGAAATTCGCTTACGCAGTTTGAATAGTTCGTGTATCATTTCAAGTTCGGCAGTGGTGTACGAAACTCCTGTAAAGTCCTGAGTATAATCGAGAAAAGTAAATCCAAACTCTACTGTAGGTTCTATCATGGTACCTTCTCCAAAGTCGTTCCATGTAATAAGTTGCACATAGTCAACTGCTTCGGCTTTTGCTTTGTCCAGAAGTTCTTTGTACAACAGTCCGTTGTTGTGGTCAATTTCAAACGGTAAACCATCGCCCCATCCCCCTTCGAAATAATAATCGTTAAAACCGGTATATGCTCCCCCTACAAACACATCGAAATTGTTTTTGGCAGCATATTTCGTGTTCATGTTTTGAGTGTCCACCCAAATGTATTCGCCACTTGCAGCGTTTCCGGCTTGATTCGAAAAACCGAAAAGAGTCAAAAATTTGGGTTTGTTCGTCATTTTACTAAACACCGCGCTCCATTCCTCTGGTTTGTGAAATTCTTCGGGACCAAAAACCATCAAAATTGGTTTACCGTCCACTTTCCAGTAATTGGCATCGCTAAAGTATTCGTATTCAATGTACGACATATCGGCTTGGGCAGTAGTAATGCGGTCGAGTCCGTTGTTTGCCGCAGTTTTTATAGTACGGTCTTCATATACAATGGCATACATCAACCCTACTTTTTCAATTTTCGAAATCAGCACATCGGTATTGTGTTTTATTTGCGGATAATCTAAGTAATCGGTAATTCCGTACCAGTCAATGAGCAGTCCGTCAACACCGGCATATTTCATCAAAAGCAGGTGATATTCAATTACATCGGGGTCGCTCGAAGCATAGGGTCCGATGAGAGGATAATAATGTGAAGCGATTTGATGTTTGTCGCCTTCCATAATATCGGGGTTGCGGGTAGCCATTTTCCAATGCGAACCCCACTGTCCGTTGTTCGATTCTTTGGTTTCGAACCAAGGCATATAGTGCATAAATGTAAGCTGCGAATTGGTTTTGCTTACTGCTTTGGCTTCGTAGGTGGTAACTTGAAATATTGGAGTTGGCTTATCTGTTTCGTCGCAAGCAGCGAAGATTGCCACCGTAAACATAAGTACAAGGAATGAAAGATAGTTTTTCATGTTATTCTGGTTTGAAAATGTTAGGTTATGAAGCTGAATTATTTTTTCAATATTAAGTGCTGATAGTTGCTCAAAGCCACTGATGTTCCGAGCGTTACCGCAGTGTTGCTTAGTGCATCTGTCCAAGTAGTATTTTGCAATTCTATGGGCAATGCAAAGTCGGTGGCATAGTTGCGCACATTGGCAATGATGAGCAACTGAGCGTTGTTGTATGTTTTTTTGAAACACACCACGTTTGAATTTGAAAGATGTGTAATACTCCCCTTGCGAGCCACATCGGATTGATTGTAAAAACTCAGAATGTTTTGATAGCTTTGCAGCATATTGGGTGCATTGCTCCAGTTAATGGGCGATTTTGTAAAGAAAGGCACCTTTTCTACTCTCCCCACTTCCTGACTACTAAAAATAAGCGGTGCACCCCCCATGAAAATAGTTATAACCGAAGCCGTTAGCGCACCTTTTTCGCCATTAAAAATTACCATTGGCGTATTGTCCCATGCCGATTCATCGTGATTGGTGGTGAATCGTAGTTTATGCCCACCGGCAGGAATGTTAATGTATTCGTTGGTGTGAATGGTAAAAAGTTCGTTGGCAGGCTGTCCGTTGTACACTGCTTTGAGTTTTCCGTAATATTCCCAACCGTAGGTAAGGTTGAATCCGGCAGCAAAATGGTCGTTTCTGTTGCCCTCTGCCAAAAGAATATACTTTCGGTTGGGTTGTTTTTTGAGCGTATCAATGGCAGCTTTCCAAAATTCGTAAGGCACACCATCGGCATAGTCGCAGCGGAAACCGTCAATATTTGCCGTAGTTACCCAGTATTTCATGGCATCAATCATGGCGGCACGCATGGTAGTGTTGTTGTAATTCAGGTCGGCTACATCTTGCCAATTTGTTCCGGCAGGGTGAATTATATTTCCATAATTGTCCACTGTGTACCAGCCAGCATTGGTAATCCAGTTGCAATCCCAAGCGGTGTGGTTTGCCACCCAATCCAAAATAACAGCCATTTGTCGTTTATGTGCTTCATTAACAAGATTTTTCAAATCGTCAATAGTTCCGTATTCCGAACTTACTTGTTTGAAATTTTTGATAGAATATGGCGAATTTAACGATTTCACTTCGCCAACAGGGTGAATGGGCATAAGCCATATTACATTCACTCCCAGTGCTTTAATGTTGTCGAGCCTGTTTGTTACACCTTCAAAATCACCATTCTGACTAAATGCTCTCAAATTTACTTCGTACATTACAATATCCTCCGTGTTGGGAACTTTATCAAACGGAATCACCTCTACCACAGGATTTTCTGTTGAGTCGGTATTGTCGTTGTCGTCAATAGGCTGAATTATGTCGTCTTTGCACGACAATAAAAAAGCAATCAAAAGAAAAATGAACAATATGTTTGTAATCTTTTTCATATTATATTGATAATTAGATGTATAAAAAACAATGATAAATGTCGGTGTCGCCCACTTTCGAGCGACAACCGACAAACCTACTTAACCTAACACAACGTTTAATAACCCGGATTTTGCTGCAATCGGCTGTTTCCTTCCATAATTTCGCGTGGAATAGGAAAAAGGGTTCTATGTGGTTCGCTTTCGTCTTTCACCCACCAAGCCTGCGTAAATTTTCCGAATCGTATATTATCTGTACGGCGATGTTCTTCCCACAAAAATTCGCGCAACAATTCATCGTTAAGAAATTCTAAATCAACCGTTTCGGGTGTTTCCAATCCTGCGCGTGTGCGCACAGCATCTATCAGTGGTCGAGCCAAATCGGGCGTACCAAGTCGCATAAGGGCTTCGGCTTTCATTAGCAACACCTCAGAATAGCGCATTATTACCCAGTCGTTGCTACGTTCCCATTGGTCGGTGGGGGTAATTTCGTATTTCACATTGCGCACTCCTTCGTTTTGCATGGCATCTTTCCAATTAAATATTTCTTCTGTGTGATTCAATGGATTACCATCGTTCATCATAATTATTTGTCCCGTATTGATGTCGTATTGTTCGCCTTCGAGCATAGATTTTTTGCGCACATCGTTATCATCAAATTTTGAATATACTCCGGGTTGAGCCGAAATTCCATTTACACACACGGTATTGAAACCAAAAATTTGACCTGCTTTGTAGTGCAGTGTAAGCGATTGTTGAAAATTGCCTGTTGTAACTGCCTCATCAAAAGGAATCACAAAGATATTTTCGCGCGAGGTTTCGTTATTTTTGGCAAAATTTGCAAAGAAGTTGGGTTCGAGTGTGTAGCCGCTTACCATTTCGCAGGCATCAATACATTTTTGCCATTCGGGGCTTCCCTTAAACACTTCGGCATTCAAATACAAACGAGCCAAAAGTGTATAAGCAGCGGCGCGGGTAAATTTACCGTAACCGGTTTCGGGTAAATATTCTACAATTTCGAGCAATTCGGTTTCAATAAACGAATAAATCTGAGCACGAGGCGTATTGGGTTTGAGTTCCAAATCAGAATAATCAATCTGAAGCGGCACATTGCCAAACATATCGCACAAACGATAGTAGTAGTAAGCTCTCAAACCGCGCAATTCGGCGTTGATTTTATCTTTATCGGTTTGCTCCAATTCCGATGTATTTACCTGATAAATAACTGCATTTACTTTTGAAATGCCGGTGTAGAGATATTTCCACGAATTGAGCAGAAGGTCGTTGTTGGTGTCCCAAGTGTGGGTTTCGGTTTGCTGAAAAATGCCACCGTCGTACCAATCGAATCCGCGAGTGGGTATTACCGCTTCGTCTGAAGAGGTTTCGTTCAGAAACCAAATAAATTCGGTGGCATAATAGGCTTTGTTGCCTTCTCTATATCCGCGCAGTGATGCGTAGGCACGTCCCACGATGGTTTTAATTTCGGAAGGTGTTTTTCCGTAATCGTTCACCTCCACTACATTGTACAACTCTTCGTCTAATTTGGTACACGACGAAACTACTGCAAGGGTTAAAACGATGGCAATGAATGAAACTATCTTTTTCATAATGATATACGTATTAAAAAAAATTAAAATGAAAGATTAACACCCACCGACAAAGTACGTGGTCGAGGATAATAGTTGAAATTTTCGATACCCGGATAATCCAAGCCAGTGATGTTGATTTCGGGGTCGAGTCCGGAGTATTTTGTGAGCAGGAAGAGGTTTTCGCCTGTTGCATAAAATTGGCAACGGCTGATGTACAACGATTTTTTAATGGGCACATTGTAAGCAAAAGTAAGGTTTTGCAAACGCACAAACGAACCGCTTTCGAGCCAATAGTCCGAAAATTCGGGAGCTCCGGTGAGTTCATCGTTCATAGTTCCGTCTAATACGTTCTTTTCGGGCAAACGAGAGTCATCGCTCAATGTCATGGCAGTGGCATTCAACAGTTTCTGACCGAATAAACCGTTCATGGAAAAACTTAGGTCGAAATTTTTGTACGACAACGACATTCCCAATCCGGCAGTAATTTTGGGTTGTACATTGCCCAATTCTTGTTCGTCTTCGCTGTCTATTGCACCGTCATTGTTGGTATCTTCGTAAATGTAATTGCCACTTTCATCGAGTCCGAGGCATTTGTAGCCGTAGAATGTACCCACAGCCGAGCCTTCGGTAATAATTTGAGCATACACATTCGACTGACCGCTTAAGCCCGTGAGCAAACTGGCACGTATGGCATCGGTGGTATATACTTGGTTCGATAGTTTTTCGATAATTTGCTTATTATGAGCTACATTGGCATACACTGTCCAGCGATAGTCGCCTTTATCGAGCACAACGGCATTGAGCGAAAGTTCCACACCTTGGTTCGATAAGTCGCCCACGTTTGCCAAAATAGTTCCGAAAACGTAGGGTGGTTGCGGCACAGTATAGGTATAAAGCAGGTCGGAGGTTTTTTTGCTGTAATATTCCACTACTCCGTTGATTTTGTTGAAAATAGAAAAATCGAGTCCCACGTTCAACTGAGCGGTTTGTTCCCATTTCAGGTCGGGGTTGGGGTTTTGTGTAGGACCATAAGCCATTCGCCAACTTTCGGTTTCGGCATCGTAGTAGGCATCAGAGTTGGTTTGCCCTATCAACGGAAGCGATTTGTATTCGCCAATACCGTCCTGATTACCCGTAATTCCGTATCCTACACGCAGTTTGAGGTTGTCAATGATGTCGGAAGTTGATTCCATAAAACTTTCGTCGGAGATGCGCCAAGCCACCGAAGCCGATGGGAAAAAGCCCCACCGATTGTTTGCCCCAAAACGCGATGAACCGTCGCGCCGCAAAGTGGCAGTAAACATATATTTTCCGTTGAAATTGTAATTGGCACGACCAAAAAACGAAATCAAATTTGCTTTTCCTTTGTACGAATACACATCGCTAAGGCGATAATCTTGTCCGGCAGCTAAGTTGTTGTAATCGAAAAAGTCGGTATCGAAACCTCTGCGTTGTGCACCAAAACCTTCGTAGGCAGTTTCTAAGTATGAGTATCCCCCCATGAGATTCAACGAATGATTGCCCAATTCTTTTTGATACGTAAGGTAGGTTTCCACCTGTTTGTCGTTGTTATCGGCAGAAGTACGCTGTCCTCTTCCCACAACGTCCATTCCCTCAATGCGAGCATCCGAAGGCACATAGTAGCGCATTTGGTAGTTATTTTTTGTAAATGAGGCATTTAACACTGCATTCAATCCTTTGATGATTTCAAAATCCAATTTTGCAAAACTCAAAAAACGGTTGCGCGAATCGTTCCTTGTGGGTTGTTTGAGCATGGCTATGGGGTTTTCGTAAATCAAACCGTCCATTTCTACATAATCGCCATTTGCCTCATACACTGGCAGTGTGGGGTTGAGGTTGTAGGCACGTTGAAACGCATCGTAGTTGATAGGAGTCCAATTATCGAAATTTGAGCTGATATTCAAGTCGAGCTTCAGTTTATTGTTGAATGCTTTGTGCTGCACAGCCAACGCACCTGCCAATCGTTGCAAATCGCTTTGAATGATAAGACCTTGATTTTGAAGATAATTGATAGAAGCACGGTACGAACTGTTTTCGTTACCCGAACTAAATGATAATGAGTGAGATTGCGACACAGAATTGCGCAACATTTGTTCTTGCCAATCGGTATCGCCACCATAATCTACAGCACCTTTCACCTCATTTTCGCGCACATAGGCTCTCCATTGGTTAGCCGAAAGCAAATCGTAGTACGAAGCCGGTGTACCTACCGACATATAACTGTTGAGATTGGTAACAAGTTTGTCTTTTTTGGGGTTTTTTGTAGTGATAATAATCACACCGTTTGCACCGCGCGAGCCGTAAATGGCAGCCGCCGAAGCATCTTTCAACACATCAACTGAAGCAATATCCGAAGGTTGAATGGTGTTGATGTCCACTCCCGGAATACCATCAACCACAAACAAAGGACTGTTGCTTGCCGAAAGCGATGTGCCTCCACGCAAACGAATGGTGTTTCCGCCCGCAGGGTCGCCACTGGTTTTTGAAATGGTGAGTCCGGCTATTTTACCCTGAATCAAGTCGGTAGGTTGAGTAACCAAACCTTGATTGAAATCGTCTTCCGACACCGAACTGATTGCTCCCGTAAGGTCAGATTTGCGCATGGTTCCGTATCCCACACCAACGATGGTTATTTCGTCGAGGTCGGTTTCGGAACTGGTGAGTGTAATGCTCATTTCGGAGGCAGAGGCAGCTACCACTTTGCGGTCGTAGCCAATGAACGAAATCTGTAGGCTGTCGCCCTCGTTGCATTTAATGGAAAATTTTCCGTCGAAATCGGTAACAATGCCATTTTGAGTAGAAAGCACTATGATTGTAGCACCAATCAAAGGCTCACCGGCTGTATCCATAACCGTACCATTGGCGGTGATAGATTGTTTTTGGGCTACAGCCTTGTTGCTGTACGAAACCACTGCCGAAACAAGGCATAATATCATTATATGCCTTATATTCAATATTTTAAATATATATTTCATTGCAAATAAAATTTTAAATTTCAATAATAGTTACTATCAGTGGAAAATTATTCGTTGGGCTGTACCAACGGAATATCCAAATCAGAAATCACCTTGTCGCGGCTGTTTTTAATCAACACATGAATTTTTTCGAGTTTGCCTTCGTTTTTGAGTTCCGTAGCCAAGTCAATGTATGCCACAAATTCGGTAATAGTTCCGGCAAAATCGCCCGTAATGGTTTTGCTTCCGGCAGTGATTTCGTATTTGAGGGTAGCCCCTTTTTCGTTGTTGCGGCGGAAAATGCACAAAATGTCGCGTTGCGAAATTTTCTGTGGAAAGAAAATCAGTTCGGGAGGTAGCGGTTCTTCAATTCCGGGGGCAGTGATAAGAATATCGGCACAACCAGCATCTTGTCCCGAAAGCGACCAGTCGGCATTTGCCAAAACCAGATTGATAAATTCAATTCGATAATCATCGGTAACACCAAAATAGTCGTTCAAAATAATGTCGAGGCGATAAATGCCACCGCCTAAGTGAGTGAGCTTGTTTTTTTCCTGATTGTCAGCATTGTTTTCCACCACTTTATCCCAGTTGTTGATTCCGGCGTGCGCATGTACGCTTGTGGCTTCAGCCAATTTGCCTTTTACTGCGGTGGTGTTGCAGTTGGAGTAGGTATTGTTGGCATTAATGAGAATGGATAGTGGGCGATTTTGTTTGAACTGTTGTGGATAGTAATCCATCACCGTTGTAGCAATTTTTGTAAAACTTCCCACCTTTATGTGTGTTTCTGTTTCTGGAGCAAAAGCATCTGTAACTTTAGAGCCGTCTTTGTTTTTGAGCAACCCGTAGAATGCAAAAATATCGGCAGCCCCCTTGCTAAAATATTCGGTAGGCGTAAGGGTAATTTTCCACACATTGCCTTCCACAAGCGTAAGTGCAGCAAAATCAGAAGAGTTGTTCCAATTTCCGGCATCTGGCTCGCTCGGAAACCACACCCACATATAAACAGTTTCGGTAGTGCCTTCGAGCTGCGTTCCGGTGAGGTCGAAATACCAAGTAACCTGTTCGTCGGCTTTGAAAGCGGCAGGCGCAGTCCAAATTTCGGCAATCTGATTTTGTGCGTTTACAAACGTAGCACTCAGCGTTACGAACAGTAATATTGCAATTAAGTTCTTCATATTCAGTTTAATTTACAAGTTTAAGACTATAATGGTAGGTTAAAAAGGGATTCCCGTTTTTGCTTCTGATAAGTTTAAAATCCAGCACATCGCGCTGTCCGGGTAGTGCTGCAATCATCAATTCATCAGTAAGTTCTGTTTTTTGCTCATCGGAGTAAAGCAAAATAGTAGAGGGAGTACCATCGGTGTGCACAAAATTGTGGTCTAAAGCCCAGTAACCGCTATTGTTGAATAGCTCTGGAGCGAGTCCGGTAATTTGGTAAGTAGTAGGATTCATATCCTCATCTACATTCAGTGTAATTTTGAACGTGCTAAAATTGAACAAAGTAGTAAGTTTAACCTCACTGGGTTCGAGCGATGCAGCTTTTGCCACATTGTCAATCTGAGTAATTGAACTCAATTGCCACGTTCCGGTAATTTTTTCGGGAATACTTAGCGGCTTCACATAGTTGCCGTCATCTGTTTTTTGACAACCCATTGCTACCGTAAATAAAAATAGCAGCAGGAGTGGAAAGTAATTTTTCATGTGTCATCAATGATTAAATTTTACAAATCAAATTTCGATATTGACAAAATTACTCCCCTCTGCGGCGGTTTCCTATCAATATAAACC
>JFJP01008804.1_pt1 | contig 10800 bp, 13 predicted proteins | sample 431651 | NCBI WGS metagenome assembly JFJP01 (sample SAMN02602958, study PRJNA72255) | Microbial mat metagenome, whole genome shotgun sequencing project. | biome: fresh water; feature: sink hole; material: water; isolation source: purple microbial (photo- and chemosynthetic) mats found in...
AACGCTCGACCGCCAGCGTTGCGGTGCTGTTGGGCACGCTGGCCAGCGCATTGGACGCCAATCGCACCTTGTTGCTGAAGTCGCTGGCAAGGGTTTCGATGGCCGTGCGCCCCAAACTCACCCCGGCGTTGAGGGCCGTTTCCACCCGCACATCGAACCAGCTTTCGATGGAGCGCGACACAAACTGGTACGACACACCGTAGATGAGCGCGCCAGGCACGAACCCGACCAAGGCAAAAATCGCGGCGATCTTGGCCAGCAACTGGCTACCGAACTTCTTGCGCCGAAAACGAAGCACCAGCCGCACCACAGCCCACACGATCACACCTGCCAGGAACAGCGCCACAGCGATGTTCAACACCAGCAACCGGGTGTAATTGGTCTCGTACAGCGCCCGGTTATCGGTGGCGGTGGTCAGCATGAACAGCAGCACCAGCGCCAAGCCCGCCATGAAAGCCAGGGCTGCCGCGGCCGCCCACCTGCGGCGGCCCGGGTGTGTCCGGTCAGATCCCGAGACAGGGGCGGCGTTCATGGGGTCCTGGCGGGCGGGGGCGGCTGCTCTGCTTCAGCTCCATCGGCGCGCACCGGCGCGGAGGCTGGTCTGGCAGACAGTGGAGGCACCGGCAGTGTGCGCCTCAGGTCGATGTTCCAGTCGGCCTGGGCGTTCATGCCGAGCTGAAAGGGGCGGGGCAACAAGGCCATGTCGAGCTTGAACTGGAAATTCAGGTACCTGTCCCCACCCCCGCTCAACACGTCAGCTTCAGCCACGCTCCATCCGTAAAGACGGGTCACAGCCGACAGCGCCTGGCGCAGGGAATCGTGGTTTTGGTGGAGTGCGTACTGAAGGTTGGCGGCCGGACCGGGACCCGTGGCCATGCTGACACGCCAACGCCGCGTGAGAGGCTGGTAGGCCAGCCGGTAGGTGCGGCTGGCCGTGGCCACCCGCTCGTCGGCCCAGTACCAGCGCTCACGGTACACATCGGCTTGCGCCACAAAATACAAAGGCACCGAGCGCCCCACCGCCTCGGCCACGGCCGCGGCGGGTTCGTAGTCCACCACAGCCGACAGGAACAAACCCTCGTCCGTGCGCTCCAGCGAAACCTGTTGCAACGTGGCCGCCGCATGCACCAGCCCCCATGCGCTCGCCACACAACAGACGAGCAGCAGCCCGGCGGCTCGAAGATCAAGCCACTTTCTCAAGCACCGCGTAAAAAAAGCCGTCGTGTTCACCCGATGGATTGTCGGGCAAGCCCCCTGCGTCAGACCTTGCCCCGGGCAACAAATGCCCCGGTGCGGTGCATGCCAACGCGTTGGTGTGGCGCGACAGAAACGAATCGACCTGGGCCTGCCCCTCGGCCTTGAAAATGGAGCAGGTGCAATACACCAGACGCCCGCCGGGGGCCAGCGTGGGCCACAGGGCCTCCAGGATGCGGCGCTGGGTCTCGACCAGCGCGGGAACATCGGATTCGCGGCGCAGCCAGCGCACGTCGGGGTGGCGGCGGACGATGCCAGAGGCGCTGCACGGCGCGTCCAGCAGCACCGCGTCGAACGGCAGGCCGTCCCACCACGCGGCGGGCTGGGCTGCATCAGCCACTTTCACGCTGGCGGTGCCGTTCAGGCGCAAACGCTGCAGGTTTTCGGTGATGCGGGCGCTGCGGCGGGCGTCCACTTCCAGCGCCAGCACGTCAACGGATACGCCCAGCGCGTGGGCGTGCTCCAGCAAATGGGCGGTTTTGCCGCCGGGGGCGCGCAGGGGACGGTCTGTCGGGGCATTCACCCCATCCAGTACCAATGGCGCAGCACACTGCGCCGCCGTGTCTTGTACCGAAAACCAGCCCTCGGCGTAGCCCGGCAGGCCTTCCACCGGCACCGGCTGATTCAGCACCACGCCAACCAAGCCCACGGCCTGTGCTGACACCCCTTCGTCTGACAGGCGGGCCAGGTAGGCATCTCGGCTGGTGTGGGTGACGTTGACACGCAAGACCAGCGGCGCGCTGTGCTGGCTGGCCGCCAGAATGGCCTGCCAATGTTGGGGATGGTCGCGGCGCACGCGTTTCACCCACCAGGCGGGGTGGTTGTAACGGGCCTCCCAGTCGGCCTCGACCTGGGTATGCAAGGCCTCGGCCTCGCGCAGGTAACGGCGCAGACAGGCGTTGACCATGCCCGCTTGCCGCGCGGTGGCGGGCTGGGCGCGTGCAGCGTCCACGGCCTGGTCGCGTCGTACACAGGGGTGTTGTCATCAGACGCGGCCCGCACCTTCGGTGCCAGCAGTGCCAGTGCGGAGCACAACAATGCGTGGGTGAGCGGCGGCGGGGCCTGCTCCGTCAACGCGCCCACCAGTGCGGATGTGGTGCCCAGATGGCGCAGCGCGTGGAACGTGAGGGCCTGCACCCCGGGGCGCAAGTGGCCGGGAACAGTGGGCAACACATCGGTCAACGAACGGCCCGCTTGCACCGACTGCACACAGCGCGCCACCTGGCCGAGTTGCTGCGCCAGGCTGGTGCGCTGACCCGCGCCAGCAGCGGTCACGGCTTGCTGGCCGCTCAAGCCGTGGCCCGCTTGTTCAGCAGTGCTTGCGCCACACGCGAGTTGGGCTTGCGGCCCAGGTGGTTGCTGATGAAAGCACCCGCATCCACCAGCGCATCCAGGTCCAGCCCGGTGTCGATACCCATGCCGTGCAACAGGTACACCACGTCTTCGGTGGCCACGTTGCCGGTGGCGCCCTTGGCGTACGGGCAGCCGCCCAGCCCGGCAATGGAGGTGTCGAACTGCGCCACGCCAAGTTCCAGCGCAGCCAGGGTGTTGGCCAGCGCCTGGCCGTAGGTGTCGTGGAAGTGGCCGCTGATGTCGGCGAGGTCGTAGTGCTTCAGCGCGGCTTCCATGGCAGCCTGCACCGCACGCGGTGTGCCCACGCCAATGGTGTCGGCCACGCCCACGTGGTCCACGCCAATGGCCTTCATCAGCCGCGCCACCAATTCAACGCGATCGGGCGACACATCGCCCTCGTAAGGGCAGCCCATTGCACAGGAAATTGCGCCCCTGACGCTTATTCCGCTTGCCTTGGCAGCTACCACCACAGGAGCAAACCGCTCGATGGATTCCTCAATGCTGCAATTGATGTTTTTCTGGCTGAAAGCCTGGCTGGCGGCCCCAAACACCACCACCTCGTTGGCCCCGGCAGCCAGCGCGCCTTCAAAACCCTTGAGGTTGGGGGTGAGCACCGAATACACGGTGTCAGCGCGGCGCTCAATGCCCGCCATCACGTCTACCGCGTCGCCCATTTGCGGCACCCACTTGGGGCTGACAAAACTGGTGGCTTCCAGGTGGCGCACGCCCGCTGCTTGAAGGCGGTGGATCAGCTCGATCTTGACGGCTGCGGGCACCATCTGCTTTTCGTTTTGCAAGCCGTCGCGGGGGCCCACATCGACGAGTTTGACGCGGGTGGGGAGGTGGTTGAGGGTGCTCATGGTTGGGATATGTTGGGTCAAGCAAAAGAGGAAGATGTATGCCGGATTTCGGCTTGCAAGCCCGGCGATGCGATGTCACTCAGGGCACGCATGGCTGGGGCCAGTTGATCGATCAGACGGCCATTGGCCCCGGTTTCTTCAAAGGTGCTGCGCCACTGCCGCAGTTCCAGCCAAATGCGTTGGACGATGGCCAGCGCTGTGGCCCGGTGGGGGGTGAACGCACTGAAGTCAGACAGAGCGTTGTCCAGCGTGGCAAGCTTGCCCTGCTGCCCCACTTGCAGGTGCAGATGGCGCTCAAAAGCCGCGCTGGGGCGCGGCACGACGTCGTAAAGCGGGCTCAAGCGCCAGCCAGCCAACTGGGGGTCGCGCATAAAGCCGTGGTTGCGCAAGTGGTCGTCGTCGTTGCTGACGAAGATATTGAACACCATGCGGGCAAACAACTCTTGGGTATCGGCGCGAATATGGCTGGGTGATACATGCTGGCGGATGGCCTGGGCCAAATCGGCATAGCCTTTGGTGCGCGATGTCCATTCGTCGCAAGCCACCAGGGTCAACCCACTGGCGAACGGCAGCCGCCGCTCGGTCTGGCCTTCAGCAATACGGTCAAAGCGCTGCACCAGCAGCACAGGTTTACCGCCCAAATCGTGCACACGCAGCTCAGGCACGGTCAACCCACATCGGCGGGCCAGTTGCAGGGTGCTGCACTCGGCCTGCGCCATATCGAAGGCATCGCCTGCGGCAGCAAACTTGGCCAGCCACAGCACGCCCGTTTCGTCACGCACCGAGGCTTTGGGCCGCGCACCTCCTGCAGTGCTGCCTGCCGCAAACACGTCGGTCAAGCGGCTGGGCACGGGCAAGCCTTGTTCAATGCGCTCAGACGCTTCTTGCAAATAGGCCAACGAACGGATGGGGGCCGCACCAGGCTGGGGCGGGCTGACCAGGGATTCCCGCACATCCAGTGCGCCAACGCGGTCACTGCCGGTGCCCAGCAAATAGTCAGCCTCAGACAGCGTGTTGGCCGGCACACGGGCTTGCGCCTCCAGTACGCGACGGCCCCAGGCATCGGGCGCGGCGTCGCGGATGCCACCGAACTGCGACAGTTGGTTGACCGGAAACAACTCCACCCCGCGCACACGGGCCTTGTCGGCCAGTCCCAGGCTGACGGGGTCCACCTCGAGGGCATCGGCCCGCTCCAGGTAGCGTGTGCCGTAAGCAAAGCTTGAAGCTTCCAACTCATGAAGGGTTTGCGTCAGGCTCAAACGCCCCGCTGGGGCCCAAGTCTGCGACACATGGGCAAAAACGAACAGCCTGCGCTGAGCCATCAGAAATCCAGCTCAGCCATTTGCTGGGGCGACAGGGGACGCACGCGCTGAGTGGCCTCGGTCTGGGCCAGGACTTTGAGGGCGGGGTCGGCGTCGGTCAGTAAACCCAGCAGGCTCAGCCCAGGAGCGATGGCCTCCAGATACCGCATCACTTGGGCCAACGTGCGACCAGGGTCACCGCGCTCAATGAGCACGGCCGTGGAGCGAGACAACCCTGCGCGGCTTGCCGCGTCCGCCTGTCGCAGGCGGCGGGCTTTGCGCAAACGGGCCAGCTTGCCCCCCAACGCCACGGACTCTTCGGCTCTGGCGGGCAGCAGCAAGGGTGCCTCAGGGTATTTCATGTCTGTTAAATCAGTCTTTATCGATTTAGAGATTGATATTACAGACATCAATCGGTTTCGGCCACCCCTCGCACTCAATACCCCAGCACCACGTCCACCACGCCCGACAGTTGGGCGAGGGGCTGACCATGGGCGAAGGCCGCGATTTTGCGGGCAATCTGGGCAATGCTTTCGTCGCGCAGCGTGCGCGCCGAGGTGTGGGGTGTGATGGTGATGGCGGGGTGGCCCCAGAAGGGGTGTTCGGCAGGCAGCGGCTCGGTGCGGAACACGTCCAGCGTGGCACCGGCCAAATGGCCACTGGCCAGCAGCGCCAGCAAGTCGTCGTCCACCAGGTGGGCACATAGCCGCCCGGCAACAAACGCTGCAGCGTGTCGCGGTTGAGGATGTTCTGGGTGTCGGCAGTCAGCGGCAGCAGGTTGACCAGAATGCGGCTGGCGGCCAGAAAGTCGTGAAAACCGTTAGCCCCGGCAAAACCGCGCACGCCTTCCAAGGCACCAGCCATGTTTTTGGGCGTTCGGCTCCAGCCGTTCACCGGGAATTCAAACGTGCGCAGCGCCTGCGCCACGCGCGCGCCCAACACGCCAAGACCCATCACGCCCACCGGGAAATCGACCCGCGCACGCGGCTTGTGGAACGACCACTGGCCCCGCGCAGTTTCGGCCTCGTACACATCGAACTCGCGGAAGTGGCGGATGGCGGCGTGCCGACATGCCTGCATCGTCCAGGCGCACCACGGGCAGGTCAGGCGGCAGGTGCAGCTTGAGCAGCGCGTCGACCCCCGCACCGATGTTGAAAAGGGCCTTCAGGCCCGGCTGATCGTCAATGAACGCCTGCGGCGGTGCCCACACCACGGCAAAGTCGGCCTGGGGAGCGCCGGGGGCCCACACCTGCACCTCGGCCCCGGGCAGCGCAGCACTGAGGCCTTGCAGCCAGGGTTCAGGCGCGGTGCCGGTGCAACAGAAAGCAATGCGCACATCCATCTCCTTTTGATAGCTGCTCACGCAATACCATAAAGCATTCAAGCCATAAAAAGCTTAAGAAATGATCAGCCCAGGGTCAGCTTGAGCAATTCAGCCCCTTCGGTCACCTGATCGCCGGGTGCAAACAGCAGCTCGGCCACCGTGCCATCGGCAGGCGCTGCGATGGTGTGCTCCATTTTCATGGCTTCCATCACGGCCAGGGGCTGGCCTTTGGTCACGACATCACCCGCCTTCACGGCAAACGACACCACTTTGCCCGGCATGGGTGCTGTCAGGCGGCCGCCTTCGGCAGCGGTGTCACCGGCGTGCGCCAGCAGGTCCACCGCCACCAGTTGTGTGGCCCCTGCGTTGGTGTGGATGTGCGCCACCTCACCCCGGCGGTACACGGTGGCCAAGGCGCGCAGCCCGGCAAACTGCACCACCAGCGCACCGCCCGTACCAGCAGGCTCGAACGACAGGGGGCCTTGCACGTCACCCACCGTCAGGTGCAGCATGTCTCCGTAGGCCAGGCTCGCACGCAGCGACTCGCCCTGGTACTCAAACGCAAACGGGCGCACCCAGGTGCTGTTGGAGCGCCAGCCATCGGTGCGGGTAAAGGGGTCGGCCGATTCGCCCGCCCGTTCGTCCACCAGGGTTTGCGCCACGTCGGCGGCGGCGGCCATGGCCAGGCCCACAGGGTCTTGCTTGAACAGCACGTCAGCCTCACGTTGAATCAGCGCGGTGTCCAGCTGGCCTTTGGCAAACGCGCCGCTGCGCACCACATGACGCAAAAACTGCACGTTGGTGGTCAGGCCCACGATGTGGGTCTGGGCCAGCGCTGCGTCCAACCGTGCCAGCGCTTGCTCGCGCGTGTCGCCATGCACGATGAGCTTGGCCACCATGGAGTCGTAGTAGGGGCTGATGGCGTCGCCCTCGCGCACGCCGTCGTCAAACCGCACATCGCCGCGCTGGAAAGCCACATGGGCGGGCTTGCGGTACACGGCCAGCGTGCCGGTGGCAGGCAGAAACTGCTTGTCGGGGTTTTCGGCGCAAATGCGGGCCTCGATGGCGTGGCCGGTCATCTTCAGCTCGGCCTGCGTCAGGGGCAAGGGTTCGCCGCTGGCCACACGCAGCTGCCATTCCACCAGGTCTTGCCCGGTGATGGCCTCGGTCACGGGGTGTTCCACCTGCAGGCGGGTGTTCATTTCCATGAAATAGAAGCGCATGGCCTCGGGGTGGTCGTAGCCCTGGGGCTGCTCCACAATGAACTCCACCGTGCCCGCGCCCACGTAGTTCACTGCGCGGGCAGCCGCCACGGCCACTTCACCCATGGCGCGGCGCAGCTCGGGCGTCATGCCGGGGGCGGGGGCTTCTTCCAGCACCTTCTGGTGGCGGCGCTGCACCGAGCAGTCGCGCTCGAACAGGTACACGCAGTTGCCCTGGGTGTCGGCAAACACTTGGATTTCGATGTGGCGGGGGCGCTGCACATACTTTTCGATCAGCACCGCGTCGCTGCCAAAGCTGTTGGTGGCTTCGCGCTGGCAGCTGGCCAGGGCGGCGGCAAAGTTTTCTTCCTTTTCCACGATGCGCATGCCCTTGCCTCCACCGCCCGCGCTGGCTTTGATGAGCACGGGGTAGCCAATGCCGTTGGCCTCGCGCTGCAGCATCGCGGGGTCCTGGTCGGCTCCGTGGTAACCGGGCACCAACGGCACCCCGGCGGCTTCCATCAGGCGCTTGCTTTCGGCTTTCAGGCCCATGGCTTGTATGGCGCTGGCGGGCGGGCCAATGAACACCAGCCCGGCGGCGGCGCAAGCGTGGGCAAAGTCTTCGTTTTCGCTCAGAAAACCGTAGCCAGGGTGGATGGCCTGGGCGCCGGTGGCTTTGGCCGCATCGATGATGCGCTCCCAGCGCAGGTAGCTGTCTTTGGGCGCACTGCCGCCGATGTGCACGGCCTCATCGCAAGCGGCCACGTGTTTGGCGCTGGCGTCGGCATCCGAATAGACAGCCACGGTTTTGATGCCCATGCGGCGAGCGGTAGCGGCCACGCGGCAGGCGATTTCGCCCCGGTTGGCGATGAGAATTTTGTTGAACATGGTGGTGTCCCCTTCGTTGGAATGTGTTGATGGGCTGTAGGCGCTGGTGTTGGCAATGGGCTCATTGCCCAGGCCACACCACGTCGTCGTCCACCGCGTATAGCTGGCAGGTTTGACCGCTGCGCTGGCAAAAGCCCAAGGCACGGCCGGTCACGTAGTCGCCGGTGGCGTAGCCCCAGCCGCCTTTCGACCCGATTGCAAAAGCGCGAGGCGTGCCTGCCGCCAAAAAGCGCATAGCCGACCGTGCGATTTTTGGCACTTAGGGGCACCTTGCCCACATCGTCCACGTCAGCCCAATCGGTGGCCGACGGTTTGGGCACGATGGCTGACTGCGCAAACCCCAGCCTGTTCAAAAAACCATCTACCCAAGGCAGCCAGTGATCCATGTCGCGGTCCAACCCAAGGTGCCCATCACCCACGATGGGTGCCAAGCTCTGAAAATCGGCCTTGCCGCCCGCCTCTACCCAGGTCCGGTGCCACTGCTTGGGAATGTCATTGCCCCAATACTGGTCGTTTTGCCAATACAGCCACAGCATGGGGGCTGACGCTGTTTGAGCGAATTGAGCCCAATCCTGACCCAAGACGTCTGGGCGGCACGGACGACCGGGGTTGGCATCGGGATTGCCACCACTGCCCCCCGAAAAATTGATGCCGCCGACCAAGCCCGGTGGATTGCGGCCCACCGTGGCCACGGCCAACGGGAGACATCGACATAGGGCAGCGTGCGTGCCAGCTCTACTGTTGCCAACACCTGTTCAACCACCGCCTTGTGCCGGGAACCATAGTTGGGTCTGCTGCATGAGCCGAAGTCTTCCGGATCGAAATCGCCATGGGTCTCCCAATACCCGATGCGAGTGGGCACCATCACGACAAACCCCTTACCCACCAGATAGCGTGCAGCGTGCTCGAAACGGGCCCGACCCTGAGCGGCCCGTTTGTCGCCCCCCGACCGCCCGTGGTTGAACACCACCAACGGGTGCGTGCCATCTCCGGCTGGACGAAACACCGTCACAGGCATGGCGCGGGTTTCAGTCCGGCCAAACATGTCAGACACGCTGACGGGGGTGCGCAGCACCTGCTCGCGCATGTCTTTGGCCCAGACTTCCTGGGCGGGGGTTTGTGCGTGCACGCCCATGCCGCACAAGACCCAAGCAGCAACCAACAGCCAACGGTGGGCAATGGCAAGACTCATGGGGCAGCGCACCGCTTCAACTGGCGAGCCACGAGGGCTTGCGTTTTTGCAAAAAAGACTGCACGCCCTCTTTGCCCTCGGCGCTGGCGCGCACATCGGCAATGCAGTCTACGGTGCGGGCGATCAACGCCGCGTCAATGTCTTTGCCTGCCACGTCTTGCAGCAAGGCCTTGCCCACGCGCACCGCGTCTGGGCCGTTGGCCGTCAGGGCTTTCAGCAGCTCGTCCATCTTCTCGTCCAAAGCGTCGGCGGCCACCCCCTCGTGCACAAAGCCGATGCGCAACGCCTCGGCCGCGCCAAAACGCTCGGCCGTGAGGAAGTAGCGGTGCGCCGCCCGTGCACCCATGGCCCGCACCACATAGGGGCTGATGGTGGCGGGGGCCAGACCCAGCTTGGCCTCGCTCAGGCAGAACTGCGCGGTGTCCACGGCCACGGCCATGTCGCACGCGGCCACCAGGCCCATGCCACCGGCGTACACATCACCCTGCACACGGGCCACGGTGGGTTTGGGGCAGGTGTAAATGGCTTGCAGCATGCCGGCCAATTGGCCAGCGTCGGCCCGGTTTTCGTCGCGGGTGTAGTCGGCCATGCGCCGCATCCAGTTCAGCAGGGCCCTCGGCCGCCAGCACCACGGCACGCACCGCCGGGTCTTGCCCCACTGCCGTGAAAGCCTGGGTGAGTTCGGCAATCACCTCGTCGTTGAAGGCGTTGCGCACCTCGGGGCGGTTGAGGGTGATACGGGCCACATGGCCCTGGGTGGTGACGAGCAGTGAACTCATGACTGAGCCTCGTGTTGAAGAAAGTACACCAGATCCAATTCAGGCGCTGGCTGGCCCACTTGGGTGAGCGAAGCGCTGATCTGCCCCCGGTGATGGGTGCCGTGGTTGAACACATGGGCCAGCGTGGCGGCAAAGGGCAAGGTGGCCGTGGTGCCGCGCATGGTGGTGTAGGTCAAGGCGCCATCAAAGCGCTCGGCAGGCCAGCTTTCAATCAGGGGCAGCCAGTTGGCTGCGCCGCCCTTGAGAGCCTGCGCCAGCCGCGCGCGGTCGGGCTCGGCCTCCATGTCCAGCGCCAGCGCTGGGCCCGCTTTGGGAGAGGCACCGCGCGCAAAACGCGGGTACCACAGCAGGTGCTCACCCACCAGCAAGTGGTTGAGCGTGCCATGCATGCTTTTGAAAAAAAGGCCCTGGTCGCGCCGGTAGTCGGCTTCCGATACGGGCTCCAAAGCCTGTAACAGGCGCTGAGTGGCCCACACGTTATAGCGGGCCAGGGTGCTGAAATGGGTGTGCGGGTTCATGCTGCCGCCACCATCACATGCGGAACACGCCGAACTTTGTATCGGGAATGGGCGCGTTCAGCGCCGCACTCAGGCCCAGCGCCAGCACGCGGCGGGTGTCTGCCGGGTCGATGATGCCGTCGTCCCACA
>JFJP01040882.1_pt1 | contig 10800 bp, 6 predicted proteins | sample 431651 | NCBI WGS metagenome assembly JFJP01 (sample SAMN02602958, study PRJNA72255) | Microbial mat metagenome, whole genome shotgun sequencing project. | biome: fresh water; feature: sink hole; material: water; isolation source: purple microbial (photo- and chemosynthetic) mats found in...
ATTGTAATTCCATGTTGCCGGTACCTTTGAATTCTTCAAAAATAACTTCATCCATTTTCGAACCGGTATCAATAAGCGCGGTAGCTAAAATGGTAAGCGAACCACCGTTTTCGATGTTACGAGCAGCACCAAAGAATCGTTTTGGTTTGTGCAATGCATTGGCATCAACACCACCCGAAAGAACTTTGCCCGATGCCGGTGAAACGGTATTGTATGCTCTTGCCAAGCGAGTTATAGAATCTAAAAGAATTACTACATCGTGTCCGCATTCTACCAAACGTTTGGCCTTTTCGAGCACAATGCCTGCAACTTTTACGTGGCGTTCTGCCGGTTCGTCAAAGGTTGACGAAATAACTTCGGCCCTAACGCTGCGCGCCATATCGGTAACCTCTTCAGGGCGTTCGTCAATAAGTAATATTATTAAATAAACTTCCGTTGGGCAACAATTAAACCGCGCTGACCTTTACCTATTGGGGCAAACATATCCACCACGCGAGTTGAAAGGGTTGCCGTTCCGCCGGTAGCCAAATTGAATTTTGTATCGGGGAACATAGGAGTAAGGTAGTCGAACGGAATTCGGTCGCGTACGGTTTCCGGGTCGCGGCCGTTAATTTTTTCAACTTTAATAAGCGGAAAGTATTTTTCGCCTTCTTTTGGCGGACGAATAGCACCTTCTACGGTGTCGCCGGTTTTTAGGCCGAATAATTTAATTTGCGATTGCGAAACATAAATATCGTCGGGCGAATTGAAGTAATTATAATCGGACGAGCGCAAAAAGCCGTACCCATCGGGCATAATTTCCAAGACTCCGGCATTTAAAATAATACCATCGAATTCGTATTGTTTTTCCTTTGGCTTATTTTCTTTACGTTCCGGTCTTATTGGGTTTTCATAGCGAGGTTGTTCAGGTTTTGGCGCCATTTCAGTGCGCGGGGCATCCGGCAATCTGGTCTGGTTTTCGAATTTATTTTCCTGAATTCTGGGGCGAGGATTATCACGCAATTCGCGCTGAAACCTTGCGTCGCGTTCTTCGGCACGTCGGTCGTCTTTGCGTTCGTTTGTACGAATAGGCTCGTTGCTTTGTTTTTCAGAAATTTTAAGAATTTTAGGCGGACGTGCAGGTTGCTCGCTTGGGGTTTCTGTTACTTCGGCAACTCTGCCGGGCAGTTCTACTTTTTCGGCCAGCGGCTCGCCTTCTTGATTTTTGATAATTCGAGGGCGTTTTGAACGTGAGTCTTTTGCCTCTATTTCTACCGGCTTTTCCGTAACTTCTTCAACAGGCTTTTGTTTGGTTCTCGCCTTCATTTGTGCTATTTGCTTGTTCGAGTCCATAATAGCCTGCTGGTCTAAAATCTTGTAAATTAAATCTTGTTTCTTTAGGGTATCTACTTTACTTATTTCCAATTTTTTTGCTATTTCTCTTAAATCAGAAACAAGCATCTTACCTAATTCCAGAATATCATACATATACGAAGGAATGATTATTTTTTAATATCTAAGTTTCATTATTTGCAAAACAGTGGGAATCAAGCGTAAATTCTATACTAAATCCGTATCGCTATTTACAACTTGCTGCTCGAAATTTTAATTTGAGTGCAATGTTAAGCATAATTATTATATTACCAAAGAAATTCACAAAAAAAAACAGAAAAAATCAAATATTTATTCTTCTTTTTGTTTTACTATTTTGAACTACTTCTTTGATAGTAAACAATTTCTGTTTTAATTGCACTTTCCTTTTTCTTACAAAAGTTATAGCAATTGTTTTTAATTATTCTACCGGCATTTGTTTTTTATCTGAAAGCGGCTTTTATGCTTTGTATTGCTCTAAATAGCGCTAAATAAATGAGCTTATTTTTAATTGAAGAATTAAATAAAGGAGATTAATAGGCATTTTGTAATAATTTTATGTAAGTATAAGTGGCTATTTATAATAACGGCAAATGTTTTTTATGGTATGCTGCTTTTTAAAGTAAAGCTATTGGTTTTATAAAACAGGTTTAATCTATTTTGTGAAATTGCACACGTTAATACCTATGCTGCTTATAACCCATAAGAATTAGTTTAAATTAACCTTATTCATTGTGCAATTGGTTTATTGCGTTAGAGCAAATAATTGAACTACATTTATAAGTTTACCTTCTTGTAACCGATTTTTGGCAAACGATAAAAATGTAATAGCAAGCTAGGGTTTGTTCTAATTCTATTGCAGGTATTTTTTTAGCATATTTTTAAAAGTTATAGGTTCCAATGGTTTCATAATAAAGTCGGTGCAACCGGCGGCATTGGCGTTCGATTTATCGGTAAGTGTCGAATAAGCCGATTGAATAACAATGGGTACACGCGAATTTTTGATCCTAATTTCTTTAGCTGCATCAATACCATTTAATAAGGGCATCCTTATATCCAACAGAATTAAATCGATATCCTGATTTTTGTTGCAAAGGTCAATTGCCTCCAGTCCGTTGGCTGCATGAAGCAATTTATAGTTTAAGCCCGAGAATTCTTCAAGCAAGTTTTGTATGTAATAATAATTAACTTCTTCATCTTCAGCAACCAATATTTTGTATACTTTATTCTTATTAATCATAGCGGTGTTTTTGTTTTCAAATTTACGAAAATTTACGAATAAAGGTTACAGTTTAAAGAACAATATGAAAATAAAAGGAGGCATTTGCCTCCTTTTATTTTCTGCTTAAGTTAAATTACAAACTTGCCCAATATTTTATCATTTCCAATACTTTGGTCGAGTAACCGTATTCGTTATCGTACCAACTTACTACTTTAACAAAATTATCGTTAAGCGAAATACCTGCCTCGGCATCAAAAATTGAAGTGCGCGGATCCGACATAAAATCGCTTGAAACAACGGCATCTTCGGTATAGCCTAAAACGCCTTTCATTTCGTTTTCCGATGCTTTTTTCATTGCCGCTTTAATTTGCTCGTAAGTAGCCGGTTTTTCCAAGCGGCAAGTTAGGTCAACCACCGAAACGTTTACCGTAGGAACTCGGAATGACATACCGGTAAGTTTGCCTTTTAGCTCAGGAATAACTTTGGTTGCAGCTTTAGCAGCACCGGTTGACGATGGAATAATATTGTGTGCTGCAGCACGACCGCCTCGCCAATCTTTTTTCGAAGGGCTGTCAACGGTTTTTTGGGTAGCAGTAATTGAATGAACCGTAGTCATTAAACCTTCTACAATACCAAAATTGTCGTTCAGTACTTTAGCTATAGGAGCCAAGCAATTGGTGGTGCACGATGCATTTGAAATTATGGTAACATCTTTAGTCAATTTCATGTGATTAACACCCATAACAAACATCGGTGTATCGTCTTTTGAAGGTGCCGACATAATTACTTTTTTGGCACCTGCCAAAATATGCTTATTTGCTGAAGCGTTGTCTAAAAACAAGCCGGTTGATTCTACCACGTATTCTGCGCTAACTTCATTCCATTTCAAATTGGCAGGATCCATTTCGGCAGTAACACGAATTTTCTGACCGTTAACAACCAACAGGTTGCCTTCAACGCTAACTGTTCCGTCGAATTTGCCGTGTACGGTGTCGTATTTAAGCATATATGCCATATAATCAACATCCAGTAAGTCGTTTATACCAACTACTTCAATGTTTGGATCTTTCATCGCTATTCGGAAAACAATACGACCAATTCGGCCGAAACCATTTATACCTATTTTAATCTTAGTCATAACAATTAATTTAATTTGATTAAAAAATTCACTACAAATTTAAAGTAAATTTTAAAACTTCAAAAATGCTTTTTGATTCTTTACAAAAAATAAAAAAGTGCAATCGATTTCGTAGGAAAAACGCACCTGAAATATGTTGTATAACATAAAAAAGGCAAGGTTTTCGCCTTGCCTTTTTCAACTTATAAAAAGCTATTTGCTTTTTTTATCCGGAATGTCTAAATATTTGGTTACTTCAGTTTCAGCGCCATGCAATTTTTCTTTACAAAATTCCAATAAAAAACCGGCTCGCTTCACTTTTTCAACCAAATCGTCTACATCGGGCTCCGAGTCTTCAATTTCAGCAATTATTTCTTCAATTTCACTAATTGCTTCTGCATATTTTAATTCATCTTTTTTCTTTGCCATATTTAAATTTTTAATCCAACTACCAAAATGTCGTCTATTTGCTCATGTTCACGCATCCATGCAATAATTGATTTGTCCAACAGTTCTTTTTGTTCTTCAAATGGCAAATGGCAGTTTTGAGCCAACAGTTCTTTAAAGTTTTTTATCATGAATTTTCGTCCGTCGGGTCCGCCAAACTGGTCTACATACCCGTCGGAGAACATGTATAACGAATCGCCTTTTAGCAAATCGAATTCGTGGTTTGTAAACGATTCTTCGGCTTTAAAATAAATACCTATGGGCATTCTGTCGGCTTTAAACTGAACAATTTCGCCTTGCCTTATTAACAGCAGCGGATTGTATGCGCCCGAAAATTGAAGTTTCATGGTATCAAAATCAATTATAGCCAATGCTATATCCATACCGTCTTTAGCTTCATTTTCTTTGCCGGTTTGGTGCAACGATTTAATTACGTTACTCTTAAGCTGATTTAATATTTCGTTGGCGTTCTGAATTTGCAATTTATTTACAATTTCGTTTAAGAAAGCTACCCCCAACATGCTCATAAATGCTCCGGGTACTCCATGTCCGGTACAGTCGGCTGCGGTTATAATTAGTTTGTTTTCCGAACGACTAAACCAATAAAAATCGCCACTCACAATATCGCGCGGACGGTTTAAAATGAACATATCCGACAATACATCGCTAATAATTTCCAACGGAGGCAAAACAGCCGTTTGAATTCTGCGCGCATATTGAATACTGTCGGTAATCGATTTTTTCTGTTCCGAAATTTTATCGCGCTGCACCGTAGCAATATCACGCTGCAATTCAATTTCTTTTTTTTGCTTTTCTATTTCTGCCGTACGTTCAAGAACTTTTTGCTCGAGTACGCGCTTTTCTTGTTGCAATTTTTGTTCGCGATATTTAATAAATGCCCAAAACAACAAAATTATAATTATTACATAAGAAATATAAGCTAAGGTGGTTTTATACCAAGGTGGTATAATTATTATGTGCACTTCGGTGCCTTCGGTATTCCAAATCCCATCGTTATTAGAGCCTTGCAATTTAAAAATATAATGTCCGTGCGATAGGTTTGTGTAAGGAGCTCGTCGGTTCGAAGCATCTACTTCTGTCCAATCTTTATCTACCCCTTCCAGTTTGTATCGGTATCTGTTGTCGGCAGGAGCTGTAAAATCGAGTGCCGAAAATTCGAACCCAATAAAGTTTTCGTAATAATCCAGTTCTATTAGTTTTTTCAAATAAACTGCCGAGTCCAGCGGAAAATCTTTACCAAACATAGTAAAACGAGTAATAGAAATTTGCGGCTTGCGCTTATTTATGCTATCGGGGAAAAAACTGAGCGCACCTTTTGACGTAAGCAGTAAAATTTCTCCGTTTGCCTGTCGGTTCACTTGCGATATGCCAACAAATTTGTGCGAAATAATATCATTTGCAACAAACAAGTTTTCAACTTCAAGTTTGTTTTTATCGAACTTAATTAATCCTTGGTTAGTCGATAGCCAAAGGTTTCCTCGGTGGTCGTCAATTAAACCGTTAATGTTGTTGTCGGCAAAACCGTCTTCAGTCGAAAATCGTTTTACAACTTTAGTTTTTTCATTGTATTTGAAAATACCACTTGAAGTGTAAAGCCAAATAACTCCGTTTTTATCGAGCAAAATATTCGATTCGGCAACATCGGCTTGCAATGGTATAGTAATACTTGTGCTGCCTTGAGCATTTGGCGAAACGCTATAAATTTTCGGAAATATTGCATATCGAATATTACCCAACGAATCTTCAACCATATTTCCGTTTGCGCTGGCCGAAAGCTGCACATTTTCTTCGAAAGTAGTAAGTTTCTTCAACGTTTTTTTTTCGGTATTAAGCACCCAAATTCCAACACCGTTTTTAATGTAAAAATTATCGGTAGTCGAGTGAATAACATCTTTAATAAATTTCGATTCCTCTTCTTGTTTGAAAATTTCTTCGAATGGCAAATTGAAGGATAAAAACTTTTCGATACTTTCTGTTTTTCTGTTGAATAAGTATACGCCGTTTGCGGCAAAAATCCAAAAATTTCCTTTTTTATCTTCACGCATTTTATGAATCACGTTATCGGAAGGAAACCCCATGAAAATGTTTGAGCCGGTGGAATATTTAGCTTCAATAATTCCGGTAGTTTTATTTAGTCGGTAAAAACCATTGTTTATTGCAACCCAAAAATTTTGTTTCGAATCGTTATAAAAATCGTTGTAAATAAACCAACGGTCGCCCTGAAATTCGTTCTTAGGGAACAAATTTTTGTCAATTTCGAACCGATTATACAGGTTTTTTTTTCGGTCGAAACGAACCAGATAATTTTGTGTGCCGTACCATAAAATGTCAGTTGTTTCGGTATAGACTTTATAATTCGAGAAAAGCTCGGCAGCAAAATTAAAATCGTAAAATTTAAATGGCGATTTAATAAGTTTATTTAAGCCGCCCGGGGTGCCAATCCAAATATTATTGCTTTTATCGCGAAATAAATGCAATATATAATTTCCGTAAAGTCTATTAAAATTATCGGCTGTATATTTATAAACAGTTTGCTTTTGAAAATCCAATAGGTTTAATCCATTCTGTGTTCCTATCCAAATGGTTTGCTCCGAAACGTCTTCCAGAAAGCTGTACACGCGATTATCGGTAAGTAAATCGGGCGTTTTCAGGTTATTAAAATAAGTGCTGAATTTTTTTGATTTCAAATTAAAAACAACCACCCCGTAGTCGGTTCCAAACCAATAATGCCCATTTTTTGTTTGATAAAGCTTATGTATTTTAACCGGTTCTTCGGGTTGTAAACCGAAAAGTTCGGTAAACGGAATTTCGTAAAATTTAAATGAATTGTCGGCGCTGTTATAAATTTCGATGCCTTTGCCCGATGCCAAGCAAAGTTTGCCCGCCGAATTTATTATCATATCGTCGATACCGGCAGTTATAATGCTGTTTAGCGGTTTGAATCGCTTAAGCTGCGCCTTAATAAGGTTAAGTTGTGTTTCCGGAATTCGTACTAATTTAATACCGTAAAAATTTACTTTAGTTGGTGGTTCGGTGCGCCAGTTGTCGGTAGCATTTGTATTGTCCGAATTGTAACTTAGTTTGTATTTGCCCGGAATAAGCTGTAAAATTTGAGCATCTACTTTCTGACTTTCATTGCCGCCGGCTTGCATACCGTTTGCATGATTCATCTTCCAAATAGTTTTATTTCCAAGGCTAAGCGAGCCATAATCGTACACATCAAATTCGTCGGCTTCGCCTACCGAAACTATCAGATAATAGCCTGCTTCAACAATTTCTGCATCAACGCTTATGTTGGCGTTGTTTTTTACGCCAATAATTTCTGTTACTAAATTTTCGGTGTGTTTTTCGGAGAAAAATTTATATGCCTCGGGCAAATACTCAGGTTGCGGTTCTATGAAATAGAATGAACTGTCGGTTTTTTTATTGTACTTAAGTAATTTTCGCTCGTCGGGCCCAATCCAAACATTGCCTGCACTGTCCGAGAGCACTTTAACGCCTTGGTCGTAGCGCTTATTGGTAAGGTTCGGGAAGGCTTTATAATTTCGTTCGTTTTTAAAAATACCCAGTTTATCATAGGTTCGAAGCCAAAAATAATTGTCGGGGTCTTTGTATAAATGCGTAATATTATTAAACGGGATAGACAAGCTGTCGGCGTCGTTGTTTTTAAACCATGAATAGTCATAACCGTCGTAACGAACTAAACCATTGCGGGTTGCAAACCACATATACCCTTTGTTGTCCTGCGAAATACCGGTAATAAAACCAATACTTCTGCCGCTTTTATCGTTTATTTGCTCAAAAAGAAGTTGCGGTTTTTGGGCAAAACCAATAAAAGTGTTAAGAAGTAAGCTTATTAGTAAGTATTTTTTTTTCATCCTAAATATTTAGTAGACCATAAATGAAGGTTAATTTAAAACAAATTAAACGCTCCTTATATTTTAAAAACCTAATCAAAAATCAAACCTAATTTGAAATATGAAGCAAAAATACAAATTATGTTTTAAAAACGTTCTAATTGAAACTTAAATTCTGAAATTAAGATTTAAAGTACTGTTATACAGCAAGTTTAAAACCGAATACAAGTACATCGTCCAATTGTTGTTTCTCACCTTTCCATGTACCAAATTCTTTTTTAATAATAATTTTTTGTTGTTCTAAGGGTAGTGTATGAATTTGTTGCAGCAAGGCTTTAAATCTGGCTCCCATGAATTTACGATTATCGGCACCGCCAAATTGGTCAATCATTCCGTCGGAGAATAAATAAATTATATCTTCGGGTTTAATTTCGGTTTCGATGGTATGGAATTCGGTTTCGTTTTTGTGCATTCCTACCGGCATTTTGTCGGCAGGCAAAACCATTAATTCGTTGTTGCGGAATAAATAGAGTGGGTGATAGGCGCCCGAAAATTGCAATTTCTTAAGGTTTATATCGTATATGCATAAGGCAATATTTAAACCATCGCGAGTTTTTAGTTCGTTAACGTTCTGATTGAGTGCATTTTTTATTTTAGTACGTAAACTTTCCAGAATTTCATTTGTACTTGCGTTGGGTTTATTTTGTGTAATTTCAGTTAAAAAATTGAGTCCGAGCAAGCTCATAAAAGCACCCGGAACGCCATGTCCGGTGCAGTCAGCTGCGGCAATATAAAGTTTAGATTCTATTTTTTTTACCCAATAAAAATCGCCGCTTACAATGTTTTTGGGTTCAAAAAACAAAAAGTATTCTTTAAAGTAGCTTTGCATCAGTTCTTTATCGGGGAAAACTGCTTTTTGTATGCGGCGGGCATAAAAAATACTGTCGGTTATTTGTTTGTTCCAAAGTTGCAAACGGTCGCGGCTGTCGCGCAATTCGTCGTTTATTGCCAGTAATTCTTCCTTATGGTTTAAAAAATCGATAAACATTGCCGACATTCGGCTAAATTCGTTGTTTTGTTCCAGTAGTTTTAGAATATGCCCCGGGTTTTCGTCCTGCATGGCATTCGATATTCGTTGAAGCGGATTAAAAACCCAACGGTAAAGCAAAATTATAAGTAGTACTAGAATTAAGATTATAAAACCCCAACGCAATAATTCGTTTACCCTGGACATCTGTTGTATTTTTTCTAGGGCTGTAAAATCTTTTGTAACAACAATGTAAGCAATAATTTCACCCTTGTAATTCTTTAATTCTATGTTGTTTATAGCTTGACCGTGATTTTTTGATTTTGCTTCTTTAAGCTCCTTAATTGGTACTATTTGTACATTGGCATCCGATAATTGTTTTAGTTTATCGATAAAACTAACCGACCAAATTCGAGCAACAAAGTATGCACCGTGCGGTTTTTCTTTTTTAATATCGGTAGTGCCATAGGTTCGTTGCCCAACAAATTGCACTAACTGGCTGTCGATTAATTGATAAAATTGAAAACTTCGAATATATTTTCCTCCTAATTCGTTTGTGTTTTTAATTGGCAGGTTCAAATTATCCAACAAAGGCAATTTGTTTGAGAACTGAAGTTTGCCGGAGGTATCGCAAACAAAAACGGCATCAATTTCAAAATTATTCAGTACAAATTCGTCAAAAATTCCCTTGGCCCAAACAGTGTCGTTTGTATAATGAAAATCTACCAATTCATCCCAAATAGTATAGTCGTCAATATGTTTGCGCAACTCGTTCTGCTTAAATGTAAGTGTATTGTTAAAAATAAACTTTTTCTCGCTTATTAAGCCACTTATAAATACGTTCGTTTTATTTTTTTCGTATTTCTGCTGATATATTAGCATGGCTAACGAAATGATTATAATGATAATAAGGAGCACTATTAATTTTGTACGAACTAACGTTTTCATGAAATCGGATGTTGGTAATTTTTTTATATTCACATCTTTTGCAAAAATACAAAATAAGCTTGCCTTATTGGCAAATTTATTCATAATTTTATTTCTTTTTTCATTTTTTTAATTGTTTATAGGTTATGCGTAATTTTTTAATTGTTTACACACTGCTTTTAATTTCTGTTTCAACTGTTTATGGTCAAATTAATAAACCAAATCTTTCCGTAGAAAATCCGAAAATATGGAATGAGTTTTCGGAACAAAATTTCACTTCTTCTAATTTACCAATTTTTATTATACGAACGGGAATAGAAATAATAGTGGATGATTATAAAATTATTGCCGATTTGCAAGTAATTGACAAAGGCGCCGGCGCACGAAACAGCCTAACTGATATACCAACTTACACCGGAAAAATTGGAATTGAATACCGTGGTTCGAGTTCGCAGATGTTTCCTAAAAAAGGATATTCCATTGAAACAAAAACAGATACGGGTGAAGATTTTAAAACCTCACTTGCAGGATTGCCCGAAGAAGAAGACTGGGTACTTATTGCAAATTATTCCGACAAAACTCTTATTCGTAATGCGTTGGCGTATAATTTGGCACGCAAAGCAAACCGCTACGCCAGCCGAACCGTTTTTTGCGAATTGTTTGTAAATAACGAATATATGGGCGTTTATATGCTTGGCGAACGCATAAAACGCGATAAAAGCCGTGTAGACATTGCTAATTTATACCCCGACGAAAACACCGGCGACGACCTTACCGGCGGTTATATAATTAAAATAGATAAACTTACCGGCGGCGGCGATGGTTGGTATTC
>JFJP01006005.1_pt1 | contig 10799 bp, 10 predicted proteins | sample 431651 | NCBI WGS metagenome assembly JFJP01 (sample SAMN02602958, study PRJNA72255) | Microbial mat metagenome, whole genome shotgun sequencing project. | biome: fresh water; feature: sink hole; material: water; isolation source: purple microbial (photo- and chemosynthetic) mats found in...
GCGTGATTTCAGTTCTTGAAAACTCCACCAAACCCGTGGTGGCCGCCATGCACACCGTCGCCATGGGGGGCGGGTTGGAACTGGCCCTGGGTTGCCACTACCGCATTGCAGCACCCGGGACCAGCATTGCGCTGCCCGAAGTCAAGTTGGGCCTGATTCCCGGTGCGGGAGGCACGCAGCGTCTGCCGCGCGTATTGGGCGTGGAGCCTGCGCTTAACCTGATGGTGAGCGGTGAGCCGATCAAGAGCGAAATGCTGGCCATGTTGCCCGGTCAAAAATTGTTTGACAAGATGGCTGCGTCTGTGGAATCGCTGGCTGAGGAGGCGCTGGCATTTGCGAAATCCATCGCCGATGTGCGCCCCATGCCCATCGTGCGTGCTATGCCCTGCAAGCACCCGCTGGGTGATGCCTACTTTGCTTTTGCCCGCAACATGGTCAAGGGCATGTCCAAAAACTTTCCTGCGCCGGCCAAATGTGTGGACGTGGTCGAAGCGGCCACCAAGAAAAAATTTGACGAAGGCATGGCGCTGGAGCGCGAAGTCTTCATCAACCTGATGCTAACCGCTGAGAGCAAAGCCTTGCGCCACATCTTTGTTGCCGAGCGTGCAGCATCAAAAATCCCGGATGTCCCCGCAGATACTGCGCAGCGCGCTATCAACTCCATAGCAGTTATCGGTGCAGGAACCATGGGCGGCGGTATCGCCATGAACTTCCTGAACGCCGGCATTCCCGTGAAGATGCTGGAAATGAAACAGGAAGCTTTGGACCGCGGTGTGGCCACCATCCGTAAAAACTACGAAGCCCAAGTGGCCAAGAAGAAACTCAAGCAGGACAAGTACGAGCAGCGCATGTCCCTGCTGACCACCACGTTGAGCTACGACGATCTGAACACAACCGACATGGTGATTGAGGCGGTGTTTGAGGAAATCGGCGTCAAGGAAGCCGTGTTCAAGGAACTCGACCGTGTAATGAAGCCCGGCGCTATCTTGGCCTCCAACACCTCCACACTGGATGTGAACGCCATCGCCAACTTCACCAAGCGCCCGCAGGACGTGGTGGGCCTGCACTTTTTCAGCCCAGCCAATGTGATGAAGCTGCTGGAAGTGGTGCGAGGTGAAAAAACCGCCAAAGACGTTATGGCAACGGTGATGACCGTGGCCAAAAAAATCAAGAAGAACGCCGTGGTATCCGGCGTGTGCGATGGCTTCATCGGCAATCGCATGATTGAGCAGTACGGCCGCCAGGGCGGATTCCTGCTGGACGAGGGCTGCACTCCCGCGCAGGTGGACAAGGCCATGGAGAAATTTGGCATGGCAATGGGCCCTTTCCGCATGGGCGACCTGGCTGGCAACGACATTGGCTGGGCGATTCGCAAACGCCGTTATCAGGAAAAGCCTGACATGAAGTACAGCAAAACGGCTGACTTACTGTGCGAGAAAGGCCGCTTTGGCCAGAAGACCGGCGCGGGCTGGTACGACTATGTGCCCGGCAAGCGCGACGCCATTCCCAACGCTGAAGTGGTGGCCATGATTGAGGAGCATCGCAAGTCGCTCGGCATCACGCCGCGCAAGATTTCAGACGAAGAAATCGTGCAGCGCCTGGTGTTTAGCCTGGTGAACGAAGCCGCGCACATCCTGGAAGAGGGCATTGCCAACAAGGCCAGCGACATCGACATCGTCTATATCTTCGGTTATGGATTCCCCGTGTACCGCGGAGGCCCGATGAACTACGCCGACCAGGTGGGCCTGTTTAATGTGGTGCAAGCCATGCACCGATTTGCCCAGAACCCGCTGGATGATGCCAATTTCTGGCAGCCTGCACCTTTGTTGGCTCGGCTGGCTGCTGAAGGCAAGTCGTTTAACTAAGGTGTCCCGTGATTAAAAAGATACTGTTTGGTTTTGTCGGTTTACTGCTGCTTCTGGTTGCGGTGGTGGCTGTCAACACCCTACGCAAAGGGTCAAAACAAATTGAAGTTGCGCCATTGGCTGTACTTTCAGTCGATGAGCCTGCAGTTGCCGCTCGTCTTGGCGAGGCGGTACGCCTGAAGACCGTCTCTACGCATTCCGACCCCAAGGCGAACCAGGACCAGTTCGAGGCTTTTCACAAGTTGCTTCAACTGAGGTTCCCCAAAGTCCACGCCAATATGCAAATCGAGCGCATCTCAGATTTGTCCTTGCTCTACACATGGAAAGGCAGCAACCAAAGCGCTAAACCCATACTGTTTGTCGCCCATCAGGACGTAGTACCGATTGCGCCGGGTACCGAGTCCAATTGGGAGCAGCCCCCGTTTTCGGGCTTGGTGAAAGACGGCTTTATCTGGGGACGCGGTGCTTGGGACAACAAGGGCAACCTGATGTCACAGCTGGAAGCGGCGGAAAGCTTGCTGGCAACCGGGTTTCAACCAGAGCGTACGGTGTATTTTTTTCTGGGAGCAGATGAGGAAATTGGCGGTCTGCGTGGAGCAAAGCCGCTAGCCAAATTGTTCCTGGATAGAAAAGTACGTCTGGAGATGGTCCTGGACGAAGGCTTGGTCATCACAGACGGGGTTTTGCCGGGATTAAACAAACCCGCAGCGTTGATCGGTATAGCCGAAAAAGGTTACTTGTCGGTCGTCATGAAATTCAATACGGCTCCGGGTCATTCCTCGCAACCACCAGCCAAGGGTACCAGCGCGATCGGGATGATGAGCGCTGCGATCAAGCGATTAGACGACAACCAATTGCCAGGCGGAATTCGTGGAGTGGCTGGTGAAATGTTTGACACCGTTGCGCCGGAAATGAGCGGCTTTGGGCGCGTTGCACTATCCAATTTATGGTTGTTCGGCCCTATTGTTCAAAAGCAGCTTGAAGCAGGCGCTGCCACCAATGCCATGATGCGCACCACCACCGCGCCGACGATAGCGCATGCAGGTATCAAAGACAACGTGCTACCTGGTCTGGCCGAGGCCACAGTCAACTTCCGCATTCTTCCAGGCGACACCAGCGAGAGCGTGATGTCCCATGTGCGCAATCAGGTTGAGCAGGTAATCCCCAAAGAAAAATACGAACTTTTTAAGTTGGAGGAGGCCAGCGAGCCGAGTAAGGTTGCTCCCACTGCTTCAACCCAGTATCGCCTGCTGCAGACCACGATAAGGGAGGTTTTTCCCACCGCCATGGTCGCGCCCGGCCTGATGATCGGCGCTACGGATTCGCGGCATCTGAGTGAAATCAGCGACCACATTTTCAAGTTCTCGCCGGTGATCGCCAAACCGGACGATTTGCCCCGCTTCCATGGCACCAATGAGCGTATTGCCGTTGGCAATTACGCCGATGCCATTCGCTTTTATTACCGCCTCATGGGTCAGGCATCCAAGGCAACCACCAACTAATCCCTCCTATCACAAGGACTTCCTATGACATCCGCAGTAATCGTTTCCACCGCCCGCACCCCTCTGGCCAAGAGCTGGAAAGGCGCTTTCAACATGACCCACGGTGCCACCCTGGGCGGCCACGCCGTAGAGCACGCCGTCAAGCGTGCAGGCATTGAAGCCGCTGAGGTGGATGACGTCATCATGGGGTGTGCCAACCCTGAAGGCGCCACCGGTGCCAATATTGCACGCCAGATTGCCCTGCGTGCCGGTTTGCCCATCACCACCTCCGGCATGACGGTTAACCGTTTTTGTTCGTCGGGCCTACAAACCATTGCCATGGCTGCGCAACGCATCATTGCGGGCGAGGGCGACATCTATGTGGCTGGTGGCGTGGAATCTATCTCCTGCGTGCAGCAGGAAATGAACACCCACATGCTGGCCGACCCGTGGCTTGCCAAGAACAAGCCAGAAATCTACTGGAATATGTTGCAAACCGCCGAAAACGTAGCCAAGCGCTACAACATCGGCCGCGACGCGATGGACGAGTACGGCGCCGCTAGCCAGCAGAAGGCTACGGCCGCTCTGGCTGCAGGCCTGTTTGCCGATGAGATCGCTCCCATCACCGTCACCATGGGTGTGGCCGACAAAATCATGGGCCTGACCACCAAACAAGTCACTGTGAGCAACGACGAAGGCATTCGTGAAGGCACCACCAAGGAAGGCATCAGTGGTCTGCGCTCCGCCTTGCCTGGTGGCCTGATTTCGGCGGGTAACGCCAGCCAGTTTTCTGATGGCGGCGGCGCCGTGGTCGTGATGAATGAAGTGCTGGCTGAAAAGCGCGGTCTCAAGCCCTTGGGTCGTTTTCTTGGCTTTGCTGTGGCCGGCTGCGAGCCTGACGAGATGGGCATTGGCCCCGTGTTTGCCATTCCCAAAGTGCTGGCGCGCCTGGGCTTGAAGGTCAGCGATATTGATTTGTGGGAACTCAACGAAGCGTTTGCGGTGCAGGTGCTGTACTGCCGTGACAAACTGGGTATTCCCGCTGACCGCCTGAATGTGAATGGCGGTGCCATCGCTGTGGGTCACCCCTATGGCGTGAGTGGACAGCGTCTCACCGGTCACGCCCTCATCGAAGGCAAGCGCCGCGGTGCCAAACGCGTGTGTGTCACCATGTGCATTGGTGGTGGTATGGGAGCTGCTGGGATTTTTGAGGTGCTGTAAAACCGACTTAAGTTGGGCTTAAGCCAGCGATGGCACCATTCTTTCCATCTCAACGATGGCAAGAAAGGTGCGCTAATGAACATGGCGTCGCAAATGCGGGCTTTGCCTGGCGGGTTTGTATTAATGTTGGTACTAGTGGGGTGCGGAGCACAGTCTGATTGGGACCGGGAATACGCTTGCAGTGGTCAGGAACAGTCAAGCACCTCCTACGAGGGCGACCCAGCTGGCGCTAGTTTTCGCAAGCAATACCCGATCACCATCGACTTCCATATCCGGTCGGATTCCGCGTTGGTGAAGTCCCATCAGGCCCGAGTAGAAAAACTGAACTCCGGCGCGATGAACCTGACGTTTGCGGGTCCGTCCTCATCGATCTCTGGCAGATTTGAGCCGAAGGATAATGCGCTGCAGTTGGTCGAGACGCGCTATTCAGTGGTCGACGGACGCAAGCATGAGGTACATACTGCTGGGCAGTACCTTTGTAAAACCGAGCTCGTGCTTTAGCACAGATGACGTGACAGCCCCCACATTACTGCTTTACATCAGCCTCTTTATCTTCGCCCAAATTGCTTTGGGTGTGACTGTATCGGTCTTGAGGCGGTCTGCGCCAGCGCGCGACTCCATTGCGCAACCGCCTGCAAATCTGACAGGGCGACCAGGCGCGGCTTGGAATGGGCTGCGTTCCTTCAGGGTGGCCCAGCGCAAGTATGAAGACGCCGCTGAAACCCAATGTTCGTTCTATCTGGAGCCCGTTGATAGTGCGCCATTGCCAGCGTACCAGCCCGGACAATTTTTGACTTTCAACCTCTCAATTCCCGCCGGTATCCATGGTGAAGCACGCACGGTTACGCGGTGCTATTCCCTGTCCGATAGCCCGGAGTCGGGGCACTACCGGGTCACGATAAAGCGGGTGCCAGCGCCGGTTGAGCCCACAGGGTTGCCTCCCGGGATTTCGTCCAATTACTTTCATTCGCATGTGCATGCTGGCGACATATTGCAACTTCGGGCGCCGGCAGGGCACTTTTACCTGGATACCGGCAGCACCGCCCCAGTCGTGTTGGTCGCCGGAGGCATCGGGATTACGCCAATGATGAGTATGTTGCGCTGGTGTCTGCAGACCCAACCCCAGCGAAAGGTGCACCTCTATTACGGAATCCGGAACAGTGGGGATCACGCTTTCAAAGGCGTGCTGGAGGAATTGGCGGCCAGTGCAGACCAGTTTCAACTGCATGTGGTGTACAGCTCGCCATCTGCGAACGACAGGTCCGGAATGGACTACAGACATCGTGGATACATAGATATTGCGTTACTGAAGCAGACTTTGCCGCGCGGGGACCATCAGTTCTACATATGCGGGCCAACCGCCATGATGGAGAGCCTCGTCCCTGCACTCACACAATGGGGTGTGATGTCATCCGATATTCATTTCGAGGCTTTTGGCCCGGCAAGTGTGCGTTTGCCGGGCGCTTCGGCGGATGTTACGCCGCAGGCAGAGATCGAATCGCTGGAAATTCAATTTCAGCGCAGCGGCCGAACGGTGCAATGGAAGGGGAAGGAGTCCAATCTGCTCGACTTTGCAGAGGCCCAAGGCATTCTTGTAGAGTCCGGTTGCCGCGCTGGAAGCTGCGGCAGCTGTGTTACCACCATTGCGAAAGGGTCTGTGGTTTACGACAGCACTCCCGATTTCGAGTTGTTGCCCAATCAATGTCTGTTGTGTGTGGGCAAGCCAAGCTCGGCCTTGGTGTTGGAGGCCTGATCACTATGCGCCCCAAACTTTTTACGCGCGAAGTCATTCCGTTTTTGTTGTCGTTCGCTGCCCTGGTGCTGGCCACGCTGGTGCTGGACGCTGCGCTGCATTGGTTCAACATGGTGTGGATTGGACGCTACCTCGGCATTCTTGGAACATTGCTGGTCCTGATTTCCTTTCGGTATTCCCTTCGCAAGCGCAAGATCATCACCGGGGGAAATCCCGTCAAACTGCTGCGTCAACACGAAGCGCTTGCCTGGACGGGTTCTTTAATGATTCTGGTGCACGCCGGAATTCACTTCAATTCCATACTGGGCTGGCTGGCTGTTTGTGCGATGCTGGTCAATATCGGCAGCGGACTGGCCGGAAAATACCTTTTGGGACGGGCGCACAAGCGTATGCTGGAATCGCGTCAATCTCTTTCGCGTAACGGCGCGGTCGACCCCGCCCTGGATGAGCAGGCCTCCCTGGATACATTCACATTTGATGTGGTCAAGAAGTGGCGCGCGGTGCACTTCCCCATTACTTTGGCATTTGCGGTGCTTGCGCTGGCACACATCATTGCCGTCTTTCTTTTTTGGGGTTGGAAATGACACGCCGCTGGGTCTGGGTTGTGGTGAGTTTGAATCTGTTGGCGCTGTTGGCGCTGGTTTTCATTTACCCGCACCTGATGGTGAGCCCGGGAAAGGTCATTGCCGGCCATGCGGAAATCGCCACGGACTGCTTCGCTTGCCACGCACCACTGCGCGGCGCCTCCTCCGCCCGGTGCATTGCCTGCCATGCCACCGCTGATATAGGCTTGCGCACCACCAAGGGAAGTCCGATTGTGAAGAAGACATTGAAGGTTTCTTTCCATCAAGACCTGGTAGAACAGAACTGTATGGCTTGCCACAGCGACCATGCCGGGCCCAAACTGGCCCAAAAAAGCCGCAAGCCATTCACCCACACGCTGTTGCGGACCGACGTGCGCCAACAATGTCAAAGCTGTCACCGCGCGCCATCTGACAAGCTGCACACCAAAATTTCCGGAAACTGCAGCCAGTGCCATACACAGACAGCCTGGAAGCCCGCAACTTTTGACCATGACAAGTTGTTCGTTCTGGACAGGGACCACAACGTTGAATGCGTGACTTGCCACGTGAAAAACGACTACAGCCGCTACACCTGCTACGGCTGCCACGAGCACACCGTGCAGAACATTCTGCGAGAGCACCGCGACGAGGGTATTCGCGACCTGGACAACTGCGTAAAGTGCCACCGCAGCGCCGATGAAGGGGAGGGCGACGACTAGACGTTGATATGCAAACGATGAAAAAACATCCAGCCCCGGTACACCAGATTGAGTTAAAAGTTTCCAAACTGTCGGAGCTCTTCAACTCCATGGACCCGACACCGTTTCACCACTGTGATCTGGACCGCGACGCGCAGGAGTACCTGGAAAGCTGGGCGATGGCTTTTTCGCATAAAAGCCATTTCCGGATCATTCTGCACATCGAGCAGATGCCCGACACCGACCCCTCTGCGGTGGTAGTGGAAGCCATCCACAATTTTTTTACTTACAAAGCCGAGATGACCAAGCGCCAGCTGCACCAGCTGCTGCAGGAGGGCCGCACCAGCCTGATGATCGGTATTGCATTCTTGATGGTCTGCCTGCTTGCAGCGGATTTTCTTGTCAATTACTCGGGCAATACATTTCTGCGGGTGTTGAAAGAGAGTTTGATTATTGGCGGCTGGGTCGCCATGTGGCGGCCTCTGCAAATATTTCTGTATGAATGGTGGCCGTCTGTCAGGCGCGGCCTCATCTATCGCAATTTGGCCAAAGCAACGGTGCAAGTGTCGCAAACATTGCTACCAAAAAAGTAGCTGTGTAACCAATATCTATAAGGGGTAAATGGTATTTTTACTACCAATTCACTTGATTTTCCAGCCCCTGGATTCCATGCATCCCGCCAACAGGCTGCGGCGCTGTTCCACCAGTTCAGAGCACATGGCGTAGTCCCTTGCGAGGACGCCGGAGCCCCGGCCTCCCCAGAGGTCCGTCCAGCCCTGGTCTGCCATGGATTGCGGTAGCTGTGCACATGCAGCCAGACACGCGCAAAACACCAGGGCGCATGTCCTCGCAATACGTCTTTGATTGTGTGTCGACCCACGCATCGATACGCTCCCACCTATGCCAAATCGGCATTCTCGGCTGATTATCCCTTCGACGCAACGCGGCCCAGCCTCCCGTCACCTAGAGGACAAACCCCGAACACCTGCCGCGCATACCTGCACGACAATGCAATGCATGACGCTTCGCAACACCATTGATTTTCTGCTGCACGATTGGCTGGACACCACCGCACTCACGCAACGCGCACGTTTTGCCGACCATTCGCGTGACACGTTTGATGCCGTGCTGGACACCTGTGAGCGCATAGCCCGGGAAAAATATGCGCCGTTTAACCGCCTGGTCGATGTGCAGGAGCCGTACTTTGATGGCGAAAAAGTCATCCTGCCGCAGGCCACCCATGACGCGCACAAGGCCTATGCCGAATCCGGCATGCTCAGCGCCGCGCAAGACTATGAGATGGGTGGCATGCAGTTGCCCTACAGCGTGGAGGCCTCCGCCAACGCATTCTTTGCCTGCGCCTCGGTGAGCATTGGTTCGGGCATGCTGACCACCGGCAACGCCAACTTGCTGATGACGCACGGCACGGCTTTGCAAAAAGAAGTCTTCGCCAAAAATGAATTCTCCGGTCGCTGGTCGGGCACCATGTGCCTCTCGGAGCCGCAGGCGGGATCGAGCCTGTCAGACGTCGTGACCCGTGCAGTGCCGGACGGAGATAACTTTGCCGATGACCCGCTGGGCCCGCGTTACCGACTCAAGGGCAACAAGATGTGGATCTCCAGCGGCGAGCATGAGCTGTCTGAAAACATCATCCACCTGGTGCTGGCAAAGATTCCGGATAGCGAAGGCAAACTGGTGCCCGGCACACGTGGCATCTCGCTGTTTATCGTGCCCAAGAAACTGGTCAACACGCAGGGTGAACTCACCGGCGTGCGCAACGATGTGGCACTCGCCGGACTGAACCACAAGTTGGGTTGGCGCGGCACCACCAATACGCTGCTCAATTTTGGTGAAGGCAAATTCCCGGTGGGCCAGAGCGGGCCCTATGGCGGTGGTGCGGGGGCCGTGGGCTACCTGGTCGGTCAGCCCGGCAAAGGCCTGGCCTGCATGTTCCATATGATGAATGAAGCCCGCATTGGTGTGGGCATTGCGGCCACCATGCTGGGTATGGCCGGGTATTACGCCTCGCTGGACTATGCAAAAACCCGTCCACAAGGCAGGCCCATGGGCGCTGCGGGGAAGGACCCCGCACAGCCCCAGACCCGCATCATTGAACACGCCGACGTCAAGCGCATGCTGCTGGCGCAAAAGTCGTATGCAGAAGGTGCGCTGGCATTGGAGCTGTATTGCGCCCGCCTGGTGGACGAACACCACACGGCAGGCGGGCAAGAAGCAGACGACGCGCGTTTGCTGCTAGAGGTGTTGACGCCGATTGCCAAGAGCTGGCCCAGCGAGTGGTGTCTGGAGGCCAACTCCCTGGCGATCCAGGTGCACGGCGGCTATGGTTACACCCGCGACTTTCCGGTAGAGCAGTACTGGCGTGACAACCGCCTGAACATGATCCACGAAGGCACCCACGGCATCCAGGCAATGGATTTGCTGGGCCGCAAGGTGCTGATGGAAGACGGCAAAGGTTTGCAACTGCTTTCGCACCGCATGATGGCCACCGTGCACCGCAGCAGCGGCATTCCGGCGCTGGCCGCCCACGCCAAGGCTTTAGGCAAGGCGCTGCAAGACGTAGGGGCCGCCACCAAAGGCGCCTGGGCCACCGGTAACCCCACCGATGCGCTGGCCAATGCTGTGCCTTATCTGCAGGCCTTTGGCCACACGGTGCTGGCCTGGATCTGGCTCGATGTGGCAGGCTGTGCACTGGACAATGACCCGCAGCAGACACGTGCCGATACGCAAGGCCGTGTGGGTGCCGCACGCTTTTTCTTTCATTACGAACTGCCCAAAATCGGCGCCTGGCTGTCTGTGGTGCAATCGAGAGATTCCACCTGTTCCACATTCCCCGAGGAGGCCTTCTGATGGCGTTTTTCAAAAAATACAACGGCACCACCAATGCCAAACTGGTGCGCATGGAGCGCATGACATGGACACTGATTTATGGCGGCCTGTTGGCCATCGTGTTGGCCTACTTCACTGAGCAAACCCAGGGCGCCGATGCCACGGAGCTGTACGCCTGCGGCATGTTGGCTGCTGCCATTGGCATCGTGCTGATCTTTACCCGTTCCCGTCTGCGCGAAGAAAACTAAACAGGAGACAAACCATGACACGCACCGTTCAACAACTCTTTGACCTCACCGGAAAGACTGCGCTTGTCACAGGCGGATCGCGCGGCCTGGGCTTGCAGATGGCGCATGCACTGGGCGAGGCGG
>JFJP01040698.1_pt1 | contig 10799 bp, 7 predicted proteins | sample 431651 | NCBI WGS metagenome assembly JFJP01 (sample SAMN02602958, study PRJNA72255) | Microbial mat metagenome, whole genome shotgun sequencing project. | biome: fresh water; feature: sink hole; material: water; isolation source: purple microbial (photo- and chemosynthetic) mats found in...
AATGATCATCGAACCTGCTGCCAGTACTGCTAGTACAATCGTCAATCGTTCATCATGCATCGACATTGGTACAGAAAACGTAATGATGAATGATGCGAATGCTGCAGCTTTCCCGCCGGTGGACATAAAGGCAGTAACGGATGTTGGCGCACCTTCATACACATCGGGCACCCACATATGAAAAGGAACTGCTGCAACTTTGAACGCAAACCCGATCAAGATCAAACCCCATCCGATAATGTGAAGAGGATCGAAAAATGCCTGCGGATACATTGTTACAATTCGCAAAAGATTTGTGGTCCCGGTCGTTCCGTAGATAAGCGCAATTCCATATAACAAAAATCCGGTTGCAAATGCGCCAAGTAGAAAATATTTCAACGCAGATTCATTCGAAGAGAGTTTATTTCGATAATAACCCGCAAGAACATAGAACGAAACCGACATAATTTCTATTCCGAGGAACACTGTAATCAGATCTGCCGCTGCACCAAGAATCAACATTCCAATCGTTGCAATAAGGATTAGAACGTAATATTCACCATAATGATATTCTTCTTTTTCGAGATACGGTTTTGCGATGAATATTGAAAATAGTGCTATCAACAAAAAAAGAATGCCAAAAAAACTTGGCAATCCACCAATCAGCAGCATATCAGAAAATGCCGTCTGAGGAAGATTCGAATCGTCAAAATAAGGAAACGTGTAAATACAACATGCGATCGACGCGATAATACCGACGATACTTACGCCGAACACTGCGTTAGCAGAATTTTTCAATAACGCGTTCGCCAACATTGCGATCAGTGAAAATAGCGATAGCATTAAGATCGGTGACGTGCCTAATAACTCTGATGTCGAGAAGAAATCCATAAATAATTCTTATTTAATAACTGAAAAAAACCGAATACCAAATCATTTCACTATTGTATTTGCTGGCGTAAGATTACCGTTCTTTGCATTCTGCATCTGGGTGACAACTTGTTTTGTAGAAGCTGCCGATGACTTTAAGAATGTGGAAGGATACACACCGATCCACACGATGAATAATAAAATTGGAAGGATGATAGCAATTTCACGTTTTGTAAGATCAAGCAGCGATCGGTTCTCTTCATGAGTGACCTTTCCGAAGAAGACTCGCTGAACCATCCACAGCATATACACGGCGGAGAAGATCACTCCGGTTGCCGCAAATGCCGTATAGACGTACGACCCAAGGAACGGAGAATTAAATGAACCAAGTAATATCAAAAATTCACCGACAAATCCATTCAATCCCGGAAGTCCGATCGATGATAATGTTACGATCATAAATAATGTTGAGAAGACCGGCATCACTTTCGCCAAGCCGCCGAACTGTGAGATCTCGCGCGTATGTCTTCGATCATAGATCATCCCGACGAGAAGAAATAACGCTCCGGTCGAAAGTCCGTGATTGATCATTTGAATGACTGCCCCTTGCACTCCCTCTTCTGTCATCGAGAAAATTCCGAGCACAACAAATCCTAAGTGACTCACGGATGAATATGCGACAAGTTTTTTCACATCGGTCTGCACCATTGCAACAAGCGCACCGTACACAATTCCAATCACTGCAAGCGTTGCAAGCAGCGGTGTAAATTGAAATGATGCTAACGGAAATAGCGGAAGACAGAAACGAAGCAGACCGTATGTTCCCATCTTTAGTAGAACTCCAGCCAATATTACTGAACCTGCAGTCGGTGCTTGAACGTGCGCATCAGGCAGCCACGTATGCAGCGGAAACAACGGAACTTTAATGGCAAATGAAAGTGTGAACGCAAGAAACATCCAGATTTGAATTCCCATCGGAACGGATGGTGCTATGGCATACAATTTTATCAGATTGGTTGTAAAATATCCTCCGGGTAATGTTGATGCATAATGCCCGAGCCACAAAATTGCGATCAACATTAAGAGTGAACCTGCCATTGTAAAGATGAAGAACTTCACAGCAGCATAAATTCTTTCTTTACCTCCCCAAATTCCAATGATGAAATACATCGGGATGAGCATTGCTTCCCAAAATACATAAAACAAGAAAAGATCAACAGCAAGAAATACACCAAGCATACCGACTTCAAGCAGCAGCATGAACGCGACATATTCCTTTATTCTATCGGTTATGGATTCCCACGATGCAATGAGTGCGATTGGCGTTAAAAACGTCGTAAGAACAATAAGAAGAATTGAAAGACCGTCAACACCGACGAAATACGAAATATCCAATCCAGCGATCCAGGGATGCTGTTCAACAAATTGCATTTGTGTATTTGCAGCATCAAATCCAAAATAAACGAACAGCGACAAGACAAACGTTACGATCGAAGTGCCAACACCAATGTATTTTATCAGATTCTGTTTTTCTTTGTTGATGAACAGCAACAGAAGAATTCCGACCAGCGGCGAAAAAAGTGTGTATGTAAGGATATTATTCATACAATTCTATAATACAAGATTGCAATATTGCAAGATATGTCAGGATGAAGATTTTGTAATTCTGTAATCTTGTAACGTTGCAATCAAAAAAGATTAACGTACCATTAAATAACCAAGCATAACTAAAATCCCTGCCACAAAAACAACGGCGTAACTTTGCACAACACCGGTTTGGATACGACGAAAGATACTGGCGGTCGCTTCGACGAACTTTGCAGAATAGTTCAGGGTGTTATCAATGACTTTCACATCGAAAATTTTCCATAAGAATTTATCTGACGTTTGTTTGATCGGATTGACGATCAATGCGTCATATGTTTCATCGACAAAATATTTGTTCCAGAGCAATTTGTGGAGACCGGAATATTTCTTTGCGGTTCGTTCGGCAATCTCGGTTCTTTGCGTATAGATCTTCCATCCTGCAAACATTCCAAGCAGTCCGATCGCAACAGAACCTGCCATCAATCCAAGTTCAAGTGCAGCGGAATCATGCAACGGCAGCATCATCTTAGAATTTGCACCGGCAAAGATCGGTTCCAAAAATTCTTCAAAATAATTATGTCCGCCAAGCACATGAGGAATTCCTACATATCCGCCAATGATAGAAAGTAACGCCAGCACCAATAATGGAATGAGCATTGTCTTTGGCGCTTCGTGCGGATGAATGTGATGATGATCGAACCGTTCTTTCCCAAGAAAAGTCAACGAGACAAGTCTGAACATATAGAATGCGGTTACTCCTGCAGCAAGTGTAGCGATCACCCACATCCACGGTGCGCCATCAGCAAATGCTTTCCACAAAATTTCATCTTTGGAAAAGAATCCTGAAAGAAGCGGGAATCCCGAAATCGCAAATGAGCCGATCAAAAATGTTCTGAATGTCCACGGCATATATTTTTGCAAGCCGCCCATCTTTTGAATGTCTTGTTCATCGTGCATCGCATGAATGACAGCACCGGATCCTAAGAAGAGAAGTGCTTTGAAGAATGCATGCGTCATTACGTGAAACAATCCGGCAGCAAATGCGCCAACACCGCACGCAAGAAACATATATCCTAATTGACTGACTGTTGAATATGCGAGAACTTTTTTAATATCATTTTGGACTAAACCAATTGTTCCTGCAAAGAATGCAGTTGCTAATCCTATCACTGCAACAATTTCCATCGTCGTTGGTGAAAGTGCAAAAAGAATTGAACTTCGAGCAACCATATAAATTCCGGCAGTCACCATTGTTGCTGCGTGGATAAGTGCAGACACCGGAGTTGGACCCGCCATTGCATCCGGCAGCCAAACGTATAACGGAATCTGTGCAGATTTTCCTGTTGCACCGACAAACATTAACAGAGTAATCCAAAACATTACATTGTCACCTACTGAAAATCCTTTTGCTTGTGCAAAAACTGATTCGTACGTAAGAGATCCGAATGTGTTGAATATGAGAAACATTGCAAGAAGAAATCCAAAATCGCCGATACGATTGACGATAAAAGCTTTCTTTGCAGCGTCTCCTGTCGTTCCTTTTTCAAAATTTCTGTCATACCAAAAACCGATCAACAAGTATGAACATAAACCCACACCTTCCCACCCAAGAAACATTAGCAGATAATTATCGGCAAGAACAAGACTGAGCATCGCAAAGATAAAGAGATTCATATAAGTAAAAAATCTCCAGAATCCAATATCGCCATGCATATACCCGATCGAATAGAGATGGATCAAACTTCCAACACCGGTAACGATCAACGTCATCAAGATCGAGAGCTGATCAATCTGAAAAGCTACATTAACAGAAAATGTTCCGGCTGAGATCCATTGAAATACCGTTACCACCTTCGATCGTTCTTCAGCGGGAAGAGAAATCATTTCGAAAAAGATTGCAAGAGCAATAAAAAATGAAGCGGCTACTGCAAGAGTTCCGATGCTGCCAACGATCATTTCATTTTTTATTTTACGTCCGAGCAGTCCATTGATAAGAAAACCAATGAGCGGGAACAGAATAATAAGAGGTGCGAATTGATACATAGTTTTTAGAATTTCAGAATTATCAAAGTAGAATGATTATACAATACTACTCTTACCATTTTAGGATATTCAGTTCGTCGACGTAAACCGTTTGTTTGTTGCGGAACAATGAAATAATAATAGCAAGACCTACTGCTGCTTCTGCAGCAGCAACAACCATTACAAAAAAGACCAGCATCTGACCGGTCGGATCTCCCAAAAAGGAAGAGAATGCAATCAACGTAAGATTCACAGCATTGAGCATTAACTCAATGCTCATAAAGATAACAATTGCATTGCGGCGAACAACAACACCGAGAACGCCACAGCAGAACATAAATGCCGACAGTAAGAGATAATGATTTAAAGGTATCATAATTTCAAAATTATTCTCGCAAAGTCGCTAAGACGCAAATAAATATTCAAAGAAAATTTTGCGACTCTGCGTTTTTGCGAACGATTCATAACTATTGAACTAATTTTTTCTTCGCAAGTATCACTGCACCGATAATCGCTGCAAGCAACAGGAACGAAGTAATCTCAAATGGGAAAAGGAATTTTGTGAACAACACTTTCCCGATATATTCTACTGTTCCCATCTCTACAGCAGCCGGAGACTGCTGGGTATAATTATTTGCACTACTGAATCCCAAAATATAGACCATCTCTAACAGTAACCCGACCGAAAATGCAATGCCTAAGTACATCCGTAATCCCAAATGCTGGCGAAGACTTTTATCATCTCCAAGATTCAAAAGCATAATAACAAATAGGAATAATACCATTATCGCACCGGCGTACACCATAATGTGCACCATTGCAATAAATTGCGCGTTCAGTGTCAAATAAAGTCCGCCAAGGCAAAAGAAATTGAGTATGAGGAATAAAGCACTGTTAACCGGATTTCGTTGAAGAATCATCATTACTGCAGAGAAAACAGTAAATGCGGCAAGAAAATAAAACACACCTTGTTCAAATGTCATGCGTCAATCAAAATTGAGTGAATAGAAAAGTTGAAAATTGACGCATAAATATAAGGTTACTTCACCTTATAAGCAAAAAGTTTTCGTTTTAAAACAGGAATTTATCTTTTCAATCTTATCAAGAATATGCATTTGCAGTTGCAACAACCTTGTCAAGGTTAGATAAAAAATTGCGAAACCTTGACAAGGTTATATCTTTATAACTTCGGCATAGCACCTAGCACATCAGTCGGAACCATATTGATGATCTTTCCTACCTTTGTTTCTCTGAGTCCTTTTTCAATTTTCGTTTTATCTCCAACGATAATAATTGCAAGATCGTCCGTATCAACATATTTTTTTGCGACGCGGCGAACATCTTCTTTTTTAACTGCAAGGACTTTCCCAATAAAATCATTGAAGTAACTTTCGGGAAGATTATACTGCACCATTTCTGCAAGTTGTCCTGCGATCGATGCCACACTGCTGAAATTATCGGGATAACCAAGGGCAATGTAGTTCTTCGCTTTGTCCAATTCTTCATCAGTGATCGGCTTTGAAATACCCTTCAATTCCTTAATAAATTCATTCAATGCTTTATCAGTCACATCTGTTTGAACGTCTGACGATGCCGTAAACGGTCCAGCACTTGGGCGGAATGAAAATCCGGAACCTGCTCCGTAGGAATAACCATGAACTTCTCTTAGATTATTATTGAGACGTGATGTAAAAGAACCGCCCAGAATTGTGTTCATTACCATCAACGGGAAATAATCTTCCGTCATTCTATTTGTTCCAACGCGGCAAATGCGAATAACGGATTGTGCAGCTTCGGCTTTGTCTATCAGATAGATTTTTCTGTCGTTCACCTGTTTTCCATTTGGAACCGAAACAGATGGCACATCTTTCTTTTCCCAACGCCCCATTGCTGATTCCAACTTTACAATGATATCTTGCGCATTAACATCACCAACAACAATGAGAGTTGAATTGTTCGGTCGGTAATATGTTGTATAGAAATTTTTCAGATCATCGGTAGTGAATGATTTTATTGACTGTTCGGAACCATTGCTGCTTCGTCCGTACGGATGCTCATTCCCAAAAACAATTCGACCGGTTGCCGCCGCTGCAATTGATCGCGGTTGATCGTATGCCTGAAGCAGCGATGTGAGATATTGTTTTTGCAGACGTTCCAAATCCTTCTGTGGGAAATCCGGTCGTAGCAGAACATCTGCGAACAATTTCAATGACTCGTCCAATTTAGAAACAGTTGAACGCATCGCAACTCCAGAAGTATGTAAACCACCGCTGACACCGATCGTTGTTCCGAGAAAATCAATTGCATCTGAAAGTTCAAGTGAAGATTTTCCAGCCGCCCCTTCATCCATCATATTTGCTGTTAGTCCGGCAAGTCCTAGTTTTGCAGGGTTTTCATTGACGCTCCCTGCTTTCACAACCAAATTCATTTGGACGATCGGAACTTCATGTTTTTCATACACAACAACAAGAAGTCCGTTCTTTAATGTAAATCTTTGGACTTGATTGATCTTCACCGATGGTGTCGGTCCAAGTGCCGGTGGTTTTGTCCTGTCCGGTGCTTGGGCATTAACGAAGGAAGAACTGATTAACAAAAGAAAAACTATCGAGCAAATTGTGATTACGTTGAATGCTGTACTGATCATTGTTAACTGTTTATTGTTAACTGTTAATTGTTCATTGTTCATTGATTTCATTTCCCCTCCGTACTGACAACCGGTGAATTCTGTGCGGCAAGTTCTATTTTCCCTTTTGGAACAACACTTAACACAACCCGGCCATTATCTTTTAAATATGTATTGGCAATCGTTGTTACATCCTGAGGATCAACAGCATAATAACGCGCCAGATCTTCATTGAAATAATCAGGATTCCCAGTTGAATATAAATAATTATTAAGAAGATCGGCTTTGCCGTTAATGCTCTCCAATCGATTTAAGAAACTTGCTTCATATTGATTACGAGCCCGATCCAATTCTCGCTTGGTCGGTGCTTCATTTTTTACTTTTGCAATTTCTTCTTGTATAGCAGTTTCAAGTTCCGCAAGCGTATGACCCGCACGTGCCGTTGCCACAACAACAAATTCTGAAATAATTCTCTGCGACTGCTGATAAGCAGAAACATCCTGGGCAATCTGCAAATCATAGACTAATTTTTTATACAATCGGGAATTTTTTCCGCCGGCGAGAACGCTCGATAAAAGATCCAACTCTGCGTCACCCGGAGTGAGAGAAGCAGGACTGATCCATGCCATAAACAAACGCGGAAGTTGAACACGGTCTTCAATCGTCATCCGTTTCTCTTCATTCAACACCGGAATTGTTCGTTCTTGCGGTTGCACCGGTTTCCCTGCCGGAATTTCGTTGAACCATTTTTCAACTAACGCTTTCGTTTTTGCAATATCAATGTCCCCCGCAATTGACAAACTCGAATTATTCGGAATATAATATGTTCTGAAAAACTCCTTCACATCTTCAAGCGATGCTGCTGAAAGATCAGCCATACTTCCTATGGTCGGCCATCGGTACGGATGTCCCTGAGGAAATAATGCATCATCGATCATAATGTCTGCCATTCCATACGGACGATTCTCATACGATTGACGGCGTTCGTTCTTCACAACATCACGCTGACCGTTAACGGTCTCTTCCGTCATCGGATCAAGAAGATAACCGAGACGATCTGAATCAAGGAACAGTGCAAGTTCAAGCGCATTGCTCGGGATATCTTCGTAATAATTTGTCCGGTCATTATTCGTTGAGCCGTTATTATTTCCGCCTGCAGCTTCGAGCCATTCATCAAATTTTCCTTCGGGAACATTCTTCGATCCTTCAAACATCAAATGTTCAAACAAATGTGCAAACCCTGTGCGTCCCGGTTTTTCATATCCCGAACCGACATGATACCAGGTATTTACGGTAACGGTCGGTGTCGTTCGGTCAACATGAAGGATAACATTAAGACCATTCTTCAAAGTGAATCGCTCATACGGAACACTGATACGCACGCTTTGTGCAAACATTGCCGCCGAGATTATGAGCATGAGAAAAAAGATTTTCCGCATTGTTGCTCCTCTTGATAATTAAAAATTATTACGTGATAAAAGTAGAATTTTTATTCGGGAAAGTAAAGGAAGGTTTTTGAAATATTGATGAATGTAGTTTAAAACAGATCCATCTGTTCTGTTCGTTTTGTATGTTTTCCAACAAATAAATCTTTACGTAAGCGGTGTGTCTGTTCGTTCAAACCGTATTTTTTGCATGTTACTTCAAATAATTGGCTGATCGATTCTGCAATCTCACCGCTTCCAGTCATTCGTTTACCGAATTCGACGTTATTCATCTTCCCTTCTCTCACATCTTTGATACGATTAATCACTTTTTCAGATTTTTCAGGAAATTCGCGCTTCAGCCATTCAATAAAAAGATCTTTCACTGCGTGCGGAAGTCTGAGCATAGTATAGAAAGCAAATGTTGCACCATGCTCACTTGCTCGTTTTAAGATTGCAGGAATTTCAATATCATTAAACCCAGGAATGATTGGTGATAAACTTACACCAACAGGAATTCCTACCTTTGCAAGCTGTTCAATAGTATCCAATCGTGATTCCGGTACAGAGGTGCGCGGCTCCATTGTTCGGTGTAATTCTTTGTCAAGTGTCGTAATGGTTATAGTAGTATTCACAAGTTGAAGTTTTGCAAGTTCGGAAAGGATATCAATATCTCGTGTGATCAGTGCATTCTTCGTGATCATCCCAACAGGATTTCGATATTTCAAAAATACTTCAAGACATTTTCGGGTAAGCTGTAATTTCCGTTCGATCGGTTGATAACAGTCCGTATTACCCGACAACGATATCGTCGAAGGAGTCCAACTTTTTTTCTGAAATTCTTTTTCAAGAAGTTGATGAATATTCTCCTTCACCATTATTTTTGTTTCGAAATCCAATCCAGCGGAGAAACCGAGATATTCATGACTTGGGCGCGCATAACAATAGATGCATCCATGTTCACAGCCTCTATATGGATTAAGATCGAATGTAAAACCAATATCGGGTGAATCATTTTTTGCAAGCGCACTTTTTGACGTGTCGCGGAAGAATTGCGTAACGATCTTTCGGGAAGGGTCGATCTCTTCTTCTATTATTTCATAGGAGGTTTTTTCAAACCGATTGGTCGGATTTAATCCTGCGCCACGACCTTTTACATTGGAAGTAGACATATGAATATTTCGTCATTCAAAAATTGTTCTCTTTAACCAACGCCCGATTTTTTCACAAAAAAAGTAAACTTCGTTCCAATGCCAACTACACTCTCAACGTTGATCGTCGAATTATGAGCTTCGATAATATGTTTTACAATGGCAAGTCCAAGTCCGGAACCGCCAACATCGCGGGAGCGATTCTTATCAACTCGATAAAATCGTTCAAAAATCCTTGGAAGATGCTGCGGTGGAATTCCAATTCCGGTATCCTCTACGGAAAGTTTAACGCTGTCATTTTGCTCAGTAAACTTCACCATAATTGTTCCCTTCGGTTCAGAATACTTGATCGCGTTATCAATAAGATTCACCAACACCTGACGAAGCCGTTCTTTATCTCCAAACACTTCAATCGGATTGCCTGTATCACCGTTGAGGGTCAAAATGACATTCTGTTGTTCAGCAAGAACTTGTTCAGCATTCACCGTATCGACTAAAAGAGAAACAATATCAAAGAACCGTAAACGCAATTTCATCTCTCCGGATTCAATGCGGGAAATATCGATCAATTCTTCAAGAAGTAAATTCAGCCGTTCAATATTGCTCAGTGCTTTTTGCAGAAAATTGCGATTCACTTTTTTATCATCCACCGCGCCATGCAATAATGTTTCGATCAGACCTTGAGTGGTAAAAAGCGGCGTGCGAAGTTCGTGTGAAACATTTCCTAAAAATTCACTTCGCACTCGCTCCAGTTTTTCTAACTGAACAATATCTGATCGGAACGCATCGAGCATGGTATTGAATGAATCAGACATGGTTTGCAATTCATCCGAGGTATAAAGATTCACTCGATGAACGGAGTTCTTATCTTTTTGTGCATCAATCACACGCTGAATTAATCGAAGCGGCCGGAGAACAAAAAAATAAAGGATACCGTATGAAATAAAAATGGCTGTGAGACCAATGAGAGCTGATAGGAAGCGAGAGTACGGAAAGCAATAATACGAAATGATTCCGCCAAGTACGGCGATGACGACAGCAGCAAACAGTTGAATTCGAAATGAATACATATAATTAAAGATACGAGTTTCACATGAAATTGCACACAGTTTTATTTGATTTCTATCATTAAAATTTTTATAC
>JFJP01020607.1_pt1 | contig 10798 bp, 6 predicted proteins | sample 431651 | NCBI WGS metagenome assembly JFJP01 (sample SAMN02602958, study PRJNA72255) | Microbial mat metagenome, whole genome shotgun sequencing project. | biome: fresh water; feature: sink hole; material: water; isolation source: purple microbial (photo- and chemosynthetic) mats found in...
CTGCGCGCGGTGCAGATCCAGAAGCGCATGCTGCAGAACGACCTGGCGTGGCTGCGCGAGCGTTTCCCCGGCGCCATCGAGCAGGTGGTGCGCGGCGTGACCCAGGTCGCGGCCAGCGATTTCCCCGGCAGTCGCCGCTTCTGGCGCCTGGCCGGGGCCGAGGCGCTGCTGCCGGTCGAGGCCGAGCTCGGCGCGGTCAGCGAACTCGAAGTGCTGGCGCTGCACGCCGCACGCGCCGTGCTCGCCGCCCCGCCCGAGCCAGGCGCCGACCGTGTCGATGAAGGCCCGCTCGCCGCCGCGCTCGGCCGGCTGATCGGCCGGCTCGGCCTGGGCGATGCGCGCCTGCCCGATGTGCTGGGCGTCAATCCCGGTGCTCCGCAGCCGTGGTCGCCGGCGCACGCCCTGGCGGTGCTGCGCGCCATCCGTCTGGGCGAAGGCCTGGAGTTGCGCTACCGCCCGCTCGACAAGCCCGAGCACGCCGTGCTGGTGCAGCCGGTGCGCCTGGTCCTCGCCGACGGCGAGCCCTACCTGTGGGCGTGGGACGCGGCGGCGGAAAAGCTCAAGAATTACAAGCTGGCGCGCATCGTGGCCCTGACGGCGCAGTCCCGCCCGCCCCGCGTCCCTGGCGGTCTCGACCGCGAGGTGCGCATGATCCTGGCCAACGCCTTCCGCGGCGTGGCCGGGGCCGGGCAGCGCGGCCGGGTGGTGCTGCGCCTGCTGCCGGGAGCGGTGCTGCATGTGCGCGGCCGCCGTCTCGGCCCGGCCCAGACCTGGGAGGACCTGCCCGATGGCGGGGCGCGGGTGTCCTTCAACACCCACGGCATGGAGGCGGTACGCCACTGGGTGCTGCAGTACGGCCCACGCGTGTTGGTCGAATCGCCGCCCGCCCTCGCCGCATGGGTGCGCAGCCAGGCCGAAGGCATGCTCGCCGCCTACCGTTGACCCTACATTGCCCCTTTGGGTTCGGCGTTCGGCGTTCGGCGTTCGCCGTTCCGCAAGGACTTGCGCGAAAATTACGGCTTTGGGAGACTCACCCGGCGGGTGGTGTCATATCGACGCTGTATCTCGTTTGCGGTCAACGCCGAACGTCGAACGCCGAACACCGAACGAAGGAATCAATGCTGACGCGGGCGTTCGGCCGACTTGCGCGCCATCAGTTCGGGCTGGGTCTTCCAGCCGCCGGCGGCGTTGGCGCGCGCCGTCGCCTCAAGCTGCAGCAGGCGGTCGTGCAGCGGCGCCGGAGCTTCGGCGTAGCGCCGCCAATACGCGCTCCAGCCAGCTTCGACCAGACGCTCCTGCAGGGTGCGCGCCGTCTTGCCTTCGCCGCTGCTGACGAAGGCGAGGACGCGGTGGTAGCGGTCCGTCTCCAGGCTGTCGCCGGGGGCCGACAGCACGACGGCCGTGCCGGGCGGGCAGAGCTGGCGCAGCAGCTCGCGCGCCGCCAGGCCCTCGGGCGCGGGGTTGGCGTCCTTCTCCCAGATCTCGCCGGTATCGACACACAGCAGCCGGATGTAGATCTCGCCGGCCAGCCCGCGCTTCATCAGCGCCGGCATGCCCGGGGCCGGCTGCACCGTGATGGTGTCGCCATCGACCACCGCGACGGTGGTGGTGCGGATATCGACCGCGTTGGCCCACACGGCCAGGAGGAGAATCGACAGGGCGCGCGTCACAGGGAATTTATAATGCCAAATGCTGGAATGCCAAATGCTGGAATGAGGTCGAGCCATTCCAGCATTCCAGCATTCCAGCATTCGGCATTTCCTCCCTACCCTACATACCTCGCCAGCACCTCCCTAAACTCCACCCACGTCTCGGCGTCGCCGAAGCCCTGGTCGATGAGGCCGAGGTGGTGCAGGACGAAGAAGGGGCGTACGTGGTCGCGCCAGTCGGCGGGCAGCCAGCGGCACTCGCGGTAGGCGCCGAAGAATCGATCAGGAAATCCGCCGTACTGCAGGCTGTTGTGCAGGTCGCAACTCGCCCAGCCGGCGTGCACGCAGGGGTCGATCATGGCTGGGCGGCCATCGCGTGTCACCGCACGGTTGCCGGCCCACAGGTCGCCGTGGTTGAGGCAGGCGGGCTGCGGCGGGACGATGGCACCGATGCGCTCGGCCAGGCGATCGACCTGGCGCCGCTGCGCCTCCGGCACCAGGCGCTGGATCGCGGGACGGCGCAGGAACCAGCGGAAGCGCTGCTCGGCGTAGAAAGCCGCACCATCGGCGTTCCAGCGGTTGTCCATGCGCATCGTGCCCCAGTAGGTGTCCTCCCACCAGCCGCAGCGGCTGTAGGTGCAGCCGTGCAGGTGGGCCAGGGCGCGGCCGTAGCCATCCCACCATGGGTCGTCGGCCGGATGGGGCAGGACGTCGCAGGCAACCTGCGGGCCGAAGTCCTCGAGTTCCAGCCAGTCGGGGCCGACGCCCAGCACGCGCGGCACAGCCGGCGCGCCGGGCACGCGCAGCGCCGCAAGCGACCGTGCCTCGACCGCGTAGAGCCCGGCCGGCAGCCCGACACCCTCCTTGCGCACCCGCGTCGTGCCGTCCGGCAGATGGATCCGCCAAGTGGCGGAGATCAGGCCGCCGTGGAGGCGTTCGCGGGGGGCGGGTGTTGTGGGCATGGAGGGAGAGATGGGAAAGGCGGAAGGCGGAAGGCGGAAGGCGGAAGAGATGCGACGCCAGTGCAGGCGAGGTGCGGTGGCCAGCTACCCGTAGGCGCGCGTTAGCGCGCATCATTCCTTCCGCCTTCCGCCTTCCGCCTTCCGCCTTTCAACGGCTCACTCCAACGCGAACCACTGCACCTCGACGCGCCGCTGCGCGTCCTGGTCGGCGCCCTGCAAGGGTTCCTCCCAGCCGCGGCCGACTGTCTCGATGCGCGCCGGGTCGATCTTCAACTGCTCGACCAGGGCCTTGCGCACGCTGGCGGCACGCTGCTTCGACAGCTCCATCGCCTTGAGCGCCATGCTGCGTACCAGGCTGTCGCCGCCGCTGGCGCGGAACTCGGCGACGCGGCTGCCATCGACATGGCCGCGCAGCAGCACCATCGAGCCGGGGCTGATCGTCAGGTAGCCCTTGATCGCCTGCAGATTCTTCTGGTTGCCGGCGTCCTGCGGATCGAGGTTGGACGAGTTCGGCTCGTACTGGAAGCGGATGTCCTTCGAGAGCAGCGGGTTGCCCTCGATCGCGCTCTTGCCGCCGGTCCTGATCGGGGCGATGGCCACGACCTCGCCCTTGGCGAAGCCCTCGCCGTCCAGGCCCTTGAGGTGGGCGAGGTCGAGGAAGCGCTCGCCATCGACCGGGTCGGGCACCAGTTGCGGGCCGTAGGCCAGCACCGCCGACTGGTAGATGCCGTTGTAGCTGCCGGCGCTGTCGATGGTGCCGGCGAAGAAGGCGAGGTTCTCGGGCAGGTTGCAGAAGTGGACGCGGGCCAGTTCGGTGCGCGCCTGCGCCTCGTCCCAGCCGAAGGCGGCCTTGAGCACCGGGAAGGCGCGTTCCGGCTGGGCGCGCACCAGGCGGTTGCCTTCCAGGATGCCGCGCACCAGACCGCGCACCGCGGCCGGCTGGGCCTGGGCGAAGCCGCGGTTGACCGCCAGCACATCGGCGACCACCAGGAGATTGCGGTTGGTCACCAGCATGCGCGCCTTGCCGCCGCTCGCCTGCACCACCTCATCGGTCTTGGGCGCCCAGCCGACGAAGCCGGCCAGGCGGCTGCGCCCGGCCGCGACCTCGGCGGCGAAGGCGTCGGCGACCTGGTCGATGTCCTCGCCATAGACCATGCCTATGGCGTCGGGGCGCGGCACGGTGCCGAGGCCGTCGAGCGGTTGTACCGCGATGCCCGCCTCCTGGGCGAGGTAGCGCATCAGGAATTCGCTCTCGTTGAAGGCGCTGACCGCGACGGTGCGGCCCTTCAGCGCATTGACCGAGCCGATGCCCGACTGCACCACGATGCCGTCGGCGCCGCGCGACCACGCCAGCTGCAGCGGCACCTGCACGGCGTAGCCGCGCCCCAGCACCGCCAGCACATCGACGGTGGTGGCGCTGGCGGCGAAGCGCCCGGCGACCAGTTGATCCCACAGCTCGCCTTCGCCCTTGGTCAGCTTGACCTGGAAGCCGACCGCCTTGGCGAGCGGGCTGTCGGGGGTGGGGGCCAGGCCGTTGTTGGCGACGATCAGACCGGCGTAGCCGGCGTACTCGCTGATGTCGATCTCGATCATGCCGCCCTGCGGCGCGTAGGGCTGCGGCGGCGGCATGGTCGGAGCCTTGGTCGCAGCCGGGATCAGGCCTTCGGGCGGCGGGGCGTCCTCGGCCGGTGCGGCCGCTTGCGGCGCCTGGGCAGCCGGTGCCGACGGCGTGTCCGGTGCCGACGGGGCGACCGGCGTTTCACGGAAGCCGAACCACCAGGCGGCCGCCAGGCAGCCGACGATGGCGAGGAAGACGATGAATTTGCCGAAGCCGGTCAGGCCGGGTCCGGAGGAGGCGGGGTCGGGCATGGCGGAAAGCTAACAACGGTCATGGGTTGCGCATCTTCCGCTTTGCGCTTCCACGTCCGCCCAGGTTGTGCTAGACTATACGGCAATGCCCCTCAACCGGTCCGACCAGCTCCCGTTCAGCCCGGCCACGCCGAGCAGCGATGGCGAGGCGGTGATGCGCGCCGCCCCGGTCGGCATCTTCGTGTGCGACGTCAATGGCCGTTACCGCTCGGTGAATCCCAAAGCCTGCGCCATGACCGGCTACAGCGCCGCCGAACTGCTGACCATGGGCATCCCGGATCTGCTGCCCCCTGACGGCCTTGATGCCGGGCTCGACCTGTTCCGCCTCCTGCTCGACCACGGCCAGTCCAGCGGCGAACTGCGCTACCGGACGAAGCCTGGCGAGGTGCGCTGGTGGTCGGTCAATGCCGTGCGCCTCGCTCCCGACCGCTACCTCGGCTTCTGCGAGGACATCGACGCCGCCAAGCGTGCCCAGATCGAACTCAAACGCGCCCATGCCGCAGCCGAGGCGGCCAACGCGGCCAAGTCGATGTTCCTGGCCAAGGCCAGCCATGAACTGCGCACGCCGATCAACAGCATGCTTGGCCTTGCCGACCTGCTGGAGATCGGCGAGACGGATCCCGGTCGTCGGGAGATGCTCGAACGGCTGGGGCGGGCCGGGCGCATTCTGCGCGATCTGGTCAACGACGCCCTCGACCACGAACGCCTGGGGCTGGGCCGCATCACCCTCGAACGCATCGCGGTCGATCTGCGCGACCTGCTGCGGCAATGCGAAGAACAGTTCGAGGCGCAGTTCCGCGCCAAGGACGTCGCCTTCGCAAGCCTGGCGGCCGAGTCCGTCCCGCCCTGGATTCTTGGCGACCCGACCCGTCTGCGCCAGATATTCACCAACCTGATCGCCAACGCCCTGCGCTTCACCCCGCCGGGGGGTTCGGTCACGGTCGGCGTCTCGCTGTGTGCGGCCGGGGCGCGGCTGCGCTGCGCCGTCGCCGACACCGGGCAGGGCATCGCGCGCGATCGCCAGTTGGCGATCTTCGATCCGTTCACCCAGGCCGACATCTCGGTGGCGCGCACCCACGGTGGCACCGGGCTGGGCCTCAGCATCTGCCGGCAGCTGGTCGAATGCATGCGCGGCACCATCGGGGTCGATAGCGCGCTGGGCGAAGGCAGCTGCTTCTGGTTCGAGATCCCGGCCGAGACCACGGCCGGTCCGGTCGCCGCCAGGCAGGGATCGGACAGGGTCGCCAGCGCCGAACCGCTCGATCTGCGCGTCCTGGTCGCCGAGGACGACGAGATCAGCCGCTTCACCATCGCGCGCATGCTGGAATCGATGGGCTGCCGGCACCAACTGGTGGGCGACGGCCAGGCCGCGGTCGCGGCGGTCGCGGCGGCACCCTACGATGCCGTGCTGATGGACCTGCAGATGCCGATCCTCGACGGCTGCGAGGCGACGCAGGCCATCCGCGCGAGCGGCTCGCGCATTCCCATCCTGCTGCTCAGCGCCAGCACCGAGGCCGAGGACCTCGCCCGGGCACGCGCCGCGGGTGTCGATGCGCACCTCGCCAAACCGATGAGCCTGAGCGGCCTGCACCGCGCCTTGCGTGGGGTGAAACCTACTCCAGCACCATGACGCGGATTTCGCGCCAACCGCGCTCGCCGGCGAAATCGCGCGCCGAGGCCTCGCTGCGGAAGCGCAGGTCGATGTGCAGCACGCCGCTGCGCTCGGTCTTGCCGCGGATCGCCCCGCCCGAGTCATCGACGGTGAAGATGCGGTCCTCGGGCAGGCTGCGATCCAGATAGCCCTGCCCGGCGGGGATCAGCACCCGGGTGCCATAGGGCCAGGCCGGGCGGCTGCCGGCCAGACGGGGCACCGCGATGCCATAGGGGATGGTGCGGACGTCGGTGCGGCCGTCGGCGGTGATCCAGCGCCAGCGTTCGCCCTTGCTGGCGTGGTAGCTGCCATCCACGGCATCGTGCGGCGAGTAGGCGGTGGCACGCACGGTCAGCCAGCGTCCGCGCAGTTCGGGGGCCTGGGCGGCGGCGCGCTGCTCCTCGGCGTTCCAGGCCACGGTGACCGCGCCGAACAGGCCGGTCAGGTCGGGATGCGCCCGAGCCGCGGGTTCGAGCGCCGCGAGCGCCAGGGGAGACAGGGCCAGGAGACAGCAGCGTTGCATGGACAGCATCATGATAGCGTGAGTCGGGTGCGGTTAAGCGGAAATACGGTGAAATCCCCATGTTTCACCCAGGCCCAGGCCAGGCCGGGAGTTATGCCGTAGAAGCCAGGTCCGGGCCTTTCCGGACACCGGAAAGGCGATCGCGGCGGGTTGCGCCCTGCCTCGATGAAGCGGCCCGCACATCGTCGTGACAGGCCGCCTCCGATCGTGCTGCAGAGCCTGCGGAGGGCAGACGGAATCGACGCGGTGGCATCGGGCGCAACCTTGCCGCACGTGATACGGCTCCTACGGTGCAACCATGGGTTTCAGCGGACAACTCGGCACCGTCAATCTGGCGGACATATTCCAGACTCTGTCGATGAATCGGCAGAGCGGCACCCTGACCGTCGCCGGCCCGGCTGAGACGGTGCGCATCTGGTTCAGTGAAGGCCAGATCGGCCTCTGCTCGGCGCCGCCGATCGAGGGCCGGCCCTTCCTGCTGGCGATCGTCATGCGCAAAGGGTTGGTCACCCCGGAGGTCGCCGAGGATCTGCAGCGCCGTCATCGCCAGACCGGCCAGCCACTGCGCGAGCTGCTGCTGCATGCCGCGGTGGTGCCCGAGCACGACGTCGATGAGATCAGCGCCTGGTGCATCGAGGAGCAGGTCTGCCCGACCTTCGAGTGGACGACCGGCGAGTTCTCCTTCGAGGAGGGTCCGCCGCTGCCCGAGTTGCAGGGCTCGGACATCGTCCAGGCTGGACCGGCCGGACTGGCGACCACGTCGCTGGTGATGGAGGCGACACGGCGCCAGGACGAATGGCGGCGCATCCGCGAAGTCATCACCGACCCCGACGCCCTGTTCCTGGTCGATAATGACGGGCGCAACAACCTGCGCAGCCTGCAGACCGATCCTGAGATGCTGAAGGTGCTGCGTTACCTCGACGGCCAGCATGGCCTCGAGTCGATCGCCGCCGCCGTCGGCCTGACCCGCTTCGACACCTATGCCATCGTCGCCCAGCTGGTCGTCGCCGGCGTGGCGCGGGCGCGCGGCGTCGCCGAGATCGTCGATGACGCGCTGAAGCTCAAGGCCGCCGGCGAGCCCGGCAAGGCGCGCGAACTGCTTGAGACGGCGGTGCGCAGCGCCGCCGTCCCCGAGGTGCAGCAGCCCCTCGCCGAGGTCTGCGCCGAACTCGGCCAGGTGCCGCGCGCGGTCGAGCTGTACCTCACCCTGATCCAGCAGGCCCAGGACGCCGGCGACCTGCCCCTCGCCCTGACCTACCTCGACACCGTCATCGGCCTGTCGCCGGATGATCCGGACCTGCAGTTCGAGCGCGCCCAGGTCCACGCCGAGCTGGGCAACGTCGAACCCGCCGCCCAGGGCTTCACCGCGGCGGCCCAGGCCTACCTGGCGACCAAGGCCGTACCCAAGGCGGTCGATGCCTGCCACCGCGCCAAGAATCTGCTGCCGCGCAGCCCCGATCCGCACCGCTACCTCGCCCGCGCCTACCTGCTCGACGGCAACACCGAGACGGCGGTGGTCGAGTACAAGTCGCTGTGGCACGCCCTGCTCACCCTGCACCGCCCGCGCAAGGCGCTGGAAGAGCTGACCGCCGTCCTCGACTCCGACTGCAAGTACGCCGCCGTCAAAGAGCAGGTGCTGTCGCACGCCTCGAACTCCGAGGCGGTCAAGACCAGCAAGGCGGTCCGTACCCTGATCTACGCCGCGATGGTCATGGTGATCCTTGCCGGCCTGGTCGCCGGCTGGTGGTTCTACGAGCGCCACCTGCTGCGTGGCGAGGGCCTCAGCCAGGTCGCCGCCCTCGAGGCGAGCCGGCCGCAGCGCCAGGAGGCGGTCGAGCATCCGCAACTGCGCGAGCTGATCGCCACCCTGCGCTCCGAATACGGCGCCCGCGTGCCGGAAGTCGATCAGCGCCTCACCCTGATCGATACCGAGGTCTCGGCCGACTTCGAGGCCCGCGCCTCGACCCGGCTGTCGCAGAGCGAAGCCTTCCGCAACGCCGGCCAGTACGCCGAAAGCTACGCCGCGCTTGATGACCTGGCGCTGCGCTATGCCGGCACCCGCGCCGCCAGCGCCGCCAGCGTGGCGCGCACGCGCATCCGCTCCGAGGAGATCGGCACCCAGGTGCTCGGCCGGGCCGAGACCGCCAGGCAGCGTTGGAACGCCTGGGATTGGGATGGCGCCCTGGCCGAACTCGCCCCGGTGCTGGCGCGCAGCGACCTGCCGGTGGACATCCGCAAAGAGCTGACCACCCGCCAGGTCGAGTGGCAGACCGCGCTGCGCTCGGCGCGCGCGCTCAGCGAACGCGCCGCCGCGATCCAGGCTGGCAACGACCCGATGGGCGCCCTCACCGCCTGGCGGCGCGCCACCGATCCCGCCGCCGAGGGCGACGGCGACCGTGCCGCGGCACTCAACCGCCTGGTCGCCCTCGAACGCGAGGTCGCCGAGGGCCTGGCGACCCGGGTGCGCGGCGCCGCGACGCGCGGCGATGCCGGAACCTGCTTCACCTTCATCGACCAGCTGCATGCCCTGGCCCGCGACGCCCGCGGCAGCGGCCCCAAAGAGGTCGTCGCCACGCTCAGCGTGCCGTTCACCGTCGAGCTCGACAGCCGGCTCGCCGTCCTGGCGATCAACCGGAACGGGGCCCCGGCCGTCGTGGTACGCGCCCCCCAGGGCGTGGCTGGCGCCTGGCGCCACCCGATCGATTGGAACATCGCCGAGTCCCTCGGCGTCACCGTGTCGCGCACCGGTTTTGCCCCGCAGTCCTTCACCATCTCGCTGGCCGCCCGGCGGATCACCGCCCAGATCGCCCTGGTGCGCGGAGCGCGCTGGCGCGTCGAACTCGGCGCCGGGCCCGCCTCCGCCCCGACCCTGATCCCGGGCGCGGTGCTGGTGGGGACGAACCGCGCCACCCTGGAGATCATCGATCCGGCGCAGGGGGTCAGCCGTCCGGTCAGCTTCCCCGACTCGGTCGCCGAGGTCGCCGCCGCGCCGGCCATCTTCGCCGGCCGCTGCTACCTCGCCTTCGATGACCGGCTGCACGCCGTCGATCTCGGCGGCAGGGCCAGGCTGTGGAGCTGGCCCGGCTCGGGCAACGCCGAGCGTCGCCGCCTCACCGGCCACGTCGTCGTCGCCGAGCACGACCTGATCCAGGGCCAGACCCTGATCTGCGCCGGGGCCGGGCGTGGCGAGGTGCTGATCCTCGCCCCGTCAGCCGACGGCGCGGTCGTCGGCTACCCCAGCGCCCGGGTCGGCAGCGAGATCACCGGCCAGCTGGCCCTCGACCGGCCTGACTCTGCGCGCAGCGTCCTCTACGTCCCCGCCGGCACGGTGCTGCACGCCTTCGACATGTCGGCGGTCACCGAACGCTCGCCGCCCGCCCCGCTGTTCACCGCGCGCACGCGCGGCGACCTCATCGGCACCCCGGTGCCGGCCACGGTCCTTGGCACCCCCTGCCTGCTGATCAGCGACGCCAGCGGTCTGGTCCAGGCGATCGACCGGCGGCCCGGCGTCGTCGATGGCAAGCGCATCGTCGCCAGCTGGGCGGTCGATGGCACCGCCCCCAGCACCCCGACCCTCTCGGCCGACGGCGCCTTCGCCTTCGTCGCCACCGCCGAGGGCCGGGTGCAGTGCCTCGACCTGCGCAAGTCGGGTGCCACGCGCTGGCGCGCCCCGCTCAAGGGCGGTTCGCTTGGTTCGCTGGTCGGCCCCCCCGCCCTCGGCCGTCGTGGCCTGTACGTCGCCGACGCCAACGGCCTGCTGCACAGCCTCGACCTGGGCAGCGGCGAGGTGCGCTGGAAGGCCGACCTGGGCGGCGCCGCGATCGGCGGCTGCCTGGCCAGCGACGGCCGGGTGATCATCCCGACCCGCAACGGCCAGGTGGTGTGCTTTGAGGAGGGCGAGGAATAGGGGGCCAACGTCGTCCCCGTCCCCGCCGTACAACCGTCTAACCCTATGAACCGTCACGCCTTCACCCTGATGGAACTCCTGGTCGTCGTCGGCATCATCCTGGTGCTGATGGGCCTGCTGGTCCCGGCTGTCGGCATGGCCCGCCGCGCCTCACAGCGCGCCAAGACTGTCGCCACCATCGGCCAGGTCGCGGCGGCTATCGACCAGTATCGCAGTTTGAATGCGGTGTATCCGGAG
>JFJP01041185.1_pt1 | contig 10798 bp, 7 predicted proteins | sample 431651 | NCBI WGS metagenome assembly JFJP01 (sample SAMN02602958, study PRJNA72255) | Microbial mat metagenome, whole genome shotgun sequencing project. | biome: fresh water; feature: sink hole; material: water; isolation source: purple microbial (photo- and chemosynthetic) mats found in...
CTCAGGAAAGCCTCTGTCTGGAAGCTTCTCTCCATACCAATTGAGCTTAGCTTCGACTTCTGAATCATCTTTTACCGACTCATAATAGTACATGCTCCTTACCAACATTATTAGCTTACACGCCCTGGCAATGGAAATACCCTCTTCCTCTTTTATCTCTTTCACCAGGTCCTTCTTTTGACAGGGCGTTAAAGCTTTTTTTCTATAACATTCTTTAATATCCTGTGATCCAAACTTAAATCAGCATACATCCGCTTGAGTTCAGAGTTCTCCCTCTCAAGCTCTTTATACTTCCGTAAAAGCTCAGAATCCATCCCTGAATACTTCTTTCTCCAGTTATAAAAGGTGTTACGATTAATTTTAAGCTCCCGACAAATATCAAGAACATTCTTGCCAGCCTCATGCTCCTTCAGGGCTCCGGTTATCTGGCTCTCGGTAAATCTCGTCTTTTTCATATACAAGTTTAAAGTTAGACACTTTTGTCCAATTTTAACTTGTAGGATTTTTAGGGATACTTACACTTTCTCAATAGGAATAATCTTCCCATTTCAATATTTCTAGATAATCAGGGAATATTATTATATCCTGATAATAATTGGAAATTCCGGTCACACAGAGCACCTCATTCCGGATCAGCCGGGCAAGTCATTCCGGAAATAAGTGAGCACATTATTCCGGAATGTAAATAACACAATATCAATTCAAACCTGATTTACAATTTACTTTTCTATGAACTACTCACTTTAAACCGGAATAAAGTGCTCACAAACACTGGAATTTCCACTATAAATAGCATTGCATTTTTTATGAAACCTGTCATAACTAAGCTCGTTTTTTGTCCAGAGTGCTATGAAAATAATACATACAAAACCCAATACCAATCCCCATAGGTTAATTGCAGTAATCAAAGGATTCCTCTTAATATTTCTAATTACTGATATAATAAACTGTCTCATTTTGTTACTTTTTTTCGGCAATAAATTCATTTATTTGGGTATGTTTCAACAGAATCCAATGTTGCATCCCATTTTTTACCAACATCCTCAAAATGGCGGACTTAATATTTTATTGCTCCTGCAATTTTGTCCTTAAATACTTCATTTGAGGATGCTTTTTTGTAACATCCATTCGTTTATGAATATATAAACACTAAAATAATGCCAGATTATTATATATATGATATACACATATTTACGCCCTATTGCATTATAGATAAGTATATTTTTTTTACGGTTAGGTGTAAATTAATTTTACATATATATGAGATTCTCCCTGACTTTGGGTTGTATTAAAAATCCTATTCATATCAAGACTGGCAATCTGATAATGACTTGGAATTGGTTTTCCAATTTGATAGATTTGCTAACTAAAACTGCAATTACATACTTTATGAGACGAAAAAAAATAAGGCTCATTCCCGGATTTTTGGCTATTTATATTATTCTGCATTCATGCTCATCGCCACTGGAATGGCCGGAATCGCCATTATATGTTTTCGAAAAGTCCTTATCTGACACTTCACTTTTCTCAGACAGGGAAAAAGTATTGAATGAAATAATAGGGCATTATGCGCACTACGACGTTGTGGCATATGAAGACACAACAACCCGTACAACTATGAGGACCCTTATAATATCCTACGGGTTCACCGATTTCTACCTTGAAAATGGCAGGTTAATGCAATCGGACAGGTTTGTACATGCTGAACAAAAATTAAGCAGGAAAAATGCAAAATCAGTATTCAGTGATGAAGCCGTTCAGGCAATAAAACCCAGGGTTCAGGAAGTTGAATTATACAGGAAAGACGGCATATGGAATCTTTACAGACCCGCAACCCCAAGCCTTCTTGGAATTGAAGGAGACCCCTCGAAACCTCTTTCAAACGACCCAAACGATCCCAAACTAACCGACCCCGACAAAGACGGTCATCCCGGAGTGACTGTCAGTATAAGTGTGGGCAAGTTCTTCAAGGGTGATATATATTTAATCAGAAGGGAGATTTTTATCAATCATTTTACCTTTAATAATAACGGTACATTTAGCGGATATGTTATTGATAAATCTGAGCAATTCGTTGTTGGAGCATCAAAGAAGATCCTGAATCAGAAATCCAACAATGTTCAGCATCCCGATAAAGGACTTAATCCTGTCTTACTGGTTAAGATCGACCCTGAAATTGACACACCAGAAGAGTTGATGGAGATCCGCGATAAAATTTTCCCAAAGGAACCCGAATTTAGTCATAAGTAAAAAACTGATAAGATTCTGACAGAACTGGAAAAACAACAACAGGATACTAGAAAATAAGCACAAAAAGGGCTGTAATAATTGCAGTAAATGCAACCCCGAATAATATCTGGTATACTATGGTCCTTGCCGAAAATGTTTTGAACGACTCATATTTTGCAAATTCATTGTACTTTCCAATCAGGTCATCAATGTCCTTTACTTTTGTGAATATCCCCGGGCTGTCTGCAATATAGTGCTGGGCAAACGGGAAACAAATAGCCTTACTTAATTCAGGGTGAGCCAATCCGGGGAAAAGTGTATTTTCTTCAATCCGTATATCCTCTGTTGGTATATCCAGTGCTTCACGGACTTCTGCAGGATCAAATATAACAGCAAATGGAATATCCTCACTGCTGTGTGTGTATTTTTTGCAATGACCGATTGAAGTGTTTCCCATAACCCACAGATCCTGGTCGAGCTTCCTTATCTTTCCCCTCTTCAGACTGCCTGTCAGGGAAAGCTTTCTGCCAGTCCTGCTTTCTTCAATGTCTAGGAAGACCTCTCCTTTTGAATTCGTAGTAAAAATTGCCCTTTTACAGTTCGGATCAGCAATACCCTCATAAGGGAGTGCAATTATTGTATTACTTAAAATATCGAGAAATATGAAAGAGATCAGTCCTGAAGATTTATCCCTGGCAATGAGGTATACTTCCTGCCTTGTACCCCAAAAGGTGCTTGCCCGTGTATTCAGATTTCCTATTCCCATATAAAAATCGGGGTCATCATCAGCAAACAGCTTTGTTTTTGCAAGTTCGTAACGGTCAGGCAGAAATGACTTTGCATAGTCAATATCATTTAATCTGAAAAAAAGGAAGAGACTATAAGGGTCGATGGCAAAACCGATATAAGGAGTATTCCTCGATGCCCTGTGCAACATCTTCTTTAAAACTACAGGAGGCAGCAGCATCTTTAGTTTTTGAAAAAACAATAAATCGCTGGTTGCCATTGGATTGATCAGGCTCTCCACTCCCTTTATGAAACTTTCCTCGTTTTGTATTTCCATACTACCTGCTGCAAGATTTTTAAGGCTTCAATTTAACTATTTTTTCAATTGATTTTTTAGTGAATATTATTCTTGCTTCGTTATGGAAAAACCTTTGCCCCCATATTATATTTTGCCAGAGTAGACTGACCTTCTCCAGCCACCGCCAACCGGCGGCTTCAGGGTACTAAAAAAGAATAAGAGGCCTTATCGCTGAAACAAGGGATACTCATTGCCTTCTTATAGGATTAAGGATTAGTAATGGATATTATTCCAGGAAAATTGATTAATTTAGACATAACCAAATTATTGCAATATGAAAAAAGTACTTTTCCTTCTTTCTATGGTAATCATAATATCTTGTAAAGCAAAGAAAACTGAGATACCACAGTACACTATCGATCAATTCTACAAGAATGTAACTGTGCTTGGTAATTATGCTTTTTCCGATGATGAAACCCGGCTTATGATTAATACAAATGAAACTGGTATTTACAACCTTTTTGAACTAAATATTGCCGATAGTTCAAAACGGGCAATAACAAATTCCACCACCGAGTCATGTTTTGCTATTGATTATGTTCATGGCACAAAACAGCTGCTCTATTCCGCCGACAAAGGAGGAAATGAGTTATCACATATATTTCTCATGGATGAAAAGGCAAACGTAATTGATCTTACTCCCGGAGATCAGGTTAAAGCTTCGTTTGATGGCTGGAGTAAGGATAAAAAGGTAATGTACTTTGTTTCAAATAAACGCAATCCTCAATTCTTCGATCTGTATAGTATGAATACCGGTGAATGGAAAGAGCAGATGATTTATAAAAACACTGATGGGTATGAGCTCTCATCAAAGAGTAAGGACAGGAGCATTATAGCTCTGAGCCGGCCGATAACCTCAAGTGAATCAAGACTTTTCCTTTATAACCGTGCAACAAATAAGATTGCTGAAGTCTCTGAAGAGGGAAAACCGGGATCATACAATGGCCAGTCTTTCAGTAATGATAACAAGTATTTCTATTATACAACTGATGCAGGAAATGAATTCTCTTATGCTGTAAAATATGAAATTGCCACAGGTAACCGTGAAGTTGTATATGAAGACAAATGGGACGTAAATGGTTATGGGTTCAGCGAAAATGAGAAGTACAGAATAGCTGCAGTCAATGTGGATGGAAGAATTGTTGTAAGGATTTGGGACAATGCATCAGGATCAGTGATCAGTTACCCTGATATTCCAGGATCTACTATTAGCGGATTTAAGATCTCAGACAGCGAAAAGAATATGGCTCTCCTTCTCGGAAGTTCCAAGATGATAGGTGATGTATACCTGTGGGAAATAGGTGCCACAGAAATGAAGAAACTGACATCAACAATGAATCCTGAGATAGATCCCGGGATGCTTATTGATGCTCAGGTAATAAGGTTTAAATCATTTGACTCAATAGAAATTCCTGCCATTTACTATAAGCCGCACACGGCAACAAAGAAAAACAAAGTTCCGGCTCTTGTATCTGTTCATGGCGGACCCGGAGGTCAGTCAATGCTTTATTATGATCCGCTCATACAATACCTTGTTAATCATGGTTATGCAGTTCTCTCCGTGAATAACAGGGGAAGCAGCGGGTATGGCAAGACATTTTACAAAATGGACGACAGGAACCATGGCGATAAAGATCTCCGCGATTGTATCTGGGGAAAGAAATGGATGCAGGGACTTGATTATATCAATGGAGAGAAAATAGGAATCATTGGCGGCAGTTACGGCGGATTTATGACTATGGCTGCCATGACCTCTTTCCCTGATGAGTTCGTGGTGGGTGTAAATTTTTTCGGTGTAACAAACTGGATCCGGACCCTGAGATCTATACCGCCATTCTGGGCGGCTCAGAGGAATGCGCTTTACCAGGAACTCGGAGATCCGTTTACAGCTGATTCAGTCAGGCTTTACCAGATTTCACCGCTTTTTCATGGGAAAAAAGTTAAGAATCCGGTTTTGGTTTTGCAGGGTGCAAACGATCCCAGGGTTCTTAAGGTTGAATCTGATGAAATGGTGGAAGCAATAAAAACGAATAATGTACCTGTTGAATATATAGTATTCCCTGATGAAGGACATGGCTTTGTTAAGCGCGAGAATGAAATTAAAGCATACTCTCAGGTTCTGGATTTTCTAGATAAATATCTCAAAGGAAAAGAGATTTAACTAAAAGAATTATTTAGATTTGGCTAGGTTAAGCTACAGTTTTTATTAAACATTCAAAAACTAAACTATTCACATCATGAAGAAGACGATTTTAATTCTAATTACAAGCTTTGCCATAAGCCTCTTAGCCAAGGCACAGGAGAATCTCACATTTCAGAAACCATCTGCTGAAATTCTCGCATTAGCTGATTATAAAAGAGCTCCGAGTGTAGCAATGGACTCAAAAAAGGAATTTATGCTGTTAAGCTACCGTGACACCTACAAATCGCTTAACGATTTAAACCAGGAAGAAATGAGGTTAGGAGGATTACGAATCAACCCTGTTACTAATATTTCAAGTACCATAACATATATCAATAATTTTAAGATCAGGAAAATCTCTTCACAGGATGAAATTCAGGTAACAGGATTGCCAGAGAATCCGAGGATTGGCAATGTATTAATGTCTCCAAATGAAAGGAAAATTGCTTTTACTCATACTACAAATACCGGCGTTGAGCTATGGATACTGGATGTTGAGACAGCCAGTGCAGCACGGTTAACTGAAGCAATTCTGAATGCAAATATGGGAAATCCTGTCAGCTGGCTAAGTGATAATGTAAATCTGCTCGTAAGATTATTACCAAAAAACAGGATCGCATTAACTAATACAAAAAAAGATTTGCCTGTAGGTCCAACTGTTTCATCAAGCGATGGCTCCATATCACAGAATCCAACTTTTCAGGATCTGTTAAAAAATAAAGCCGATGAACAAAATTTTGAATCCTTAATTACATCTGACCTTTACAAAATTTCAATAACAGGCAAAACTGAACTGTTCAAACCCTCCGCAATGTACGCCGGGGTAAGCGTTTCTCCGGATGGAAACTATGTTTTAATTACAACTATTAAAAAACCATTCTCGTATTTAGTACCGTATTACAGATTCCCTCAAACATCAGTTGTTTATGATATAAACGGTAATGAAATAAAAGTTGTAAATGAAGTTCCTCTGACAGAGAATTTACCAAAAGGATTCGATTCAGCCCCTAAGGGAAAGAGAAATATGGGCTGGAGAGATGATAAACCTTCAACTCTGTACTATGTTGTCGCCCTCGATGAAGGAGATAAAGCTAACAAGGCTGAATTGAGAGATGAGGTTTTTCTTTGGAATGCACCTTTTAATGCAGAGGCAACTTCTTTATTTAAAACCCGGCAAAGATTTGCAGGGATAATCTGGGGTAATGACAAATTTGCTATCGGCTATGACCAGTGGTATGATACCCGGAACATGAAGACCTACCTGATTAATCCTTCAGTCTCCAATGAAAAACCTAAAGTTATTTTTGACCGTAATTTTCAGGATATTTATTCTGATCCCGGTAGCTTTGAAACCAGGAAGAATCTGTTCGGCAGATATGCTCTTCTAATTGAAAAAGACAATGCGTATATGATTGGAGATGGCTTCTCTAAAGAGGGTCAATATCCGTTCATTGATGAAATAAACCTCACATCTTTAAAAACAAAACGACTTTATCAGTCTGAATACAAGGATAAGAAGGAAGATCTGCTTTCAATTGAAGACATTAAAAAAGGAGAAGTACTGGTACTGATTCAATCAAGCAATGAATTTCCAAATTACTTCTTCAGAAATATTAAGACAAAAGGCAAACTGACGCAGATAACATTCTTTAAAAATCCTTTTGAAAGTATAACCGGTGTTTACAAGAATGTGATTAAATACACAAGGAAAGATGGTGTAGAACTATCCGGAACCTTATACCTGCCAGTAGGTTATGATACTGTTGAAAAGCAGAAATTACCATTGCTGATCTGGGCTTATCCATTAGAATATAAGGATAAAAACAGTGCAGGACAAAGTGGTCTGAATCCAAATGAATTCACTTATCCAAATTATGGTTCTTTTATATACTGGGTAACGAAAGGTTATGCGGTTCTGGATAATGCATCCTTCCCTATAGTTGGTGAAGGGACCACCGAGCCCAACGATAATTTCATTGAACAATTAGTTTCAAGCGCTGAAGCAGCTATTAACGCAGTAGATAAAATGGGATATATAAATCCAAAAAAGGTGGCTGCAGGAGGCCATTCTTACGGAGCCTTTATGACTGCAAATCTCCTGACCCATTCGAAACTTTTTGCCTGCGGGATTGCAAGAAGCGGAGCATATAACAGAACTCTGACCCCATTTGGTTTTCAAAGTGAACAAAGAAATTACTGGGATGCTCCGGATGTATACAATACAATGTCACCGTTCATGAATGCAGAAAAAATGAAAACGCCACTTCTACTGGTTCATGGCGATGCTGACAATAATCCGGGAACATTTACACTTCAGACAGAACGGTATTTTCAGGCTTTAAAAGGCTTAGGTGCACCGGTAAGGATGGTGTTGCTGCCAAAAGAGAGTCATGGATATGCTGCTAAAGAGAATATTCTGCATTTATTATGGGAACAGGATCAGTTTTTTGAAAAATATCTAAAGTAGAGAAGCCCTTTTACCGTCATACAGTTAACCGGCTGCCTTCATCGCCTGCGCATAGCCGCGTCGGAGGTGCAAGGCCGGTTTCCAAAACCTGTTTGGCGATGTTTTACTTTACGATTCCCTTGAATGTAACGTATGCAAATGAAATTATTTTTTCCAGAGATTTTCTCCGTATTCCCATCCTTTACGAACCGGCTCTTTAATATATGCATCAAGTTCAGGATGATTTGTTACTTTCATATTTTCAGCATCATATTCTATGCGGGTATTGAATCTTTGAGCCAGGACTCCTGTTAATGACATTTCGACCAATTTTGTGGAATAGTCGAAATTTGAGCCGGGCAATGTATTATTTTTGATGGCTTCAAGCCATTCGCGTTGTGGATTTTCTTCAAATACTCTGGGGATTGTTTTTTCTGGCAGAGTTTTCTGAAATTCGGTCCATTCCTTGCCGGGTAATAAAATTACAGGATTGTTTGGACGCCCTCCTGTCATGAGACAATGCTTATCACCTACCATAATCATACCGCTTCCCGGCAAATTTGCAAGGTTCCATTCAGGGCGGTTCTCAGGTTTCAGTCCTCCTTCGTACCAACGCATCGTAACAGGAACTTTATTTCCACGTGCCGGGAAATCCCATCGTATAATGGCCTTGTCTGAAACAAATCCGGTATCAGCAACGGGAGTCTTGAACTCAGTTTCAACAACTTTGGGCATTCCCAAATCTAACGACCAGAAAGGAGCATCGAGGGTATGGCAGCACCAGTCTCCCAATTCACCGTTGCCAAAATCAAACCAGCCGCGCCACGTTTTTGGGGCATATATACCGTTATACGGACGGTATGCTGCAGGGCCTAACCACAGATCCCAATCGAAATATTCAGGAACAGGTTGTTCTGCCGGTGGAAAACTTTCGGGCTTATCGAAATATTTGCCTTTACCAAAGTCCGGTCCGTCAAACCAGGCTATTACCTCTGTCACATTTCCTAATATCCCGGCTTCATACCATTCTTTAACCTGACGTATACCATTGGTGGCATGCCCCTGGTTAGCCAGTTGAGTAACTACTTTATAGTGTCTGGCTGCTTTCTGAAGGGTCCTTAATTGCCAGATATTGTGTGCAAGCGGTTTTTCAACAATAACATGTTTGCCAAGCTCCATCGCAGCCATTGCTGCCGGAAAATGAACATGGTCAGGGGTACAGACCATCACTGCATCAATTTCTTTATGCATCTTGTCGAACATCGCCCTGAAATCCTTAAAGCGTCTTGCATCTGGCATTGCCTTAAAACCATTTGCAGCTCTGTTGAGATCAACATCGCACAACCCGACAATATTTTCATTCCATGTCGGATCTTTTTGATTGATCACCCTGCTCCAGTTCGCCCAGCCTTGCCCCCCTACGCCAATAACCGCAACATTTAACTTGTTCGATGGGGAATTACTTATCATATTGGGAATAAAAAATGCACCTGCTGTTAGCGCTCCCGCCGATTTAAGAAAATCTCTTCTTGTTGGTTTCATTGATTCTTTTACCTTTATTTTATAATCCATAAATATATAAAAAATACAACTAACGCCCGCTCACAATCCAATACGATATTTTATTCATCTCCTGCAAAAATCCACCGGATAATTGTTTATTACAATAAAATATTAAATATTGCAGAATAAACTTTGTTCTCATTAATCTTACATCATGTTGAAAAGGATCATATTTCTCTTTCTTGTTATTATTGCAGGGTGCAGCACTCCCCCTGCTCCTAAGGAAGTAAATGTAAAGAAAGCCGCGCCTGTCAAAGCCAAACCTGCTGTTAAACCTGTTAATCCATGGACTACAGGTTCATTTGCAGCAAAGGACGGAGAAACAGATGGGAAAAAGTTTGTAAAATTTGTTACTGAAGGATCCTTTACAGATTCAGTTAAAAGCGGCAATAAACTCTACGCCGAGGTACTTGTAAATAAGACAAATGCCGGAATTTTCCTAAAGGAGCTTAAAAAAACGAACCCTACAGAAAAATTCACTGATCCTGTTCAGATTAATATGAAGAATTCTGAGGGACAGGAAATTCAGATGAATTCAACAAGAAGATGGAACAGTTCGGGAGGAATTATGATTGAAGGTAACAACGGCGATTACAGTCAGTTCAGGTTGCTGATGGTTTCAGTGACTCTTTCACTAAGCTCTGACCATAAACCAGTTTTATGCGAATTATTTCAAGGTCACATCCAGATAGACCGAATGACGCCCGTATGTTTCATAAAAGGGCTTAAAAACAATACCATCAATATTAAACAGCAACTGACCGGTATCACCAAATATAGACTTACTTATTTCATCTGCATTTAATATTACCTTTCGCCATTCTGTCCTGGGCTCCGATTCCTGAGCAGCCAGAAGGACCGGTCCATAAAACAAACTGGCGATATTTTGCTGGTCCATAACCGGTTCGAGATAAAATTTAAACGGCATACGCAGCTCAACCTTGTCGCCGTCTTTCCACTTACGGTTTATTGTAAGATAGCTTCCAGGTTCTGCATTGGTCTTTTTTACTTTACGGTTAATCTTTACAAAAAAACCATTAGTTGCCCAATGGGGCACACGTACTTTAAGATCAAATTCTCCATTACCGGAAATGGTCAATCGTGTCTGGTCTTCCTTTGGATAACTTGTTGTTTGCGTTATAGTTAAATTCTTTTCTGTCCATTTTAAAGTTGAAGGCACATAAAGGTTTACATACAGTGACTTGTTGTCGGCACTTCTGAAATATATTGAGTTTTGAAGCTTAGTGTTACTCTCCAGAGCTGTACCGTTACAACAGGTAAAACCTGACATATC
>JFJP01050861.1_pt1 | contig 10798 bp, 7 predicted proteins | sample 431651 | NCBI WGS metagenome assembly JFJP01 (sample SAMN02602958, study PRJNA72255) | Microbial mat metagenome, whole genome shotgun sequencing project. | biome: fresh water; feature: sink hole; material: water; isolation source: purple microbial (photo- and chemosynthetic) mats found in...
TGTCAACAAATCGGTTCCGAACAATTGGGTTGACTGCACCAAACCAGCAACAAAACCAATGCGACCACCCGTGTATTTCACTCTGTGTACTGATCCACTCGACTCACTTGCTTGAAACCATTGAATAGTGCCGGCTGAGTTGGTTTTCATTATAAAATAGCCATACGATGGCGCGTTATAAGTTTGCGAATTTACTACAATTGCACCGCTAAAATCACCACCAAAATACATATTTCCATCATCGTCCACATCCATCGACCGCACATTAAGCGATGAACCAGTTTCACCACTTTTTTCGACATGAATTTTTTTGGTCCATTGATACTCGTTTTGAGCATTTAGTTTAATTACAAAAACAGATGTTCGATCTTCCAAATAATCGACAGCAGTAGTACTTACACCATACTTAATGTCGTGATGAGAAAATCCATACAAGTAGGTGTTGTTGCTTTTATCTACCGTCATTCCGGTAGCATTCATTCCGTTAAACGCTTTGGCATGCAGCCAGTTGTACGAATCGGTGTTCGCAGCATGTAGTTGCACAAGTGCAAAAACAGCAAACAAGATAACTGAGAGTAAAAGTTGCTTTTTCATTTTCATTTTTATTTTTATTATGTTAGTGTGTGTTGTTTATAAACAATTGATTATTAAATATATGTATTGTTATTTTGTAAAAAGTAAACGGCTACTTCCTTTATCATTTTTCAGAACAAGGAGGTAAATACCGGATTCAATTTCGGATACATCAATATTTAATGCATTCGAATTATGATTTGATTGTATTTGTTTGTTTATAATACATTTGCCACACATATCAAAAATTTGCATATCCGTATAGTTATCGGACTGAACAAAATTATAAACATTCAAAAGGTTTTTTACCGGCTGTGGATAAATATAAACATTCGATTTGTTTGAAATATTATTCACAGATGTTTGATAAGACAAATTTATGTCAGGAATATTTGTTTTCGACTCGATGTATCCCAGACTATCTACGGCAAGCGAATAAAGTTTTACTGTTTTATCTTTGGCTACCTCGAAATTTTCGATTGGCAACGAAGTGGTTTTTAATAGTTTATAGGCACTGTCATTAACCGAGCAATACACTCTGTAATACTGAATGCCCGCTCCTTTATCATTACCCGAAAACTCGAGCCTGTAATTGTTATTTTCAGTACCTTTCGCAAAATTTATAGTGCTTTCGGGTAAACTGAAATCGAGCCGATTAGTATATGTATTCGTAACAATTGGGTTGTTATTATCAAAAACAATACTTGCTTTATTTGCAATTAGAGTTTCTTCATTTATGTTTTGGTTTAAACTCACATTAAACGAAACAAAGCCTTCTCCGGCATGGTTTTGATTGTTTGGTGGTAGAAAACCGGCATAAGGGTCTTGCGGAATGTTCATAGTTTGTGGGTCGAAACTGCGGAAAGTCCAGTTAGCTATCCCATTTGCTTTGTCGAGCTGTGCCTGAAAGCGAACTATCAACTCTTTTTTAGGCCTTAAGTCTATATCCTGAATAATGTTTTGTGTAAATCCATTCAAATAGATAGTAGTATCGGCAAAACCAAACGAGGTGAAACTAAATCTTTCAATATCATACACTTGCGTATCGAGAGTGTCGGCAATAAAAACTTCCTGTGCAGGTGCCGTTGCAGTCGATTTATTTTCGAAATTTATTATATAAGGCAAGTTATTTGTTTGGTTTATAAAGTTACCTGCACCATAGCCTTGTGGACCTTTTTTCTCGTTTGGGTCCAATGAGTTTACAGCATTTATTGTTTTCCCATTTTTTCCATCCGGTTTATAGCAATCCTGAGCGTTATCCGAAAAATCACTTACATCGACAATAGTTGTTACCAACGAAACAGCAAAATCAATGGCTTTGGCAGGTGTAAAAAAAGATGTGGTGCAATCCCAAGCCATTGTTGCAAAGTCCCATATCATACTTCCAACCGAACTTTCCTCAGCCGACTCTTCATCGAAAACAACAGGTTCCACCACATTTTCGTAAATAGATTTAGCACACGAAGCCCCTGGAATTAATCCGATTAATTGATCTGTCATTGCTTCGGCAGTAGCATCCAAAATACAATCGGCAACTTCGCCGCGCATTGGTGAGCCAAAATAGGATTTATTAGTCCAGACAATAATTTTGACATCATTGTCCGAAGTGATTTTAATTTTTCTATTTATGGTTTTTCCAGCGGGTAAGTAATGAAAGTAGAATGCATACACTTTGGCGTTGAAATCTTCACCCAAAACCCGGTTGGTTTTAATAAATACAGGAACAGTGTCAAATTGAATATTTCTTTCTTTTGCATATTTGCTTAGTGTAATTTTCAAATTAGTAAACTCAATTTCAGCATCTTCCGAAATGGCAATAAACACGGGTATACCTAAAGCATCTACATTCCCTGAATTAGTTAACGACAGTGTATAATCTGTAGGTAACCCTTTACGAATAGCATTCCTGCCTGTAATTGAAGCCCATACATTTGAAGCTCCACCTTCATCAATTATAAAAAACTTTTCAGATTCAAATTTAAAGTTGCCGTTACTAACCCACACTTTATACGAACCAGCATTTTTGTTGTGTAAATCAAACCTGCAATAAAGTGAATTGTCGGCATTAAGCTTCACGGAGTCGGCAATAATATCTTCTTTTCCAGCGGCTGTAAGTTTTACAATTGAATTAGCATTAAAACCTCGACCTTCTATTTTCAAAGTAACATAACCCTTATTTCCTGCTCGGTTTGGATTAAAACTTGAAATTCCATTGCTTAAAACTTGCTTTTTTACGATATGTTTTCCGTTCTGATTCCATACAGTTAGCATCACATCGGTTATCAAATTATCTGTAAATCTGTGTACAGGATTGGCAACAGTCGAAGTTGCACCATCGCCAAAATCCCATAAAAAATTACATTCAGACTCTACCTTTTCATTAAAATAAACATCGTACCCAACAGCCTGATAATCAAAATAAGCAATAGGAATTTCATCGACAGCCGTAGTAGTAATGCGATAGGAACCACCTTTATAATTTGAGCTGAATACTTTCAAATAATATTTTCCCTTATCGAAACCAGCCCTGATTATACCATCTTTATCAGGGAAAATGTAGTTTAAACTGTTCTCACGATATACAATCATCGATCCATCCAAAAATTTATCTTTCAAAAATCGCAAGGTCATCGTTGTATCTTTTTCGAGCGTAAATGTAAATAAATCCTGAGCATCCATTGTTTTTGCATTTTGCATCAAGTTTACTCTTCCTGTGATGTCATTTCGAATATCAACTAATTTTGCCTGAGCTATTTCATTGTTAGGTTCGGCATCATTTGCATATTCGTTGATGGGCACAAACTCGGCTTTTATTTTATAATGACATCTATCCGTAATTTCCGATAAAGCAAAAACAGGATAATGGTATTTACCTTTATGATAGGAGTTTGTAAAGCCATTGAATGTTGGCGTTTTCACAATGCTATCATTATAAATTACTGTAAGTTCGATGTTCCCATCGCTGGGCAAACTAACTGAATAATAATCGTTTACATCATAAGAAGTGGTGATATAGCCAAGATTGCCTTCTTTGAAAATGCTGAACTCAAGTGGAATTGAATTAATGGTATCGTTATTTGGTTCTATATCATCTGGCAAAACCACACTTGCAACGTAAGTGGCTGTAAGCGAATAATTTGTTTCTTCGTCAGCTCCGTTTACTTTAATATATTGTGCTCCGGTATATGGAAATGTAAAAGTTGTATCGAGCACATTATTCAATGTAAACGATGCTACAGATTTTGTAGGACTATTACCATAAAGTGTAAAACTTACTTTCTTGTCCGATTTAAAACGTATCTTAAAAACTCCGTTTGTCTCGGGCAATATCCACCAGTCTATTTTATCAGTTGAGTTATTTATAGTGCCATTTGTTAATAACGAAAGTGTCAGTGTATTAGCTGTTTGATATGTATTATTAGGTTCAATTTCGGCTCGTAAATTTTCGACCAAAAAGAACAATAAGATTAAAAACCATACGAATTTAATACTTATATTCCGAAAATCAAATTGTAGAATTGAATGCATATTGGCTCTGTTTAAAGAAAATTATAATTTTTAATTAGATGATTTTATCAACTTTTCAATATCTACATCTTCGTCCATCGGATTTGCGACTTCTTCAATGGTAATGCCGGCAGGGATGTTAAATTTGCTCGCGGGCACCACTATGTTTTCTTGCATCGATATAGCTGTTTCGTTTCCGGTAACTCCCAATATGCTTATAATCGATTTTAAAGGATAGCCTTTGTATTGCCAAAATTTGGTTGTTCCAAAAGTAAATACCAAACATTTGCGTCCTAAAACATCTTCGTATCCTTCAATTTCGCCACCCATGTCGGTTACGGCTTTCCGTTCGGTTTGGTGCAATTCGGCATCGGTTTTACCTTTTGTAATAGGCTTACCTATCTCTACGGCATAGTCGATGGTAGTTTTAGTTCCTTTTTTTGTTAGCATATCAATTTTCCACAACTGATTACCTTTGCGAATTTCCAATTCGTTTTTTGTGTGCTGTTGGTGAGCGTGTACATCAACATGCCATATTCGTCGAACCAAACCGATTTTGTGCCTGTGGTATTTCCGTTGAGTTGGTATTCGATATGTCCCGATTTCATAAAAATGTATTTGCCCTGCTGCTGTGCAAATTGGCTGACCGTGAAAAATACGGTGAGGAAAAGGAAGATTTTTGTTCTCATGGTTGTATGATATTTTTTAAATTTTTACAAATTAGTTACATTGATTTGTTTTGGTTAAGGTGTTTATGCTAAACCCAATTGCCGACAGAATGACTTTGGCAACTTTCAATTTTTTTTATTACAATTTTGTAATTTTGAGTGTGTTTATTTCTTTGTTTCCCTGAATCACTTTTACAAAATAGTTTGCCGGCTCAAGATTACTAATTTTAATGGTCGATTGACGATTGGTAATTTTTTCACCTTTAATCAGTTTGCCATTTATGTCAAATAATTGATAACTCATCCCTTCAAATGAAACTGGGTCATTGCCGGCAATACTTAACGTGATATAGTCGTTTGAAGGATTTGGATATACCGAAACCGAAAGATTTGTACCTTTGAAAACCAACGGTTGAGTTGCCGTAGTTGTACCTGTTTTATCTACTATTTTACCACTAAGCTTATATGTTGTTGCCGCATCAGTTTTATTAATTTCAAAATCTTCTCCTCGTTTTATTTGCTCTATCACCACTTCAGGTACGCGTGCATCAACGGTTCCGGCACCCCATATATGGCTTGTTGGAATGACACCACCTTCGTCTTCATAAAATTTGTAGTTTTCGCAAGCTGCCATAGTTTCAAATATAGGATTCCCCCCTGCAGTTTCATCTGTTAGCCTATTGTCAAAAGCGAATTGCCATGTAAAATAAATGCCTTTTTCTACTGTTACTCCAAATGGGAACACTGCATCGTTTTTGTACTCTACAGCCTGAAATTCATTGTAAAGTCCATTTTTTCGAAAATCGGGTTCAGCGATGACTAAGCCCAAAACCTCTCCTGATTTAGAAAAAGAAAAGTCAATCGGAGGCATAGGTGAGGTTCGGAAAATGTCGTTACAATACCGATAACTGTCACCGCAAGCAGGGTAAAAGTATGTATCGTCGATAATCACAAATGGGGGCTGCAAAATTTTGCCAACAGTATCGAGTGGGTTATCCAACGAATCTCTATTCGGTGTCATGTTAACGCTGTATTTTTGTGGAATGGTATTTTCGTCACCAAAAGCCATAACCACATTGCCCCAAGTAGCTTTGAGGTTAAAGCTTTCGCCTTCGTAATTAAATTTATAGTCTAACGTTATTTCATAGCCTTCAGAAAGCATATTCTGCTGATAAAACAAGTTGGCCTGAGTCGGTTCATTTTTCTCGTCGCAGTTACACACTTCTACAGGGCGTCCACTTCCCTTTTGCCCATCAAAATAGACCAAATACACACCACTTGGAACGTTCTCGAATTTATATGTGCCATCTGTAGTCATTTGTTCCTCTGGAAACCTTGTATTTGTACAGGTCCAGCCAAGTGGTTCAATCCATACTTTTCTTTCGGTTTTCAGTATTTGCACATCTTCCTTTTTTATGTAATCGTGGTCTCTCCATTTTCCTGGTTTCTGACCCTCAGTTAGCAAAAAGCCATAAACAGTATTTTTGGTACTATAAGTGGTTTTAATTGCGGCGTTTGTCACTTTTGTAGCTGTAACTCCATCGGGAGTTATTATTTTCTGACCTAGCGTAGGATTATCCCAACGCATTGTTCCTTCGGCTTTTATGATTACCTCCTGATCTTTGTACTTTTCGGTGTTTTCTAATTTCTGCGTGCAGCCATTCAATTTTACCGAAGGATAATAGTGTCCGGGGGTTAAATCCACAATGTCAAAGTTCGACTCGCGGCTTTGAAATGGTTTCCACCAACCGTCTTCATCGGGTGCGCCCGAATTGGATGTCTCATCGCCAGGCCCCAATCGGCGGTATCTTACTCTCCTGTCGTTAGTTGACGACAAAAAATCCTGATTGGTCAAAAAAGCATCTGCCCCATTTTCTGTCTTGAAAAACACATCGCCAGCAATACCACCATCATTAGGCGAAGTTGTGATAAACTGTGCCCCAACTTGCACGGTAAAAAAACTGAACTGTCCGTCGATTTTTTGTTTTAATGTGTAGGATTCAAAATACACGGCAAATGTCTCGTCCTTAGCATTCAGGGGAGTAAGTCCAACCGAAATATAAATAAATCCATCGTGTGAGTAAAGTTCAAGTGGTTTATCTAAATTGAATTTCTGGAATTGATGGTCAGCCAGCATACCTGAAACAATTCCCTGAACTCTCCCTATATCCAGCACATCACATGCTGTTCCATTTTCTTTTTTCGACATTTTTATTGAGACCTGAAAGCCATAAGGGTCGCAATCTTCATCAAGCGATTGCCCTGCATTATTGACTATTTCCCTTATTTTTTCGTAAATCTGAATCGTATCAACTTCTTCTTGAGCAAAAAGTGGATAGCTGATTCCCAATAAAATACAGACCGATAAGTAACCAATAATTTTTCTCATGTTTTTTTGTTTAATTTATTTAAAATAAGCTTCATTAATTTGGCTTTGCGCTCACTGCTTAACAAACTCTACCCGTCTATTCTGCGCTTTTCCTTCCGGCGTATCGTTAGCGGTCATTGGTTTGTTTTCGCCGTGTCCTTTGCTCGTAAGGCGATTGGCGCTGATGCCTGCTTTTGTCATGGCTTCTACTACTGCTTTGGCGCGTGCTTCCGAAAGTTTTTGGTTGGCAGCCGTTTCTCCATCACTGTCTGTATGTCCTTCTACGCTAAATTTTAATTCGGGATGTTCGGTCATCATTTTTACCACATAATTAATTGTTCCCATACTTTCGGGCTTGATAGTGGCTTTGTTTACATCGAATTTGATGCCTGTGGTTACAAATTTACCATTGGTCAAAAATTTGTGCACGTTTTTAATAAAATAAAATCCAGTTTTTTGACTTGTTGTACCTAATGTCAAACCAGTAGGATTTTCTTGGATATTTGGGATGTTAAGTAGGCGTGCATCATCCATATATACTTTCAAAGCTCTTTTATTGAATGAAATTGCAATATGACGCCATCGTGCATTTTTATCAATATTTGGACGGCTGGCACCCGGATAAATACCCTGTATGTCAGAAGTACCATATTGAGCTTCGTTTGTCATAAAAACAAGTCTCGATAGTACTGGTTTTTGTTTTTTTGCACTGTAAAAACTTACATAGTAGCGTTGGCTATAAACATCACGTTCAAAGTAACAATCAAATTCAATTGTGAATTCATCAGGCAAATAATCGTTTTTACTGTCTTTCAGCAAAGGAGTGATACCACCGGTATTTCCAATTTCTCTGAAAAATATCACATTAGATTGGTCGAAGAAAGCATTTTCTACCACCCCACCAGCCAAATCCCATTTACTCGGAAATTCGCCGTTTTGCTCTCCTTCCTGATTGTCTTCGAAAATGATTTCGGTGCCGGGCACAAAATCGTATTTTGCCCAAGTGAGTGTGGGTTTTGATGCTGAAATTTGTTCTGCGTTAGTGGCTTTCTGTTCCTGAGTTGTTGATTCTTCGGTGTTTTCAGTTTCTTTGCTGGCTTCTTTTTTCTTTCCAATGCCTTTCACAGCATTATCGGCACCATCTTCTACCTTATCCAAGGTTTTATCTACCGTTTTATCGGCTTTTTGCTCAATGCGTTTTTCAATTTGTTTCTCAGCATTTTTCTTTACGTCCTTCAGTACTTTATTCAAGTTTATCTGACTGTAAGTTGTAGTTGCTATCAGCAAAAAACAAAAGGCAATTAAGTTGATTTTTCGAGTCATATATTTTTAATTTACTTGTTTAACTTCAATATTGAATTTATTCTTTTTAACAAAGATGCTTTTTTACAAAACAAAGATATTTACAACTATGAAATATATTTTATAGAATCTATAATCGTTGGCATAAAATATACAAACGATACGCGAGGCTACGGGTACTTGCGTTTTGTCGGTAAGTCCCAACGAACCTCCATCGGTTTTGTGAAAACAAACGATATAGCGCGAATTGACTAAATGCGACTGATGCGTACGAATAAAACCGCTGTTTTCGAGCAAGTTATCGTATTCTTTTAAGTTTTTGGAAACAACAATAGGTTTGCGATTCAACACATAAAAATGTATGGAATCCGACGTTCGTAACACAATTTTCGAAGGTTGTTGGTGTTGAAAATTTTGAAGCAAAGCATTGAATTTCAGGCTTGAATCTTCGGCTGCTTCTTTACGTTGCGCTTTACGAATGGCCTCGACAAAATCGCCAGATGTATAAGGCTTTAACAAATAATCAAGCGCACTAAATTTGATGGCTTGCAGCGCATATTTTTCGTGAGCAGTAATGAAAATAATGTTGAAATTGATTTGCGGCAAGCGCTTGAGTAAGTCGAATGCTGTGCCATCGGGCATATCCACATCGAGCAAAACTACATCGGGTTGATGTATAAGTATAGCTTCGTAAGCCGAATTTACATTTTCGGCTTCGGCGCAAACAGTTATTTCGGGAAAGAACTCAGCCAGCAATCGCTTGCTCTGTTCTCGGGGCGACAGTTCGTCGTCAACGATTAAGATTTTCATACAATAGTAAGCCCCCATGCCCCCTAAAGGGGGTTAAGAGTTGTTGATTAAGTGAGTTTATGCAGCCTCTCAATTCCCCCTTTTGGGGGTTAGGGGGCTATTTATTCATAATTTTTAAATGGAATATCAATTGTTACCAAAGTTCCTTTTCCGGTTTGTGGATCAGGACTGGCGATGCTAAGTTTTTCGGTATTATTACCAGCAATATTTAGTCGTTCGCGGGTAATGTCGAGCGCAAACGATTTGTGATTCACGTTTTGTGTAGTTGTTTGGAAACCCTTTCCATTATCAGCCACAGTTAATGTAAGCGTATTATTTTCGAAGCTAAAATGTACTCTGATTTTGCCATCGGTCATACCTCTCACGCCATGCTCAATGGCATTTTCGATAAATGGTTGCGCTATCATAGGTGGAATTTCGAATTGCTCCGCATCTATGGAATTATCGACTTCGATAGTGTATGTAAACGATTTTTCGAAACGCAACTGCTGCATAGCCAAATAATTACCCAAAAACTCAATTTCAGTTTCGAGCGATACAAATTCAACTGCCGAATTTTCTAAAATCTGCCGCATCAACTTAGCGTATTGTGCCAAATAATCCGATGCTTCCAATCCTTTATTGGTCTGAATGTATTGATTAATAGCATTCAGCGTATTAAACATAAAATGTGGATTCATTTGCGAGCGCAGCAGTTTTTGTTTCAGTTCGGCTTGTTGTTTTTCGTATTTCAGTTGTTTTCGTCGGTATAGCACAAAAGCCAATATACCAAGTAAAAGTACTACTACCACAATAGCAGCCGTAAGCAGTTGAATGCGTTGCAGTTTGAGATTTTTCAATTTATTTTCGCTATCCAATCCACATCAGCCGCACGAATGGAGTCAAGACCTTCTTTATAAGCATTGTAATGTTTATAGGCTAATTCCCAATTTTGGGTTTTTTCGCCAATCAATGCTAATGCCAAGTGTGCAGCAGCTTCTTCCTCGGGGTAGGTTTTGAGCGAACTTGCCAGCGCTAATGCTTTGCTTGCGTGCATTTTAGCCTCGGCAGGTCTGTTCATTTCAATTAAAATATTCGCAGCGTTGGTATGTTCGGTAATTTTCAGATAGTTACGTTCCAATTTGTAGCCAATTTCCATAGCTGCAAGCATGTCAGCTAAAGCTTTGTCGTATTTTTTTTCGGATTTATACACATGGCTGCGGTTGGAATAGGCGGTGGCCAAGCCATTCATGTAATTGTTGGTTTTGGCTAAAACAAGCAACGAATCGTACCATAAGTATGCCTGTTTGTTGTTTTTTTCGCGTTGCGCAATGCCTCCCAAATCGTTGAAAATAGCAGCGCGAGTCGACACGCGTTCTTCGGTAGAGTTTTGGGCTATTTGATAGGCTTTTTCGACATAAAATTTCCATTTTGCCCTGTCAGTTTCTTTAAACAGTTGGCCTAAACTTTGGTAATAATAGGCCAAATTTTTCTTTACGCCCGAACGCTCTTTGTTTTCGATAGCTTTGAGTGTGTAAGCAATGGCGTATTTATAATTTCCCATGTATTCGTACTCCGAACCCATATTCAT
>JFJP01018788.1_pt1 | contig 10797 bp, 8 predicted proteins | sample 431651 | NCBI WGS metagenome assembly JFJP01 (sample SAMN02602958, study PRJNA72255) | Microbial mat metagenome, whole genome shotgun sequencing project. | biome: fresh water; feature: sink hole; material: water; isolation source: purple microbial (photo- and chemosynthetic) mats found in...
TAAAAGGTCATGCTACTTACGGGAAGACCCCGTGAACGGTTACAATGAATCGAACCCTCAGCGTCCCTAATCCTGTCCATCCTGTTAATCCTGTCCGAATAGCGCAGCGTGCACGACGCGGCCGGCGTTGAATCCGGCCCTCCCAAAGTCTGCGGTCTTCCCCCATCTCCCGTCCCCCGTTGGACATTGGATATTCCTTGTTGGATATTGGATATTCGCATTTCACCATTTCGACTTTTCCCTAAATGCTCCGATATTCACTCCGAATCCCTCCTGTAAAAATTATTCCACAGGAGAAACAACCGAGAAAACAGCCGAGCTATTCCTCCGAAATTTCCGACTTCACCATCCACAGGAACACATGATCGCCAAACCACCGGACCACCGGCCATCGTGAATACCGTTCAAGCCGATTATCCACAGCCGACTGCACACCGCCTGCCCTCGCACACATATAAAACATATCCAATCGTTCCAACCGGCACCCCATCGTCTGCACAAGACGAGGCAACCGGCATGGCAATAACGTGCTAATCATATCACAATCCGGATAAACATCATTTCTGGAAATATCAGGGACAATATTAATATAAAACCGCTTACACCATCTATCCTGAACGTAACGAAGGATTGCACAGCCGATATCCGCCATCCGTGCAACCATTCGCTTCTTCAAATGCAAATCCAGGGAAAAGTGATTGGGGCAGGTGACAAAAACAAAACCTCCGGGCTTCACGATGCGCACCATCTCTCGGAGCGCAGCCACTGGATCCCATAGATGTTCAAGCACTTCAAAAGACCAGACACCATCCATGGACGCATCATCCAATGGGACGTGGTCTGCTGATGCTACATCAAATCTGAGATTTACTGAACCGTACTGACTAATCGCATTCCCGATCGCAATGGGCGATATGTCAAACCCGCGCACGCGTCCCCCCTTGCGAGCAACCAGAGAGCAGACCAGCCCACCACCACAGCCGACCTCGGCATAGGAGAGTCCCGGACAAACACGCTCCAACAAATACCTGACTTGAGGATGCGTACTCTTGTCACCACTTGAGGTCATCGCATGATACGCATCATTCTCAGCATAAAACCGAGTCAATGCCTCCTGCCAAGCGGACTGTATGCAATGCGGGGGCCACCATTTATCAAGCAAAATCATCACGATTCCTCAAAAAACTACAACGGTTTCAACCTTCGAATTCGACACATCAATACACCCCACATTACGGCAGCCTGCTCACCATAATAAACAGCCGCAGCATAATCTCCGGCTGCACTGCAGCGAATCGTTTTAGCAAGATTTTTAAACAGCAATCGGATTATCCACCTCCACGTGTCCGGCATCCCATTCAAGATCGGCTCACGATACCCAAGCCTGAATGCGGCGCGCAAGTGATTGGACAAAGTGGCCCGTTCTGCATAAACCGGATGCAACACCACCGCCTCGGCACAGTATCCCACCGGTTCACCTAAACGATCCATCCTCAGCATCATTTCACCATCATCGCAGCCGATAGCGGCCTTGCCACAACGATCCCACAGGGCTTCGTCATACCCCCCATGCTCCCTGAACACCGCTTTATGGGCAAAGAAATTTGCACCGAGAGGCTTCCGCTGACCATGAGGAACACCCCCGGAGTCCATCGCCGGCTCGTACCGGACGATCGAACCATGCGTCGGCATCAGGTTTCGCTTGCCAACCTGCAGCCATCGTGGCAACCCTTCGCCCATCAATGGGGAGACCCGTCCTCCAAAACAACGCAAGCCGCGTTTCACAGCAAAGGCCTCGGCAGCACAGAGCCAGTGCTCATCCGGCAGGCAATCATCATCGGTAAAGGCCAGCCAATCATTCGTTGCCGCTTCAATCCCCACATTCAGTGCCGCACACTTACTCAATGGTCTGCTTCTAACCCACCGAACGGGAAGACCACAGACCGCAGACCGCAGACCGCAGACGTCTGCCGGAGAATTATCAACCACGATGATTTCATTTCCAACACCGTGCCGAGCCACAGCAGCCTGAACCCGGTCTAGCGTAATGGCCAGCCGCTCCCACCGCCCGCATGTCGCGATAATAACACTAAAACGCAATGGTTTACTCCTATATCCTTCGCCCTGCAAGCCTTTGAGCCTTCGAGCCTTTGAGGTAAAACTCTCCCGCAAAGCAAAAGCAATTCGTTAAACACAAAGGCTCAAAGATTCAAAGCATATCCTTCGCCCTGTAAGCCTTAGAGTCTTTGAGCCTTTGAGGTAAATACGCTCCAGCAAAGCAAAAGCAATTCGTTAAACACAAAGTCTCAAAGACTCAAAGCATATCCTTCGCCCTGTAAGCCTTAGAGTCTTTGAGCCTTTGAGGTAAAACGCTCCCGCAAAGCAAAAGCAATTCATTAATCACTGAGTCTCAAAGACTCGAAGCATATCCTCCGAAGAGGTAATTAATCAATGACAACTCGCTTGATTCCGTCCCGGATCATCGGCACATTGAAATTGATCAATAAGCCCAGACGGTTCTTCGTCAGCTTCAGGTAGGTCATCAGTTGCGCCGTGTAAACGGGCGGCATTCTTTCAACAGCCTTGATTTCAACGATCAGCCGATTCTCAACCAGAATATCCAACCGTAACTGGGCATCCAATTTATGTCCATCGTACAAGATCGGAACCTGCTTCTGATATTCAACAGCAACACCAGCCTTTTTCAGTTCATAAACCATGACAAAGCCTCGTAAACACTTTCAAGCAGCCCGGGCCCAAGCTCCCTATGCACTTTAAACGCGGCGTTCACGCATACCGTTGCCAACTGCTCAACCTCAACCGATATCGGTTTATGATCCATACAAATCCCCTCCGCTTTGCAAGCCTTAGAGTCTTCGTGCCTTTGAGGTAAAATACTGTCCAGCAGAGCAAAAGCAATTCGTTAAACACAAAGACTCGAAGCCTCAAAGCATTTCTTCCGCCCTGTAAGCCTTAGAGTCTTCGAGCCTTTGAGGTAATCGTTTCTCACTTCGGGCGGTTCTTCATCCCCATCCCGACACCAACCACTGCCCCAGCCATGTATGCCACGGCATGCCCGCACGCCGTCCAGGCAACTCTCAACACCCTCCACAACACCTCCCATAACTTCACCCACGGCATCACCAGCAGAAACAGCCACACCCTTGAGAACAAACCATAATTTCGGACCAGCAGCATCGATCGGTTTCGCCCCAAGCGAAAAACCTGCCCTTTAGTCACCGGGCCTCGCTGCATCTTCAAGAAATAATGGTAAACAGCGGCATTTGGCTGAAAGACAATTCTCCACCCAGCCCGCCGAATCATCAGGCCGAGGTCGATATCCTCATCATAAACACCATACGCCTCACAAAAACCACCCACCTGCTCAAACGCCACACGCTTCACGGCCATATTGGTCGTCATCGGCCAATCCACATCGCGCGGCGCAGCGCAGCTACGATGCGTGATTTGCACTGGAACCCCAATCCAGTTCACGTATCCACCCCGTTTATTCGTGAACCTCGGTGCGGGATTGCACCACACAGCCCCGGCAGAAACACCGACATCCGCATCTTTCAACGGATCCAAAATCGCCGACCACCATCCCGGTTGTACGATCGTGTCATCATCCAGGAAAACGATCACATCGCCCTTCGCTTCATGAACCCCGCGATTACGCTGGATGCCAGCATTGCGAACCGCTGATCGGATCACCTTCGAATTTGACCATAGTGCCAGGACCGCAGCCTCATCAACCGGTTGCGCAAGCCCTGCATCCACGATCACGAGTTCAATCGCCGGGGGTACTTGATCCCGCCAGGATCGCACACAATCCAGAACAAGCGCTGGACGATCTGCCGTCGCGATAATAATAGATGTCGAAAAACGTAAGTCAGAAATCATTCATTCACCTGAAGTCAACATTCACCACAAAGACTCTAAGTCTCAAAGCATTTCCTCCGCCCTGTAAGCCTTAGAGTCTTCGAGCCTTTGAGGTAAAACCTCCCCCCACCGACAAAATCCATTATATTCACCACAAAGAATCGAAGCCTCAAAGCATTTCCTCCGCCCTGCAAGCCTTAGAGTCTTCGAGCCTTTGAGGTTAAATCTCCCACACCGACCAAATCCATTATATTCACCACAAAGAATCGAAGCCTCAAAGCATTTCCTCCGCCCTGTAAGCCTTAGAGTCTTCGAGCCTTTGAGGTTAACCCTCCCACACCGACCAAATCCATTATATTCACCACAAAGACTCTAAGTCTCAAAGCATTTCCTCCGCCCTGTAAGCCTTAGAGTCTTCGAGCCTTTGAGGTTAAATCTCCCCCACCGACCAAACGCATCCCACGATATCCTCATAATTTCCATCAAACTGATCGCGACTGCCTATTTCCCGTCAACAATCGCCTGGTAATATTTCTCCACCACATCCCCAACAGGACCGGGAAGACAAACCATTTCAAAACGACGACGAGCACTAGCGCTAACGTCGGCGCGTTCATGCGGAGACATTGCCGAGAACCGCTCCATTCGCTCAAGAATCTGATCCGTTCGCCGCGGTTCGATAACGAACCCGTCCTCACCGTCGCGAACCAGATCAGGACACCCGCCAACCCGTGAAACAATGCAGGGGAGCCCGCACATCATCGCCTCGGCAATCGCCATCGGCATGGCGTCACCCACACTAGGATGCACAAAAACATCAATCTGCGATAGGAAGCTGGCAGGATCGCGTACGGTTTCGACGGTAACATTCCTTAACTCATTCCTGACGACAAACTGCCGAATAACATTCTCCAGATCCCCCTGCCCTGCAAAAGCGAAATGGACATCCCCGTGACGATATTTATAGGCCAGCAAGGCATCTAACAGAAAGGAAATCCCTTTCTGCTCCGTTAACCGACATATTACACCAAATCGAAGACATGAATTCTTAGCTTGAAATGCCAGCCTATCTTGAATCATTTTCTGCGCATGTTCGCCACCCACCGCATCAGGACAAAGCGTAAAAACGGTTGATATATCCCGCTTAATTCCAAAGACACGTCTCAAATTTGCGGCGACCCCTGCGCCTGGAGCGAGAAACGCTGCACAGCGTTCAGAAAAACCAACAAAACCTTCAATTTCATCGGTCGTCCATTCCCCGTCAATATCGCCTGTCATCATCTGATGGAAGATTGTCCGCTCGGTAGGAAGTGCCGCCCACGCTAAATGAGGTAGCCGACCAAACACATGAATCACATCGGGCTGATCCCTTGCACACCGCTGCTTCAAGACACCAACCTGGGCATGCGCGGTCTGCCAATTCCAGAGCATTCCCAGACGCGGCCACCGCCCCTTCGCAACCTGCACAAGACACCAGGGAACCATACGGATGAGAAACCGCAGCATGGTAGAGACAAAGGCTTGTCGACCAATCGAGCATCGCGGGATCTGCGCCGCATCCAGGGCATCCATAAAACGATGAGAAGGCTGCGGAAAATCATCAAATATAACAACACAAGGAGACCATCCCCTGCGCCTCATTTCAGCAGCATAATGCAGAATATGCGCCTCAATCCCGCCAGGCACACCAAACCCAGCAGCCATAAGCCAAACTGATAACTTAATTGCTCCCTTCTTCATCTGGGCCTCATCTGCAAGACCAAAGGCCACCAAAAGGTGCCTTAATTGCTTGGCATCACTATTGTAAACCCAAGAATTCCATGAAAATCCCTCAAGCAAGCGCTTAGTAAAGTATGCAGGTTCGCGAAATAGCGACTTAAAGCAGCTACCAACAAATAAAACAAAGGATTGCCTTAAACAGTTTCTATCCAACCGCAAAGAACGGTAATAAAGCGCATCATTACACCGCATCAATTCGCGCATATAATCGGGCTGTTGCCTCCAAATCTCAGAAAATATCTGTTCTGACTCATGCAAAGTATTGGCAATCAGATCTCGGTAGAGTTTCAGATAGTTCGCCGGACGTTTTGCCGTCGCCTGTTCGGCATGAATCCGCCACGTTGCCAATGGATCTGGCAAATATACAAAATCAGAATGCAGCACAGCCATCATCCGCCAGGCAATATCGGCATACGATCCGCAATCCGTCTGGAACAACCCCATTCTATCAATCAACGACCGACGAAAAACAACAGATGTCATGGTTTCCCAGTCGCAGCCTATGCACAACAAGACAAGCAGCTCAACCAGACCATTCCCACGAGCCCCATAATCGGCATAGAACTGATCAATCACCCGATAGGGCGTTTCATGAATCACCTTCCCGTCAGCATCAATCTTCTGATAAGTACAAATCGCCAGATCCAGAGGGCGCATTGAGTCAGGCTGATGACTGAAGACTGACAACTGAAGTCTTTTGGGATCAGACCGCCAGCATCCGTCCTCTGCCCTCTCCGTAGCCTCGCTCGACAGAGCGCGGATTCCCCCGCCCTCTGACCTCTGGCCACCGAACTCCGTACTCAGATCCAAAGCGTCTGTAGTCTGCAGTCTGTAGTCTGTAGTCTTCGCCGCCTCCAAGGCTCTGACCATCCTCTCCAGCAGCTCGGGATTGCAAGTGTCATCCGCAGTTGCGATATAAATATATTCGCCACGACAACGCTTTAAGCACTCATTCCATCCTGCATAAAGACCTTCTTTCTCCACCTGATACAACCGAACCCGCGGATCATGCTTAAACTGCTGTAGATATTCCCAAGTTCCATCCTCAGAAAAGCTGTCGCAAACGATCAGCTCCCAATCCGCCAACGTCTGCGCCAGAATGGAATCCATACGTGGTTCGAGGAAACGCCGACCATTGAGTGTTGGCAAGCAGATTGAGACGCATGGACTAGAAAACATAAAACAACCTACAGTACGGCTAGTTGCTTAGCACCTTCTCAAACAGAGCGATATAGCGTTGAGCCATTAACCGCACATCATATTCTTTCTCCGCAACCTCTCTGCACACTTTGCGTATATGAAGTATATTGTTTTCTGGCATTTCCAAAATCCAACGAATACCATTTATCAAATCATCGGCATCCTTATACTTCGCAACATATCCGGTCTGCCTGTGCCGTACAACCTCTGGACACCCGCCAATATCAAACGTGACAGATGGCGTACCAGCCGCGGTTGCTTCAATCAGCGTGTTCGGCAAATTGTCGGCAAGCGACGGGTGGACGAATACATCTGCAACATTATAATACAGGTTTAAAAGCCGCTCATCACGAATACAACCCGTGAAAAGCCAACCGCCAGGGATGTTAGTATTCGCTTGAATATTACCAAACGCAACCACCAACACGTTCATACCGTAATGCCTTTGCAATTTTTCAACTGCATTTATAACAAAATGGTTCCCCTTAAGGTAATCATTAGCGACATGAGCCCCAGCCAGAATGATACTTCTATCCAAAGGCAATCCAAGGTTGCGTCGAAGCGCATTACGATCCTCAATCGGGCGGAATACTTGCAGGTTAATACCATTCGGGATCGTAGTAACGGATAATTGCGTGCTAAAACGAATCCTGGATAAATCAGAGAGCCAACGAGAGGGCGCTACAAACGAAAGCCGCCCTTGCAAACGGTTCAGAATAGCCTGTCGTTTCTCCCACCCAAGTGCCGCCGTCTGAGTTGGCATGACGCCCCATTGCCCGTCCTGCGGGCATTCCCCCTTACAACCTGATCGAAACTTAGTGCACTCAAAACTGCAGCAACAATACCCAGTTAACGGCCACATATCATGAAGAGTCCAAACCAGATGCACGGAAGAAGGTAGTTTCATTAGAAACGAAAAGCCTGTTACTTCATGAATGTTGTGGATATTAATAATATCGGGAACACTATTTCTGACTTCGGCAGCAAAGCGACGCGCGACCTGCCATTCACGATAGTTCTTAAGCAACCGCACCCGCGTTTTCCAACGACCGCCAAAGTGGGCAAGCAGAAACTCGATCATTTTCGTGGATTGCGGCATGATCTCGGCCACATCATCCTTGTCCATCATTGCTGAAATCCACTGCAAAGAATCTGGTAGTCTTGGTTCCAGTTCCTTAACCAAGCGTCGGCAGGCAACGGCAGCGCCGCCAACAACAGTATCACTGACAACCACGAGCATCGCCATCCCCAATCATGATAATTTCCCGAGATCGGGATTACATTTCCGATAAATAGCCAAGACACTGTGTCCAGTTATGAAATAACGTAAGCGCAGCAGCGTAATTAACCAAGGCAAAGCTTTTCTCAAGAAGCTAATCAAAGGCCAAGTCAGATAACGAACTTTCGGTATTCGATCAATCTGAATGTCACAATACCATCGAAGGTGGTAGTCAGCCAATGGTTCTTTGTAACATTTCACGAGCTTTAGATTAAAAAGCCTAGCGATCATAACCATCGTCTTTGATGAAAATACACTGATGTGATGGGGAGGCATGTTCAGCAACGAATCTGGACAATACCTTAGAAAGCTATTTCCATTAGGAACGGCAACTATCATTAATCCATCCTGCTTTAAAAGTTTAACGCAATTCTCAAGAAATGCATACGGATCTGGCACATGCTCAAGCACCTGGAAATGGCAAACCACATCGAATTCAGCAGCATACTTGACGGCAAACCTCGCTAAATCAGACTGAATAACTCTCCGCCCTTTAATTACAGCCACATTTGCTGCATCAGGATTCATCTCTAGACCTAAACCATCAACGCACTTCTGTTTGAAAAGCAAGTCAAGAAAGGCACCAGCACCACATCCAACTTCTACAACAGAACCAATAGAATTCACAAACTTGAGAGACTTAAGGTACTCCCACTTCTCGCTCATGTAGTAATATTCCAGCTTCTGAAGTTGACGATACAATTCAGAATCGCCAGCCAATTTAGGGTCAAAGAACTTAAGTTTGCACTCTGGGCAATGCCATGCAACTACTCGGGACGCACTACTCAATTGTCCACTGATATCAATTCCGAAAGAAGACTGCCATTCCGCGACAAGAGCACCACCAGCAAAAGAGTAACATTCCTTAGCTGTGTTCGATCCGCAAAGCAAGCATCGCACACAATCGCCATCAGAACGACGACGAATACGGTGCAAAAATAAAGCAATTGCATTTCTCGTCAGAAATGAAAGCCTCCAACGATACTTGATTGCAACATTAAAGAGTGATTCAGGAGGCCCAGAGAATACTAGATAATCCGTGCGAGTATCTGCCTTATGATCAACAGAAACAGATCTTGGATGCACCAGCGGAAAATCAAGAGCGTAGGCTTCTGAAACATAAGGCATTCTATCACCCTTAGTATGAGTTGCTTGATTTCCCCATCCGACATTATCAACAAGATTAACGGTTGGCAGAATAGTCAACCCTTTGTTATACCAACACGCCATTACCCAAGCCACATCCCAGGTGTCCACGCGCCCTGCCGCAACATCATCAAAGCTCCGGATCCAAAACTGCTTTTCTCTATTTGAAGAAAACCATTGTCTAAACGCTCTCGTTTCGGAAACACCCGGCCATATCTGCATAGATATATCCATTTTAATCCAGGATCTCCGCCATGTCGCCCAGCCCCAGCAGTGAGGATACTTAGAAAAATAATAAGAGGCTGTAGTCCGAACAAATCCTTGTTGATGGTTATTCCCACTGATAGCCATAATCCTATCATCAACACGATAACGCTTCAGCAACTCACTACAATATTGAAAAAATGACAGGTCCGGCACACAGTCATCTTCCAGAATAATGCCTTCTTCAACATGCTCGAAAAACCAGCTAATCGCCTCACTAACCGCCATGCGGCATCCAAGGTTCTCATCACGAAAAAGCGTTATGACCTCACATGGCCAATCAACCTGTTCAATTATTCTACGCGATTCGGCACACAGCTCAGCCTCACCTGAACGATCTGGACGCGGCCCATCTGCGGCAACGAATAGAGTGACTGGTCGCGCCTGGCGTATGCGAGCAAATACCTGAGATGCAAGATCAGGTCGATTGAACATAAGGAATAAAACGGGAGTGTTCATCGAGATAGAGTTCAAATATGCTTTGATTTATGCGATCGAACATAAATCCAAACATCAGCTACAATGGGAATTTTTCTTATCAGTGCCCCATAAGTGTATTTATTCACTACTTTTCCCACGATCTTCCTCCTGACGTCAAGTAACCACGGATGCTTTGGACGCCACCCTTTCCAACATGTGCGATCCAGATAGTCAAAATATAATTTCACCACAGGATGTTCATGACCATAATGCCACGGTTTACATGCAGATGCAAAATGAAGAATTCCCTTATGTACTAAGATCTCTGGGGAGATCCGTTCGGGCGTCGCCAAGTCAACTGGCATATTCCAACCTTCATCCAGCTCAGCCCAATCATCCCAGAGTACAGCATTTAACCCGTCCTGATCCCAGAATATCACTTGATCCCTTTTCTCTTCCAGGAAATTGATTACCTTTTTACCAATACCCTCACGTCGCCATTCTGCAACGTTCAACCCAAGCACGCCAGCATTAAAATATTTACGGATAGTTGGATTCGGAATGTGCGCAAATACTGCGGGTAAATTAAAGCAATCTGCTATCACTATCGTCTGATGAGGAGACGCCATCAAAGCCAAATCAAGTCGGCGTGCATTCCAGAGGTCTGATATGTCACCGGTCACCAGAATATCAACATCCAGATACAGGACATAAGTAACTGTTTCAGGAAGTAGCTTGGGAACAAGGAGTCGGTAATAAGTGCAAATCGAAACATGGCCGAAAACCGGCATTTCTGCAAGCACCGCATTATTTGTTTTAATCCAAGA
>JFJP01001281.1_pt1 | contig 10796 bp, 14 predicted proteins | sample 431651 | NCBI WGS metagenome assembly JFJP01 (sample SAMN02602958, study PRJNA72255) | Microbial mat metagenome, whole genome shotgun sequencing project. | biome: fresh water; feature: sink hole; material: water; isolation source: purple microbial (photo- and chemosynthetic) mats found in...
GTTAACAGATTAAATTACTGTTAACTCATTTTTTATAAGATATAATTACTGATAAAATGCTATATTTACAATCGCGAAACAACCTAACTTTTGCATTATGAAGAAAAAAGACATAAAAATTTTATTAGTTGATGATGAACAAGATATCCTAGAGATTGTAGGCTATAACTTGACTCAAGAAGGTTATAAAATTGTAACTGCTTCAAATGGAAAAGAAGCCATTGCGGTGGCAAAGAAAGAGCGTCCACAACTCATCATTATGGATGTAATGATGCCAGAAATGGACGGAATGGAAGCTTGTGAAAACATTAGAAAAATTCCTGAATTGAGTAATATCATTATAACATTTTTAACTGCAAGAAGTGAAGATTATTCTCAAGTTGCCGGATTTGATGCTGGAGCAGACGATTATATTGCTAAACCTATCAAACCAAAATTATTGGTAAGTAAAGTAAAAGCTTTATTGAGAAGATTAAAAGACGAAACTACTTCAAGCGAAAACCTAAATGTTGGCGGCATTGAAATTAATCGCGAAGAATATAAAATAGTTATGGGCGGACGAGAAATTGTTCTTCCTAGAAAAGAATTTGAATTATTCTATTTGCTGGCATCAAAACCGGGAAAAGTATTTAAACGTGAAGAAATTCTTGATAAAGTTTGGGGCAACGAAGTTATTGTTGGCGGAAGAACGATTGATGTTCACATTAGAAAACTACGCGAAAAAATTGGTGAAGATTTATTTAAAACCATCAAAGGTGTTGGTTATAAATTTGAAGCTTAATTTTTTTTTGTATATTGTATAAATGTATAATAGCAACAAAAATTAAAATAAAACTGTACTGTTTATTTGAATATTATGTATTTGTAAAAGCAAAGTAAAACTTCCAACTTCCATCATCTAACTTCCATCTTTTTAATGCCTTTAAATTTCAAAAAAACATATCGATTTGCCGTAATATCAACTTTATATATTACACTTTTTTCAACTTGTTTAGTTGGCGTATTGTTGGTTTTATTTGCTACATTTTCTTGGCAATTTTGTTTTGCATTTGCTCTAGGTATAGCTATTTTTTCCTTTTTTGTATTACAATATCGTGTTGAACATTTTATCTATCGACGTGTAAAAAAAATATACGATGATGTTTCCTTGCTAGATTCAACAACGCTTAGAAGTCAATCTATTACTACAGATATGGCAACTTTAACCAAAGAAGTGAAGAAATTTGCCACCGATAAAAAAATAGAAATCGAAAATCTAAAAGTACGTGAAGAATACCGTCGAGAGTTTATAGGCAATGTGTCTCATGAGCTAAAAACACCTTTATTTACCGTACAAGGATATCTTTCTACTTTGCTTGATGGCGCTATGAAAGATAAAGATTTAAGAAAAAAATATCTTGAAAGAGCCGAAAAAGGTGTAGAACGACTGATTTATATTGTAGAAGATTTAGATATGATTTCTAAGCTCGAAATGGGTGATTTGAATTTAGAATTTTCTGAATTTAATATTGTTGAATTGATTCAAAATGTTTTTGATTTACTTGAAATGCAAGCCGATAAAAAGAATATTATCTTGATGTTTGACAGAAAATATAATAAGCCAATAATTGTTTTTGCCGATCAAGAAAAAATTCAACAATTGCTTACTAATTTGATAATGAATTCCATAAAATACGGAAAAGAAAACGGTACCACTGAAGTTACTATTGAAGATTTAGTTAAAAATAAAATCATAGTTCGTGTTAGAGACAACGGCGAAGGAATTGAACAACAACATATTCCAAGACTTTTTGAACGCTTCTTTAGGGTTAACAAAAGTGGTGCAAGAAGTGAAGGTGGTTCTGGTCTCGGACTTTCTATTGTAAAACACATTATTGAAGGCCACAACGAAAAAATCTATATAGAAAGCGAATTCGGTAAAGGATCAGAATTCTCCTTCACGCTCGAAAAGCAAAAATAATTGCTTCCAATTGATTTCTGTTGGTAGGGAGGGTAAACCTTTATAAAGTGGCACAGTAAGAATATCGGCAATAACAAATTTATCTTGTTTACTGTAAGGAACCAAACCTTCATGTTTATATTTTTTTGCTAAATATTCTTGTTCAAATTGACCAGGAGTTGGAATAAAAAAAGCTTTTTTTTGTAATTTACACAAATCCATAACCGTTGTGTATCCCGACCTACAAAGCACCATTTCACTTTCGTTAAAAGTCTTTTCCAATTCTTCTGATTGCATAAAATTGTAAAAAGTAACATTGCCAATTTGCTTAGTTTTTTGCTCTTTTTCTACTTTTCCTTTTATAAAAACTACTTTTTCTTTGTTGTCTTTAAGTTCTTCAATTAGTTTTTCTTCTAAAATTGTTCGTTGGGGTTCAGGACCAGAAAGCAGAACCATAATGTCGTATTTTTTTTCTAGGACTTTCTTTTCTAATCTGCTCAAAACACCAATATATTTTATGTTTAAATTGGAGTTTTTTAAATGCCCCAATTTTCCAGTCAAATTTGGAGCTTTCTCCATATCAGGAACCCAACATTCATCAAATTTTTTAATAAAAAATTGATGTAATTTACTAGATATCCAAGTGGTTTTTCCAGATAAAACAGTTAATTGATGCGTTATAAACACCGAAGGAACTTTTTTAGAATGAACACCCAATCGATTGTCTGAAATAATTCCTTTTAAATCATATTCCTTAATCCATTTTTTTACTAATTGCTTTTCAGATAAAATAGCATTAATTGTTTTTGGACTATTTTTTATCAATTTCCATTTAAAGTTCTCACCTTTTTTAGCATATTCAATTTGGTAAGAAGGTAACTCTAGGGCTGTTAAATGCGGAAATTCTTTTTTCAATAAAGCTAAAGCAACACCATCTGAAGCAATGATTGGTGTAAAACCACTTTTTTCTAATTCCCTGATAATAGGTATACATCGAGTAGCATGACCTAAACCCCAATTTAGCGGTGCAACGAGAATATTTTTAGTCATTTTTAGTTTTTTAATAACGTGATAAATTGTTCTGCAAGTTGGTTTTCATATTCAAATTGTTCTTCTTCACTAACAATATCACTTGGAGCATGCTGGTATAGTTTCCACTTTTTGTTATAGTATTCTAAAGCTGTTAAATTTTCAATCCAATCGCCTGAATTCAAATAGATTGTCTTTCCTTTTTCGGTTGTAATGTGTTCGATTTTTGGTTCGTGAATGTGGCCGCAAATTACATAATCATACTTATTTTCAATAGCCAAATCGGTGCAAACTGTTTCAAAGTTAGTGATAAATTTCACAGCCGATTTCACATTGTTTTTAATTTTCTTCGATAATGAATAAGGTTCTTTATTCATTTGAGCCAAAATCCAGTTCAGAAAACGATTGATTAAAATCAGAAGGTCATATCCCCATCCGCCCAATTTGGCTAACCATTTGGCATGATTTATAGACGCATCAAATACATCGCCATGAAAAATCCATGCTTTTTTTCCATCTAAATTTAATACTAATTTATTAAGCAAACTTAAATTCCCTAAATGCAAATCAGTAAATTTTCTTAAAAATTCGTCGTGATTTCCTGTCAAATAATACACCTTGGTACCTTTTGAACTTAATGAAATGATTTTCTTTATTACTTTCAAATGACTTGCCGGAAAATAAGACTTTCTAAATTGCCAAATATCAATAATATCGCCATTTAGAATGAGTATTTTGGGCTTAATTTCAGATAAATATTGCAATAATTCTTTGGCATGGCAACCAAAAGTTCCTAAATGAACATCAGAAATAACTACAACTTCAACTTTTCTTTTCTTCAAAATAAATAGTTTCTACAAAAATAAGTGAACAACTGTATTGTTAAGGTTACATAAACATTATCAAAACTTTATTTGTGTTGGATATTAATTCCTTAATTTTGCTAAAATATTTTATACAAGCGTGGGAAGTAAAAATAAGTTAAAAAGATTCAAGGAAAACGAAACATTCAACAACGTTTTTCAACCAACCAGAGAAGAGGTAGTAGGAAATGAGTTTCCTTTGAAAGGAAAATGGAACTCAGATTTCTTTAAAAATGATCATCCAATAATAATAGAATTAGGTTGCGGAAAAGGCGAATATTCGGTTGGTTTAGCAGCACGTTATCCAGAGAAAAACTTTGTAGGAATTGACATTAAAGGAGCAAGATTTTGGCGAGGTGCAAAAACGGCTGTTGATGACGGAATGCACAATGTGGCTTTTGTTAGAACTCAAATAGAGCTTATCAATCATATTTTTGCCGATGGTGAAGTGTCTGAAATTTGGATAACATTTCCCGATCCACAAATAAAATATAAACGTACCAAACACAGAATGACCAATTCAGAATTCTTGAAATTATACAAAAGAATATTAAAATCGGATGGTGTTGTCAATCTAAAAACCGATTCTGAATTCATGCATGGCTACACTTTAGGATTGCTTCATGGTGAAGGACACGAAGTTTTATATGCCAATCATAATGTGTATAAAAATGAAGGAGCTTCAAGCGAAGTAACTGAAATTCAAACATTTTACGAAAAACAATATTTGGAAATTAACAAAGCAATTACGTATATTCGTTTTAAAATTAGATAGTTTTTGAATTGTATAATGTAAACTGTAAAATTGTATAATGTTTTTATCCAGGTTTTACAATATACAAAATACATTTTTACAATATACAATGAATGTAATCCTTCCATTTTTATCGGGATTTATAGCAGCGGTAATAGGAATTCTTCCACCTGGATTAATTAATATGACAGCAGCCAAAGTAGATTTCACTGATGGAAGAAAACGCGCCATGGTTTTTGTTCTTGGAGCTTTAATTGTCATTTTTTTTCAAACGTATATTTCTGTCATTTTTGCACAATACATTAATAGTCACCAAGAAATTGTGGTTTTATTGCGTGAAATTGGTTTGGGTATTTTTTCAATTTTATCTGTTTACTTTTTATTTTTTGCCAAAAAACCTAAGTTAAAATCGCAAGATTCATTACAATTAAAAAGTAAAAGAAGCCGTTTTTTTATGGGAATGTTGATTTCGGCAATTAACTTTTTTCCAATTCCATATTATGTTTTTGTTAGTGTTACATTAGCTTCCTATACTATTTTTACCTTCAATCCGATATCGACATATAGTTTGGTATTTGGGGTTGTTTTAGGTTCCTTTTCAGTGTTTTATTTATACGTTTTGTTCTTCAATAAAATGAAATCTAAAACCGATTATTTTATGAAAAACATGAACAAAATCATCGGAATCATAACCGGAATTGTAGCTTTGTTAACTTTATATAATGTTATAATGTATCATTTGTAATGGAAGAAAATTTCTTTGAACGCGTTTATGCAATTGCAAAACAAATTCCAGAAGGAAAGGTAACTTCTTATGGTGCCATTGCCAAAGCATTAGGTACAGCACGTTCAGCCAGAATGGTGGGTTGGGCAATGAACGCCAGTCATCATCGCGACGATGTTCCAGCACATCGTGTTGTGAATAGAAAAGGATTACTTTCTGGCAAACATCACTTCGATGGAACAAATCTTATGCAACAACTTTTAGAAAACGAAGGAATTGAAGTGGTTGACAATCAAATTGTAGATTTTGAAAGACATTTTTGGGAACCAAAAAGGGATTAATCCATTATTGGTAAATTTACATTTTGCACATACCAATATCCATATTCATGTTTAAAAGTCATTTCTCCATTACCTGAATAATATATTTTATTTACTGAACCATTAATTTTTCCCCAAAAATCGATATTAAATGTTGCTTTTGCTTTATCATCGTTGATTAATATTTCTCCAAATTTGTAGTATTTGATTTTGAATTTTTTAAACAAACTTCTAAAATTGTTTAAGGCTTCATGATTTGTAGCTTCTTTTGAATGAAATTCTTCATAGAAATCATTTTTTTTATTTAAAAACATTTTAATAAAATCTATACAAGCATTCTCAATATCATATTCGTTATTTGGATGAAACTCTTCGTAGGTAAAATGAGTGATCATGCCAGGAATATTTATATCGTCAATTTCATGGTTAAAAAGCTCTTCTGTAATAAAGGTATAAATTAAGCGAGTTTTATTGTCATAATCACAAATTAAACCTAAAGCAATATTGTGATTTTTCATGATTGTTTCAATTTTTTCTAATTCTATTTCAATTTCTTCATCATTCAATTTATTTTGAAGTTTAAAATCTGGTTGCCCAATTTTTTCATAAACGGTAATTCGTTTTACGTTTTTATATTGTTCTTCAAAGTTCATCACATAATCCAAAAATTGACCTTCAATTTCTGGAGGTAAATTTGATTTTATATTTTCCGGAAAAAGAGCATCGTGTTCCAATGATAATTTCATTCTTTTAAATTCATTTTCTTCTTCAATGCTTAATTTAGGTAGTTCCTCTTCGTCTATAATTTTTTTGTTTGTAGTTTCTGCCATTCTAATTAAATAATCTTCAATGTTTTCATCTTCATTCATCGGAATCATTTCTATTGAGCTTGAAAAACTATCCATTAAATTTGTGTATTTTTTAAAGGTTTCTTTAAGCAATTTTTCGTCTCTTGTTTCCCAGTAAAGTCCATCATCATGACATTCAAAATTTTCTAAATATTTTTTACTGATATAATCTAAAAGCAATATTAGTTTTTTATGATTTTCATAACCTGAATATTGAGTTTTAGAAAAAACAGTATAAATTAAATCGTCATTAATTATTCCTTCTTTTTGCAATAAATTGAAATTGATAATTCCGCACATTCTTCCGTTAGATAAAAAAGAAATACAAAGAGGATCACATTTTGGAGGAGAAATCATTATTCCAAAAAGATTTTCTTTATCAATAGTTTCAGAAAAAGAATTGTTTTCAAATTGTTCTTCAAAAACAAAATAATCCCATTTTTCAGATTTTGCAACATCTTTTACAGCATCAATTATTGATTTTAAATCAGATGCGTTTTTTAATTCTCCTTTATAATGAATAGTTAGCCCCATATTTTTTAAAATGTAGTAGCAACAAACTTAATTTTATTTCCAATTATTTCCTAATTTTTCAAAAATTTACAAATAATTTCAAAAAACATGATAGAATCCAACTATCTCATTATAACAAAACTTTAAACCTTGTTACTATCATACTTTTAAACTTCTTACTATCTTTGCAATTCATATTCAGTTTAAATAAAAATGAAGTTAGATAGAAAAGAAATCCTTAAAGCTTTAGAAACCATTTCTATTGCTGGCGAAGGAAAAAATATGGTAGAAAGTGGTGCGGTTCAAAATGTAATCACTTTTGGCGATGAGGTTGTAGTTGATTTATTGCTTTCAACTCCTGCAATGCACATCAAAAAAAGAGCTGAAGACGATATTAAAAAACTAATTCACGAGCAATTCTCTCCAGATGCCGTTGTGAAAGTAAATATCAAAGTGGAAGCTAAAGAAAATCCAAACGAAATCAAAGGAAAATCTATTCCAGGAATTAGCAATATTATTGCCGTAGCTTCAGGAAAAGGGGGTGTTGGAAAATCTACAACAACAGCCAATTTAGCGGTTAGTTTAGCTAAAATGGGATTCAAAGTTGGAGTTCTTGATGCCGATATTTACGGTCCGAGTATGCCAATAATGTTTGATGTAGAAAACGAAAAACCAATTTCTATAGAAGTGAACGGAAAGTCTAAAATGAAACCAATTGAAAGTTATGAAATAAAATTACTTTCCATCGGATTTTTTACTTCTCCAAGTCAAGCCGTTATTTGGCGGGGACCAATGGCTTCTAAAGCATTAAATCAAATGATTTTTGATGCCGATTGGGGACAATTAGACTTCATGTTAATCGATTTGCCACCAGGAACAGGCGATATTCATTTATCAATTATGCAAGCCCTGCCAATTACAGGTGCGGTTGTAGTTAGTACGCCTCAAAACGTAGCTTTAGCCGATGCTCGAAAAGGTGTTTCAATGTTCCAAAGTGATGCTATCAATGTTCCAGTTTTAGGAATTATCGAAAATATGGCTTATTTCACGCCAGAAGAATTGCCAAATAACAAATATTATATCTTCGGAAAAGAAGGTGCCAAAAATCTTGCAGAAGATTTGCAAGTGCCCTTTTTAGGAGAAGTGCCTTTGGTGCAAAGCATTCGTGAAGCTGGCGATTATGGTCGTCCAGCAGCTTTACAAACGGCATCACCTTTAGAAAAAATATATGAAGAAATTGCTAGAAATGTAGTTCAAGAAACAGTAAATAGAAATTCAACTCTTGCGCCAACAGAGGCAATCAAAATAACAACAATGGCAGGGTGTTCTGCAGTAAAAAAATAGTGGTCAGTTTACAGTCTCAGTTTACAGTTTAAGCTGTTTACTGCGACTGAAAACTGCGACTGAAAATTAAAATAAAGATATGACACACGAAGAATTGACTTTAAATATCGAAAAAGCTTTAGAAGAAATCAGACCTTTTTTAAATTCGGATGGAGGCGATATTTCATTGGTTTCTATTGATGATGCAAAGCATGTAAAAGTGCGTTTTGAAGGTTCTTGTATCGGTTGTAGTGTAAATCAAATGACTTTAAAAGCAGGAGTTGAAACTACCATAAAAAGGTATGCCCCTCAAATTGAAACTGTAGAGAATATTGCATAATAAATAGTCAAATGAGTAATGACATTTATCATGCAATAAATTCTGCACCTTTATCAATTTTGCACCTTTGTAACTTTTGTAACGTTTACTTACCTAAATACAAAGTAAATTTGCAAAATAAATTGTATTCTTTACCATGATTGAAACCGATATACTTATTATAGGCGCGGGTCCAACAGGACTTTTCACCGTTTTTGAAGCAGGACTTTTACAATTAAAATGCCATATTATTGATGCGCTTCCGCAACCAGGAGGACAATTGGCAGAGTTGTATCCTAAAAAACCAATTTTTGACATTCCTGGTTATCCCGAAGTTTTAGCTGGTGATTTAGTGACCAATTTGATGGAACAAATTAAACAATTTCAGCCAGGATTTACCTTGGCGGAAACCGCCGAAACTATTGATAAATTAGAAGACGGAACGTTTATTGTTACTACTAATAAAGGAACAAAACATCACGCAAAAGCGGTTGCCATTGCAGGCGGATTAGGAACTTTTGAACCAAGAAAACCTCAATTAGAAAACATTGCTTTCTACGAAGAAAAAGGGGTTGAATATTTTGTAAAAGATCCAGAATTGTTTCGTGACAAACGAATTGTAATTGCTGGTGGTGGCGATTCTGCACTAGATTGGAGTATTTTCCTTTCCAATGTAGCTTCAAAAGTTACTTTGGTGCATAGAAGAAACGAATTTCGAGGTGCTTTAGATTCGGTTGAAAAAGTGCAAGAATTGAAAAAATTGGGAAAAATCAATTTGATTACACCAGCTGAAGTGGTTGCCATTAATGGAAAAGACCATGTTGAAAGTATTGTTTTAGAAAATGAAGGTGTGCAACAAGTTTTTGAAACCGATTATTTTATTCCGCTTTTCGGATTGACTCCAAAATTAGGAGCAATTGCCAATTGGGGATTAGAAATTGAGAAAAATGCCATCAAAGTAAATAACGCTTTAGATTATCAAACCAATATTGACGGTATATATGCCATTGGTGACGTAAATACTTATCCAGGAAAATTGAAATTGATTTTGTGTGGTTTCCACGAAGCAACGTTAATGTGCCAAAGTGTTTATAACCGAATCAATCCAGGTAAAAAATATGTTTTAAAATATACTACAGTTTCAGGCGTTGATGGTTTTGATGGAACTAGAAAAGAAGCTGAAAAAGCCGTGGTAAAATCGATTGATTAAATTTTTTATATTTGTAGTATGGACTCAATAAAAATGGATAGAAGCGTTGCTACAAAATTGACATTTGAAGAAGCAGATGATCATGTTACTTTTTATAATGATAAATCTCCTTTGGAGCGATTAAATTTTGCATGTGATATTATTAATTCAATTTTTAATTCAAGTCCAGAGCAAAAAGTGGATAGAACCATAATATCTTCAAGAAAACATGTCGAATCTATTTAATAAAGATTTTTTATATTTCTTACTACTTTTAGATAAGTATAATGTAGATTATTTATTAGTTGGTGGTTATGCTGTGATACTCCATGGTTACGGAAGAAGTACAGGAGATATGGACTTATGGATAAATCAAAATGAAGAAAATTATTTAAAATTAAAGGAAGTTTACAAAGAGTTTGGCGCTCCAATATTTTCCGTTGAGGAATTTTTTAGCAATAAATTTGATGTTTGGAGTATGGGTGTAGAACCTAGAAAAATTGAAATTTTAACCAAAGTTTCAGGATTAAATTTTGTTGAAAGTAAAAGTCATTGTAATTGGATTAATGAAATAGATTTTAAAGTTCCCTACATAGATTTTGATGATTTAATGAAAAACAAACTTGCTTCAGGCAGATTGAAAGATTTGTTAGATTATCAACAGTTAAATAAAAAAAGAAATATTTAGAAAAGTAAAAAATCCGATAGTTTATATAAAATGCCACAAGACATAACAGTTTACATAACCGATAGAAACGGAAAACGACACGAAGTTCAAGCTCCAACCGACATGAATATGAATATTATGGAACTAATTCGTGCTTATGAACTTGCCGAAGAAGGAACCGTTGGTGTTTGTGGCGGAATGGCAATGTGTGCTTCTTGCCAATGCTATGTTTTAAATGATGTAATTTCACTTGAAAGAAATCCAGATGAAGAAGCGATGCTTTGGGAAGCCTATCATGTAAAAGAAAA
>JFJP01005879.1_pt1 | contig 10794 bp, 7 predicted proteins | sample 431651 | NCBI WGS metagenome assembly JFJP01 (sample SAMN02602958, study PRJNA72255) | Microbial mat metagenome, whole genome shotgun sequencing project. | biome: fresh water; feature: sink hole; material: water; isolation source: purple microbial (photo- and chemosynthetic) mats found in...
ATGCAAGACATGGCTTTCATCGTGGCGGGTTTCGGGGTGGGGTTGATCGTCGGCCTGACCGGCGTGGGCGGCGGCTCTCTGATGACGCCCACCCCCCCGCGTGAGGGCGAAGAGGTGGTTGTGCGCGACGTGCGCTTCCGCACCGTGGGCGACATCACCTGCACCTGCCCTGTGGAAAGCACGGCAGCGACGCCTGAAGACATCGTCATTGAAACCCTGGCCGCTGACGTGAGCGAGCGCGGTGCCACCCGCATGGACGACAAGACCAGCGAAGCATCCATGGAAAAACGCAAGAAAGACGGGTACTTCTGATGACCGCCAAATCTGTAGCTGAAAACACACGTCCATCAAGCGCTGGAGGCCAAGAAGACATGAATTCCAACACCCAGAATGCCCTGCGCTTCATCACTTGCGGCAGCGTGGACGACGCCTGCTGGTGGACACCAAGGCCGTGCTGCAAGACCACCTGGCCGGTGTGCAACGCCAGGGCGAGACCGATCTGGCCTTGCTGACAGACGGCCTGAGCGCCGAACGCGAACAAGGCATCACCATCGACGTGGCCTACCGCTACTTCAACACCGAGGCGCGCAAATTCATCATTGGCGACGCCCCCGGCCACGAGCAGTACACCCGCAACATGGTGACCGCCGCGTCACAGGCCGATGCCGCCGTGGTGCTGGTCGATGCCACCAAACTCGACTGGGCCAACCTCCAGCCAGCGCCGGACCGCTCCAAGCTGGCTGACGCTCCCCTGGGGGGCAGCGCAGCCGCTTCTGCGGCAAGCGTGGGGGCCAACCAGCCCATGGCGCTGCTCACACAAACCCGCCGCCACAGCTTGCTGGTGAACTTGCTGCGCGTGCCCAGCATCGTGTTTGCGGTGAACAAGCTCGACGCCGTGGCCAACCCCGCTCTGGCGTTTGACAACATCCAAAACGCCCTGAACGCGTTTGCGGCCGAGGCTGGCATCACCGCCACCGCCACCGTGCCCGTGTCGGCCTTGAAAGGCTGGAACGTGGTGGACACTGCCGCTGATGGCTGGTGTGGCTACACCGGCCCGACGCTGCTGGAAATTCTGGAACAACTGCCCGGCACACCGGCTGAAACCGACGCCCCCGTCGCCTTCCCGGTGCAGTGGGTTGAGAAGAATTCATCTTCGTCCGACACATCGCAAGGCCGCCGCGTGTTCTGGGGGCGTGTGGCCACCGGCACCGTCGCGCCGGGCACTGCCGTGCAGGTGTTCCCCAGCGGCCAAAAAGCGGTGGTGGCCCAGGTGTTGGACCACGCCCGCCGCCCCAAGACCGTGGCCGCAGGCAGCAGCGCAGGCATCGTGCTGGACCGCGAGGTGGACGTATCGCGCGGCGACTGGATCCTGGCCTCCCACGTACAGGCAGAAGTGGCAGACGATGACTTTGACACCCCCGCCGCAGGAAACGGAACTTCAGGCCCCTACCCCGGCCACCGCGAGCTGCAAGCCACCGTGGCCTGGATGGACGACGAACCCCTGGTGGCAGGCCGCGTGTACTGGGCGCTGCACGGGCACCGATGGGTCAAGGCCAAGGTCAAGCGCGTGGTGCACAAGCTCAACATCAACACCCTGGCCGAGGAAGACGCCACACAGCTCGACCCCAATGCCGTGGGCCACATCGAACTGTTGCTGCAAGAGCCTCTGCCTGCGGTGGCCTACAAACAGTCTCGCGTGCTGGGTTCGCTGATCCTCGTGGACACGGCCAGCCACAAGACCTCGGGCGCCGTGCTGGTGCGTTGAAGCAACAAGGCCAAAGCCCGGATGCATCAGCGTTGCCTTATATCAACATGTGGGGGCTTCACCCCAGATACCATTTGCAAACTTTAAAATCACGGGTTTTCACCGATCACCCGCACACATCACCATGACCCACGTTGTCACCGAAAGCTGCATCCGTTGTAAGTACACCGACTGTGTAGACGTTTGCCCTGTGGACTGTTTCCGCGAGGGGCCCAACTTTCTGACCATTGACCCCGACGAGTGCATCGACTGCGCGGTGTGCATTCCCGAATGCCCGGTGAGCGCCATCTTTGCCGAAGAAGATGTGCCCAAAGACCAGCGCCACATGACCAAGCTCAATGCTGAGCTGGCCCTGCTGCCCACATGGAAGAGCATCACGAAACGCAAGACCCCGATGCCCGACGCCGAAGACTGGAAAGACCGCACGGGCAAGTTGTCCGAGCTGGTGCGGTAAAACCACCGTCTCCCGTTTATGCCTCAGCGCCCCAAGCGGGCGCTTTTTTGTTTTGGGCCACCCTTCACGCTGCCATGACACCATCCCACGCACCAGACACCAACTCGCGCGTCATCGAAACCGATGCCGTGGTCATTGGCGCGGGCCCGGTGGGACTGTTTCAGGTGTTCCAACTGGGCCTGCTCGACATTCGCTGCCACATCGTCGATGCGTTGCCACACCCCGGTGGCCAGCCAGTCGCGCTGTACCCGGGAAAGCCCATTTTTGACATTCCGGGTGTGCCGGTGTGCACCGGTCAGGAGCTGACCGACAACCTGCTCCAACAGGTCGCCCCCTTTCAGCCTGGCTGGCACTTGGGCCAAACAGTCACAAGGCTGGAGAAGCAGGCTGACGGTCGTTTTGCGCTGGAAACCTCAGCAGCCACCCGTTTGTTGACGAGGGCCGTGGTGATTGCTGCAGGTGTTGGCGCGTTTCAACCGCGCGGGCTGAAAGCCCCCGGTGTGGAAACCTTGTCCCCGGACCAATTGGCTTACCACCCCATCAACCCTGAACGCTTTGCCGGGCTACGTGTGCTGGTGGTGGGTGGAGATGAAGAAGCCCTCAGGTTTGCGTTGGCTGTGTCGGCAGATGGGCCGCACACCGCCCGCGACGTGACGCTGTTACACCGCAGAAACACGCACAGTGCAGATGCATCCACGCTGTCGTTGCTGCAACACCGCTTGTCCCGCCCAGGGCTGGAGACCATGACCGGCCAAGTGGCATCCGTGAGCGCCGACGACACCGGTGTGAACGTTTCAGTGGCCACACCGGACGGCACGCAAACCCGTTTGGCAGTGGACACACTCGCGGTCTTTCTGGGTCTGAGCCCACGCCTGGGGCCCATCACCGACTGGGGCCTGGACATGGCGCGCAAGCAACTGCAGGTGAACACCGAAGACTTCAGCACCCACGCAGCGGGTGTTTTTGCGGTGGGGGACATCAACACTTATCCGGGCAAAAAGAAACTCATCGTGTGCGGGTTTCACGAGTGCGTGCTGGCCGCGTATGGTGTGCATGCGCACCTGAGGCCCGACACGCCCGCATTGCTGCAATACACGACCACCAGCCCCAAGCTCCACCGCTTGCTCGGCCTACCAGACCCGCTGTCGCCATAGCCCCACAAAGCCCGGGCCCACCACCGGACTGCTTACAATCCTCACGCGCCTGACCACAGGCGCATCCGCTAGGGGTGTTGCACCGCAAGGTGCGACTGAGAAAGTCCCTTTGAACCTGATTGAGGTAATCCTCGCGCAGGGAAGCATGCTCACCACGCCGCTGCGCGCTCACGCAGCGTGTTTGCGCGGCCCTTTTCGGGTCGTCACAACAGGTTGTGGGTTCAAGCCGACCTGCCATTGATGCAATACAAGCAATGGCACACACAACACCACACACATCCGTTCAGTCACACGGTCGATACACGACCACGGCCAGCGCCTTGCTGGCCACCTTGCTGGGAATCAGCCCCTGGGCACAGGCCCAACCCGAAGCCACGCTGGGCACCGTGACCATCCGCCCAGCGGCTGCGGAGCCCAGCCTTGCCGCGCTTTCCGATGAGCCGGCCGACCGCACGCCCGTCAGCACACAAGTCATCACCCGACAACAGTGGGAGGCATACGGCGCACGCCGCCTGAGCGATGTGCTGGCCTTTGACGCTTCGGCGTCTGACGCCTACAACGCCATTGGTTACTGGGACTACGTCACGTTGCGCGGTTTCGTGCTCGACCAGAACCAGAATTTCCGCCGAGATGGCATGCCCATCAGTGCAGAAACCAGCATTGCGCTCGACAACAAAGACCACATACAGGCAGGCACCAGTGCACCGGGCGGCTTGATCAACTTCACTGTCAAACGCCCCACAGAAACCGACTTGCGCACTGTCCGCGTGGAAACGGGTAATCACGGCGGGGGCTTGGTCCATGTGGATTTGGGTGGTCGCTTTGGCACTGATCGCGCGCTGGGTTACCGCCTCAATGTGGCCAGCGAGGCCATACGCAACCACATTGCAAGCGCAGATGGACAACGCAGCCTGTTCGCGCTGGCCCTGGACTGGCGCATTGAACCCGACAGCCTGCTGGAGGTTGAACTGGAGCATTCCATACGCCGCCAGCCGGGCGTACCGGGCTTGAGCTTGCTGGGTGAACGGCTGCCAGAGCCCAACCCTTACACCAACATCAACAGCCAGCCCTGGAGCAAACCTGGTGAGATGAAGGGCCTGACAGGCAGCGTGCGTTACGAGCAAGCGCTGGCGCGAGACTGGCGCTGGAGTTTTCATGCGAGCAGCCAACGGCTGCACACGAATGATTTTTTGGCCTATCCATACGGTTGCTACGAGGCTGCAACTGGCAACTATTTTGCGGACAGGTATTGCCCAAACGGTGACTTCGATCTCTACGACTTCCGCAGCCTGAACGAGGTACGCCGTACACAGGCGCTGCAAATCCAAGCCAAAGGCAATGCCCAGTGGGGAGGTGTGAGCCACCACTTGACAGTGGGAGTGCTGCGCCAGCGACAAACGGACACAGGCCAAGAGCAAGCCGACAACAACGCTCCAGTGGGCACGGGCAATGTCAACACCCGGCCCCCCCTGCCTGCCGACCCCACCTTTGCTGACCCATACACCCTGCGCAACGACCACAGCACCGAATGGTTTGCGTACGACCGGGTGCAGTGGACCCCGGCTCTCAGTACCTGGATGGGCGTGCGCCACAGCCGTCTGGACCGCCGGAGTGAGCGCACCGATGGATCGCGGGGCACCTCGTACCGGCAACACTTCACCACGCCTTGGCTGGCCGCCGCATGGCAAGCGCGCCCAAACACGATGGTGTATGCCAGCACTGGTCAAGGCGTGGAATCATTTGTTGCCCCTGGCCGCAGTCGCTACACCAATGCTGGACAACCGCTGTCGCCTCTGAAAAGCCACCAATGGGAACTGGGCCTGAAGCAGCACACATCAGCCAGACACTTGGGGGTGGCCCTGTTCGGCATCAGCCGGCCCCGGGCGGGCGATGCCGGTTCCTGTGACGCTGTGGGCACTTGCACGTTCCGCACCGATGGTGAAGATGTACACCGTGGCATCGAGTTGAATGCCGGGCAGCGCATGGGCCGCTTCGCGTGGGAGACGAGTGCCACGCTTCTTCATGCACGTCGGCGCAATGGCACCATCCAACCGGCGCTCAACGGGCAACAACCCACCAACGTTCCGCCGCTCGCGGTGCGTGTCGGTGGCTCCTATGAGGTCGCTGGCTTGCCGGGCTTGAGTGTTCATGCTCGCGTGTCCCATGAGGGCAAGCGACACGTTGTGCCCGACGGATCGATCAGGTTGCCGTCCTGGACCACAGTCGATGCCGGCCTGACCTACCGCACAACCATCAACAAACAGGTTGCGACCTGGCGACTGGGCGTGAGCAACCTGTTGAACAGGCGCTATTTCAAGGAGTCTCCCTACCAGTACAGCCATGTCTACCTCTTCCCCGGAGCGCCGCGCACATGGCGACTGAGCCTCGAAGCAGGATTTTGAGCCGGCCTCGAAAAGCCCAAAAAATCACGCTATAATTTAAGGCGTTGTTCCTCGATAGCTCAGTCGGTAGAGCGCCGGACTGTTAATCCGTAGGTCCCTGGTTCGAGCCCAGGTCGAGGAGCCAAATAACTTTTAAAAAAGTTGTTGTAAATCAAGCACTTAGGCATTTGTCAAAGTGCTTTTTTTATTTCTGCCTGCAATTTCAGGGTCACTTTTTGCGGCCCTGGGACACTGGTGGGGCACCGGGCCACAAAACAAGGCAACAGTTCACAACTGCTGCCGTATGATTAGGCCAGTGCCACTGGTGCACAGCGAAGAAGCGTTGGGGTTGATCCCCGACGTGGAGCCAATCCATCCATCGTCTGGATATTTCAGTCGGTGGGTCTTCTTACCTTTTCATAAGGAACGCTGATGGCCACCATCGAGCAACGCGAAGCATCTGACGGCACTATGACCCACCGGGTGAAAGTCCGCCTCAAAGGCTTCCCCACCCAGTCCGCCAGTTTCAAACGCAAAACCGATGCCCAGAAATGGGCGCAGGCGATAGAGGTTGCAATGCGCGAGGGACGCCACTTCAAGGTGCCCGTGGCAAAGCGCAAAACCCTTAACGAGCTGATCGAACGGTACATCCGTGACGTTCTGCCCCAACGCCCCAAGAACGCATCCAACACACTTCGCCATCTCAAGTGGTGGCGAGCCCAAATCGGATTCATGGTCTTGGCTGATATCCAGCCGTCGGTGGTGGCACAGTTGCGTGACAAATTGCTGGCGACCCCAACACGCAACAAAACCAAACGGTCCAACGCGACCGTCCAGAGGTACTTAGCGGCGCTCTCACACGCATTCAGCATTGCCGTGACCGATTGGGAATGGGCTCAAGAAAACCCTGTGCGGCAGATACGCAAGCCCAGAGCAGCCAGGGGGCGAGAACGCTTTCTTTCCGATGCTGAACGCGATGCCTTGCTGCTCAGTTGCAAAGCATCCCCCAGCCGTTTCCTCTACTCTGTGGTTGTCTTAGCTATTTCCACGGGCATGCGAAGCAGCGAAATTTTGGGTTTGCGTTGGCACCAAGTGGACCTGAAAAAATGCTGCGTGCGGCTGACCGAAACGAAAAACGACACAAGCCGGACGATACCCCTCGCCGGTTTGGCACTTGAAACCATGGTCAAACTCGCCAAGGTGAGGCGCTTGGATACCGACATCGTGTTTTATGGGAAAGATGTCCTCCATTCCGTTGACATACGCAAGCCATGGGAAACGGCGCGCCGGAAAGCTGGGCTGACGGACTTCCGATTTCATGACCTCCGGCACACTGCAGCCTCGTACTTGGCAATGAATGGCGCAACAACCGTAGAAATCGCCGCCGTCTTGGGTCACAAAACGCTACAGATGGAGCTGAACCCCAACGCCAAACAAAGCGAGCTGATTGCTGCCCTGGAGCCGGTGCAAGACCGCATCATGAAACGCTACAAAGTAGCGGTGGCGGAACTGAAGGCAGCCAAGGACAAGCAAGACACCACCGCCACCAAAGCGGCGCAAGACGGAGTGGACGCGCTGACGCTGTTCAAGGGCGACATGGCAGCCTACGTTCGGCTGTACACGTTCCTGTCGCAAATCTTCGACTATGGCAACACGGGCATTGAAAAACGCGCCATGTTCTACAAACGCCTGCTGCCGCTGCTGGAGTTTGGCCGCGAGCGTGAAGGCATCGACCTGTCCAAGGTGGTGCTGACGCACCATTCCTTGAAAGACCACGGCAGCCGCACCCTGCCGCTGGGCCCAGGCGAGTCACCCAAGCTGGCCCCCATCACCGGTGCGGGCAGTGGCAGCGTGCAAGAACAGCAGAAGGTCTACATGGCCGCTCTGATCGAAAAGCTCAACGACCTGTTTGGCAGCGAAACCAGCGAGCAAGACCAACTGCGCTACGTGAACGGCACTTTGCTGGGCAAGGTGGCCGAATCCGCAATTCTGCAGCAGCAAGCCGCCAACAACTCACGAGAGCAGTTTGCCAACTCACCCGACCTGCACACCGAGTTGCAGAACGCCATCATGGAGTCGTATGACGCTCATACGGCCATGAGCACTAAGGCGTTGAACTCGCCCCTGGTGATGCATGGCCTACTGGATATTTTGTTGAACCACGCGGGGTTGTATGAACGGCTGCGGGGGCAGAGTCAGCCGCAGAATTCGGGTGATGGCGCGATACGGTCGGCAAAGCAATCTTCAGGAGAGAGCTACTTTCCTACTTGAGGGCCAAAAAGCTCTAACCGGAGTGGCCTTCCTTGCCTTCCTCATCCGCCGACTGAATCCAGGGACACGACACTAAGCCTCTGAAAAGAAAGCTGCAGACATCTAAGGTTATTTACTCGATTCGAAAACCGGGAACACCTTTAATACATCAGCATGGATAATCTTGATATACGTTATTTTTACAGCGATATATCCTTTTGTTGGATCCAGAATAGTTTTTCATTACATCGTTTGCAGCCATTTTTACTGCAACATGTCGAGGCCAGCCTTGCGACACATGATGATTAAATGACTCGAGAACGCGATCCATAATCTGCTGGTTGTATGCGCCCGAGTCAGGGTTCAATTCTTTATATTTCAGCTCAACCTGAGCCACTGCATCACGATACAATTCATCGGCACTTGACGATCCGGAGTTAGCATTCGAAGAAGATTGACTTTGTGAGGGGGAGTAAGAGGTCTCTGCTGGCTGGGAGGAATTAAAAGATTGCGTTGCAGACGACGGAATTATGCGACCATCAAAATAATAACTAAAACCACCTACAAGAGTAGCTGCGACCAATAGTCCAATGAAACACCAGAAAAGACCACGTCTAACGACGTGCTGGATACGTGGAAATCTATATGTTGAGTATGAAGACTCAATCCCAAGAACAGAAATTACTATGGTGGCAAACTGCAAAATAAACAACCATGATGTAAAAACCATCACCAAAGTCCATACAAACCAGGCGACACCTACAAAACGAGACGCTCTCGGGCCAAATATATAGCCTGATGTCACTATTGTTGCAAATACTGCAAACTGGTAGCCAATTACTTCATCAGACAATTTAAGTAACCTTAATTCTTCAGAACTAAATGTATACAAAATTTGTTTTATTCACCAGCATGTGCAACCACATGGTGTGAAATTTTGTATCAACAATGGCTCTGCCAGTTATTTTCCGAAGAACCCCTTGATGGCAAGAATCACAAAATAAAGTATTGGGATAATGAACATGGCAGCTGTCATAAATTCTGGCATGCGGCCAAGTGCAAAGCCTATTCGCGCCATAAATTCCCAATTCGGATTTGCAGAATTAAAATACATAAAGACCGAAGCAAACACCCAAATTACACCCCCAACAATCGTTCCAGCAAAAACACCTATCACAATGGAAAATAAAAAACCAACAGTCGTTCCAAGCAGACGAAAAAATCCACCGAAAAACCCTGCAGCTGACTGCATTCCATTTCTTTTGTCAATTTCCTTTTGAAGCAGCAATTGTTCACGCTGAAGTCTAACCCTTGCAGCCTCAATTTCAATGTTCTTTAGTTCATCATTCATTTCGCCCTCCATAATCTTCAGTTATTTTAAATAAGTAAAAATTCAAATGCTACACGTTTTGGTCCGCAAAGAGCGCGCGATCTATCCGCGCATGTATACCGACACTAGCATAGCCACCAAGAATACCAGCAGCGCGATTCGCCCCGCACGCGTCGGAGGCAGAGGCGGTTTGTCCCCCAATAGATTGCGCCCGAGTTTGGTTTTGGCTGGCCCCAGGAATCACCGGTCCTGTTTTGATTGGTTCTTCTTTTGCATTCTCTTCGCCCGTAAGTTAAAAATGTGTCGTACAGGTCGCCTGTAAGCGACTCACGCTTTCATGTCATCCAGGCTGTCATTGCTCTTCGGACAGTGCAAGTCTCCCATAAGGCCCAATCTACCTCCCAAGCCGACAGAGTCTGGAAGTTCAGCTATACCAGCAACGTCCAGCCAGACGACCAGAACAGCCTTTTCTGGGAAGATACCGTAGTGCTATCGCCACTATTTTCCAAGATTTTCTCGTCTCATTTTTGGCGTCCACGAAGCCACTTCTGGCGAGGGGTTTGTCTTGATCTGGATGCCAGGTTGGGTTTGGCCGCTCCAGTACTTTTCTTACAAAGGTAGTCACGATAAATTCCATAATTTGATTTCTTTTGATTTTTCAAAAAAAATCTCTTTTGGTGACGCCACACCCACATCCGCAAAGACACTCGTACCGGGGTCGCCTATTCGAGGGGGCACTTCGGTTTTCGCTTCCCGCAGCGAATAGGGGTCCCAACCCCCTGACCGAGGCCGATCGTCCGCGTTTTTCATCCACCCGCCAGCACAGCTGCCGGGTCTCCTTCATGTGTTCGACAGAGTTGTTCTGTCGCTTTCACATTCAGGAGTACCTGCTTTGCAGGGGCTTGATCTGACCCCTTGGCGGGGGAAGGCGCGGGAAGAGGTGCGGGTGACGGTGACCTGATTCAAGTTCTCAGAGTCGGTGTCCCATGGGACACTCGCGGGACACTAAACGGCAACAATTGGCGAAAAGTGGCGACAAAAACGCTACAGAAAAAACAGTAGAATTTGAGCTTCTTAGCTGCTTGTAGGCTGATTTTCCTCGATAGCTCAGTCGGTAGAGCGCCGGACTGTTAATCCGTAGGTCCCTGGTTCGAGCCCAGGTCGAGGAGCCAAAAAATACGACAAGCCCTGCATGTTCACGCATGTGGGGCTTTTTCGTTTTGGACTCGCATTGCACGGAGCCTTTGCCTTGAATCCACCGCCCCCCACACGTCCACTGGCTTGGCTGCAGCCAGGCGATGATTTCCCCCTGGTGACCGAAGCATGGACAGACAACGATCCTGCTCCCGGCCTGCTGGCGGCTGGAGGCGCATTGGATGTCGACAGCCTGCTGAGAGCCTACTCACGCGGCATTTTCCCGTGGTTCAGCGATGGCCAGCCCCCCCTGTGGTGGAGCACCG
>JFJP01006006.1_pt1 | contig 10794 bp, 4 predicted proteins | sample 431651 | NCBI WGS metagenome assembly JFJP01 (sample SAMN02602958, study PRJNA72255) | Microbial mat metagenome, whole genome shotgun sequencing project. | biome: fresh water; feature: sink hole; material: water; isolation source: purple microbial (photo- and chemosynthetic) mats found in...
TGGTTCTAGAGCATGGCCACATCATCGAACGCGGCACCCACGCCGAGTTGTTGGCTGCCAACGGTCGCTATGCAGGCATGTGGGCGCTGCAAGAAGCCGGGGCATAGCGGAAGGCGTGACACCGAGGTTGGAAAGGGTAAATGCCGAACTGGCCGGGTGACTTTGTTGATGATGTGGCAAAGCGAAGTGGTATTTCAGAAAGCGCGGAGGGGTCAATCGGGCAAACGCAGTTTGCTGCGTAGCGAGGCAAGTCCGGCGGCAACTTGACGCGCAGTTTTGGGGGCGTGATGCGCTGTCACCATATCCAGGTGGCTGCTCTGGACGTGCAGGATGGCCAGCTTGCCCGGTGCAATCAACTTGCGCCAGCCGTTGGACTCGTGCAGGGGGTAGCCAATCCCCCCTGCGGTGGCGACGGGGATGTCGCTCTTTACCAGAATCACTTCAGCATTCAGGGGCTGCGGCACGTAGCGCCGCTCAGCCGCGTTACTCAACTCAGTCACCCACTCGACGCGGTAGGCAAAAGCGTCTTCAGGGGAGGCTGCCGCCGCTGCGGCACGGCTTTTCTGTTCCTGGGCGAATCGCTGATAGTGCTTTCGTGCGGCGAGCCGTTCCAGTATGTAATGCGGGCCCTCGGCCACCAAGTTGTTCCAGTGCTGCACTAGGCGGTCCCGCTTGCCCCACTTCAGCGAGTAGGGGTTGGCCGTGTCAATCAACACCAGGCCACCCACCCGCTCGCCCGCTTGGATCAGTTGCTGGGCCATTTCGTAGGCGGCCAAGCCACCGAATGAATAGCCGGACAGGAAGTAGGGCCCTGTCGGCTTCACTTTTCGGATGTCGGCAATGTACTCCTCGGCCATGGCCTCGATGGTCTCGTGGGGGCTCAGCACGCCATCCACCCCCCGGTGCTGCAGAGCGTAGAAGGGTTGGTTCTTTCCCAGCGCCTGGGCCATGTATTGGAGGTTGAGTGGGTTGCCGCCCAGCCCGGCCACGCAGAACAGCGGTGGCAAGTCGCCCTTGGTCTGCAGGGGGACCACGGTGCTCCAGGTCACCACTTTGGCTTTGGGGGCCGCTGGCGGGGCGGCGGGTTGTGCAGGTCCTGCGTTGGCGGGTGTGTCGTCCGCCATGCTTCCCAGGTCAGCCACATGGTGCAAGTGGGCGGCCAGGGCTCGAATGGTGCCGTGCTCGATGAGGGTGGACAGCGGCAGCCGGACCTTGAACTTCTGGTGCAACTCGTTGAACACCTGTAAGGCCAGCAGCGAGTGTCCGCCAAGCTCGTAAAAGCCGGTGTCCACGCTCACCTCGGGTACGCCCAGGGTGCGGGTCCACACGTCCACCAGGTAGCGCTCCAGCGCGTCTTTGGGGGGCGTCACGCCGCCCGGGGCGGCGGCCTCGTCTCCCTGGCCATTGGCGGCGTACACATGTTCCAACTCTTGTAGCAAACCCTCCAGCCACTGCGGGCTGCACAGGTCCGACAGGCCCGAGGCCTGGAGCACCAGCCGGTCGTGTGCTTCGGTGACGGTCAGGTCCAGCTCGGCCAGGGTGGCGCGGCGGGCGACCGCGTGGTAGGTGATGGACGCGGGCGCAAACTTCAACTCGCCCAGCTTGTACTCGTGCACGTAGGTGAACAAGGCGGCCAACGGGGGGCGGAGGGCGTCGGGTGCGCCGCCCAGTTCGCGCACCAGTTCGGTCGCGCTCAGGGCGCTGTGTTCGCTGGCGTCCTGGATGGCGGCCTGGCAGCGGCGGCACAGGTCGGCAAAGCCTTGGTCGTCTCGCAGGCGCACCCGCACGGGCATCACACGCACCAGACGGCCCACGGCGTCGGCCATGTCGGCACCGGGGTGGTCGGCAAAGGCCACGCCGATCAGCAGGTCCGATGTGCCGGCGCGGCGTGCCAGTTGCAGTGCAAACCCGGCCAAGAGCGTGGAGAAAAAGCTCACGCCCTGGCTGCGCGCAAACGCTTGCAGAGCGGCCATGGCGTCGCCTGGCACGGTCCGTGTGGCGGTGTGGGCACCCCAGGTCCGGGCGTGGGGGCGACGGCGGTCGTAGGGCAGCGCCAGTGGGGACGGTGGGGGTGTGAGTTGGCGCTGCAACCAGGCTCGAGCGGCTTGGGCCTTGGCGGCGGTCTCTGGGCGTTGCCGCCAGGCGAGGTAGTCGGCCAGGCCGTGGATCGGCAGGCGCGATGGCGCGGTGCGTCCTGCAAAGCTGGCGTACAGCCGCCCCAAGTCTTCCAGCAACACGTCAAGAGACCAGCCGTCGCACACCGCCGAGTGGGCGGCAAGCACCAGGGCGCGCTCCTGGTTCCCGGCGCGCAACAGCCGGGTGCGGATCAGGGGGCCGTGGTCCAGGTCGTAGGGCTCTGATGCCTCCTCGGCCTCTGCGCGGCGCAGGGCTGCTAGCCAGTCGGCCTCGGGGAGGGGGCCCAGGTCTTGCACGGTGCAGGGCACCTGCAGGGCGGGTTCGATCACGAACTGCGCCCCGTCGGCGTCAAAGTGTCCGCAGACTGCCTCGTGCACCCAGGCCAGCCCTTGGATGGATTGCGCCAGTGCGGTGTCGTCCACCGGGCCCGACAGTCGCAGGGCAAAGGCTTCGTGGAAGGCCAGGCCGACTTCGCCGGGTTGGCGTGCCAGCCGGTAGACCTCTTGCATTTCGGGGGAGGGGGTCAGCACCTGGCGTGGGGCTGGGGCGAAGGGGTCGGCAGGTGCGGTGTGCCCGCCCAGCGGGGCGTGGCCAGCGCCTGCCGGGGCGTACCAGGTGGGCTGGCCGTTCACGTCACGCCCCAGCTTCAACCCGGGCACGGGTTGCCCTGGGGCGGCTTCGTCTGCACGGGCCGTGTGGGCCAGCGTGGGTTCAGCCAACGGTACCGATGTGGTGGGTTCAACCGCTGGGCTGGTTTCGTTCACCACCTCCAGTCGCAGGGGGGCCAGCCAATGCGAGCGGCGCTCAAAGGGGTAGGTGGGCAGCGGCACGCGCTGGCGTGGTTCGGGGGCGTGGTACGCCTCCCACTTCACGTCGGCCCCCAGCGCCCACAACCGTCCGATGGTGGCGGTGGCAGCCGCCAGGTCTTTGGCGGGATCGCCCGCGGCGTCACCCAGCGACGCCAGCACCCGTGCCTTGCTGGCACCCTGCGCCTGCATGCGGCTCAGGGTGGTCAGCACGTCGCGCGGGCCGACTTCCAGGTACACGGTGGAGGGGTCGCGTTGGGCCAGCACCTGGCCGATGGCGTCGGCAAACAGCACGGGGCGGCGGATGTGCTGCGCCCAGTAGTCGGGCCCCAGCTCCTCGGCGCTGCAGACCCATGTGCCCAGGCTGGTGGACATGAAGGGCAGGGTGCTGCTGCCGATGGTCACCCGTGACAGGGCGTCGCGGAATACGTCCACCACCGGGTCCATCATGGCCGAGTGGAAGGCGTGCGAGGTTTGCAGCAGGCGCGTGGCAATGCCTTCGGCCTCGAGTTGCGCCGCACAGGCTTCAATGGCCTCGGAGGGCCCGGCCACCACGCACACCTGAGGGCCGTTGGCGGCGGCCAGCTGCACGTTGGGGGGCAGTTTGCCGTCCAGGTCGTGGGCGGAGCAGCGCACCGACAGCATGGAGCCCCGAGGGAGGTTGCGGATGAGTCGGGCCCGCAAGGCCACGATGGGAATGACGTCTTCCAACGCGAACACGCCGCCCAGGTGGGCCCCGACGAATTCCCCCACCGAGTGGCCCACCACGGCGGCAGGCTGGATGCCCAGGCTCATCCACCAGCGGGCCAGCGACAACTCGATGGCAAACATGGCTGGTTGGGTGTAGCCGGTGTCCATCAGCAGTTGGTTGGCTTCAGCCTCCTGCCCCTCGTGTGGGTACAGCAGGCCTAGCAGGTCGCGCTCCAGGTGCGGGCGGAAGAGTTCGCAGCAGCGGTCCATCCAGTGCCGGAACTCAGGCTCGTTCTGGTACAGGTCATGCCCCATGTTGGCGTACTGCGCCCCTTGGCCGGGGAACAGGAACACGACCTTGGGGTTGAGGGCCGTCAATTCGCTGCCGGCAGGCCGGTTCGTCACAAGCTTGGCGATGGCGTCCGCCGAATCGGCTGCAACCACAAAGTCGCGGCAGGCCAGGGCCTTACGCCCCATCTGCAAGGTGTAGGCCACGTCGGCCAGGTGGGCATCAGGTTGTTCGCCCAGCCAGAAGGCCAGTTGCCTGTGCGAGCGTTCTAGGGCTGCGGGTGTCTTGGCCGACAGCAGCAGCAGCTTCTGGGGACGTCCAGGGCCCGACGGTTGCCGGGCCGGCGCTTCTTCGAGGATGGCGTGCACGTTGGTGCCACCAAAGCCAAACGAGCTGACGGCCCCGCGGCGCGGCTGGGTGCTCTTGGGCCAGGGCGTGCGAGACGCAACGATGTCGAAGGGGCTGTGCGCCAGGTCAAACCGCGGATTGGGCGTTTTGAAGTGCAGCGTGCCCGGGATTTCTTCGGTGTGCAAGGCCATGGCCACCTTGATGAACCCCGCGATGCCCGACGCGATGGTGGGGTGCCCAATGTGCCCCTTGATGGAGCCGATCTTGCAAAAGTGCTCTTTGTCGGTGGTGGCGCGGAAGGCCTTGGTCAGCGCTTCCAGCTCGATAGGGTCGCCCAGCGGGGTACCGGTGCCGTGGGCTTCGACATAGCCAATGCTGTCGGCCTGCGCGTTGGCCTGCGCTTGTGCCAGGGCGATGACTCGGGCCTGTCCCTCGACGCTGGGGGCCAGGAAGCTGACCTTCTGTGCGCCGTCGTTGTTTTTGGCCGAGCCCAGCACCACGGCATGGATGTGGTCGCCTGCCGCCACCGCATCCTCCAGGCGGCGCAGCACCACGATGGCGGCACCGTCGCAGAACATGGTGCCCGAGGCATCGGCGTCAAAGGGGCGGCAGTGACCGTCGTGGGTGAAAGGGCCACCGGCTTGGTGGATCTGGCCGCTTTTCTGGGGGACCATGATGTCCACGCCGCCCGCCAGGGCCATGTCGCATTCGAAGGCGTTGAGGGCCTTGCAGGCGTTGTCGATGGACAGTAGCGAGGTGGAACACCCCGTGGTGGCGCTGACGCTGGGACCGGTCAGGTCCAGCTGGTACGAGACGCGGGTGGCGATGTAGTCCTTCTCGTTGCCATAGCCCACGGTCAGTTTGCCGACGGTCTTGACCAGATCGGGGTGGCACAGCACGTTGTTGACGTAGTAGTGGTTGTCGCCCACGCCCGCGTACACCCCGATCATGCCGGGGAAGCGGCTGGGGTCGTAGCCCGCGGTTTCCAGGGCATGCCAGGCCATTTCGAGGAACACGCGCTGCTGCGGGTCCATGACCTTGGCCTCCTGCGGGCCGATGCCGAAGAAGGCGTTGTCGAACTTGTCAGCGTCGTCGATGATGCCGCGGCACGGCACGTAGTTGGGGTCTTCGCGTGTTTCGGCATCGACCCCTTCGGCCAGCTCTTCGGGGGTGAAACGCGAGATGGACTCCACGTCGTTGAGCAGGTTGTTCCAGAGCTGCTGAAGGTTGGATGCCCCCGGAAAACGCCCGACCATGCCGATGATGGCCACTGCTCCTGAGTGGGCCTTGCCGCCCAACTGGCCGTGGGCGCGAATCATGCGCTGGAAGGCATCGTTCATCAGCGGGTCGCCATCCGCACCCTCCAGGTGGGACGCCAACTTTTCCACCGAGGGGAACTGGAACACTTTCACGGCGGAGACTTCACGACTCAACTTGACGCTCATGGCGGCCACCACCTTGAGCAACTGGAGCGAGTTGCCGCCCAGGTCGAAGAAGTTGTCGCGGATGCCTACACGGTCGATGTCCAAAACCTGTTGCCACACGGCGCACAGCTCGCGCTGCAACGGGGTTTGCGGGTCCACCAGCATTTCGGCCAGTTCGGGGCGTGTGTTGACCACCGAGGGCAGTGCCTTGCGGTCAACCTTGCCGTTGGGCGACAGCGGCATGGCGTCTAGGTACTTGAACCGGGCAGGCACCATGTAGTCGGGCAGGTCTGTCAGCAGCGATTGCTTGAGTTGCTCGATGGCGGGGCGATCCCCTTCGGCCACCAGGTAGCCCACCAGCTGCTTTTCTTCCAGCCCGCCGTCGGTGGCGGTCACCACCGCGTCGCGGATGCCCGGCTGCTTGACGAGTGCAGCCTCGATTTCACCCAACTCGATGCGGAAGCCGCGCAGCTTGACCTGGAAATCGATGCGCCCCAGGTACTCAATGGCCCCCGAGGGCAGGTAGCGGGCCAAGTCTCCGGTTTTGTACAGCCGGGCACCGGGTTCGGATGAAAACGGGTCGGGAATGAACTTTTCCGCGGTCAAATCCGGGCGGTTCCAGTAACCCCGTGCCAGCTGGACACCACCCAGGTGCAACTCGCCCACCACCCCCACGGGGACGGGCTGCAACTGCTCGTCCAGGATCCAGGTTTGTGTGTTGGCAATGGGTGAGCCGATGGGGATGACGTTGAGGGTGCTGTCCGCCGTGCAGGGCCACCAGGTGACGTCTATGGAGGCTTCGGTCGGACCGTACAGGTTGTGCAACTCGGCGTGCGGCAGTTTTGCAAAGAAGCGGCGTGTCAGCTCGTGGGGCAGTGCTTCCCCGCTGCACATCACTTTTTTCAGGTGGTTCAGGCGCTCCAGCCCCGTGGCGGTCAGGAACAGGCCCAACATGGACGGCACAAAGTGGAGCGTCGTGATGCCCGCCGATTCGATGATGTTGACCAAATAGGCGTTGTCCCGGTGGCCACCAGGGCGGGCCATGCAGATGCTGGCCCCTACCATCAGGGGCCAGAAAAACTCCCACACCGACACGTCGAAGCTGAAGGGTGTTTTTTGCAGCACCCGGTCGTCTGGCGACAGCTGGATGGTTTCCTGCATCCACAGCAACCGGTTGGCCAGCCCGCGGTGCACGTTGGGTACGCCCTTGGGCTTGCCGGTGGAGCCCGACGTGTAAATCATGTACACGGCGGAATCCGGACCGGCCCGGTAATCGGGGGGCGTGTCATCGTCAGCTGTGGTGGTGGTGAAGGCGGGCGTGTCGATCAGGATCTGGTGCATGCCAGACGGGAACGGCACGTTGTTCACCGCGTCGTGGGTCAGCACCCATTGGGCCCCCGAGTCGCTGAACATGTGGTCCAGCCGATCGTTGGGGTAGTCGGGGTCGAACGGCACGTAAGCGGCCCCGCTTTTGACGATGCCCACCAGCGCGACCACCAACTCCAGGCTGCGCTTCATACACACGCCCACGAAATCGTCTGGGCGGGCACCCTGCGCCTGCAACTCACGGGCCAGTCGGTTGGCGCGACGGTTGAGTTCGCCGTACGTGAGGCTTGCCCCATCGAACTGCACTGCCAGCCTCTCTGGTGCCAAGCGCACTTGCTCCTCGAAGTGGGCGATCACGGGGATGTCGAGTGGATAGGCTTTCTGCGTCTGGTTCCAGCGAAGAATGTCTGCCTGCGGTGCCATGGCGCGGATTCCATTCATTATTGGGGTGAGCGGCGCTGTTCTAGCAGCCACTTGAACGCGCCGTTTGAGAAGGCGGCTTCGGTGGTGTCATGACCCACCCTTTCGACAAGGGTGTAGCGTGGGGTTCCGCCAATGGCCTGCAAGGCCTTCACGGTGTCTAATGTGGTGGTGTAAGGCGACACCTCGTCGCGCTCGCCGTGGAAGAACCACAGCGGTGTTCGCGTCAGGCTTTTGGCCTGCGAGGGATCGTAAGCACCCGACAGCATGGCGCTGGCCGCAAAGGGGTGTGTGGGTTGGCGGGTGAGAAGGTCCCAGCAGCCCGCCGCCCCTGCAGAAAAACCCATTACGTAAAGGCGATCGGTGTCAACGGCGTACTGCTCGGGCAATCGCTTTATCAGTTCGCGCGTGGCTTGAATCGCTGGTGTTTCTGGCGAATTGTGGAGGTTGAAATTGAGAAAAGGCGGGCCAGAAACTTTCGCCCAGTTTTGGCCCCAAGGGGCTTGCGGCGCAACGATGAACGCACGCTCGGATGCTTGCGATAATCGGATTAGCTCAGAAACTGCGAGCCCTAGGTGGCGCACATTGTCGCTACCATTGTTTCCAGCACCGTGCAGATAAACTACCAGTGGGTATTTTCTCCCCGGCTCCAAGTCTTCTGGTATGAATATCCGGTAGGGTAAGCTGAATTCAGACCCTGACGGCTTGAATACTTCACCTCTCATCTTTGCAGCAATCTCAATCGAGAATGCGCTGGGCCCCACAGATATGTTGTTGAAGTACCGCTTTATACCAAAAGCAAGTACCAGAACTACGACAGCTAGGGCGAAAGCCATTACCCCCATTTTTTTTTTGTTCTCTAGGTTCATAAATTATGTGTTGCTAAAAAGATGCATTTAATTAATATGCGGAATGATAGTTGCTCATGGTATCCAATCTCGCCAAGAAAATCATCAGCCCGGAATTACACAAGCATGTATGGTACAACCTGCAACGAGCCATGCCATACTGCATCAATGCAATCTGTTATGCCCTTTTGCCCCCTGATAGACAAGGCTGTTTTCTCCATACTACCAACACTGCTATACGAGCCTTCCAAATGAAAACAAGTTATCCATCCTTGGATGGCCTCCGTGGCATAGCGGCGTTGTTTGTGTGCGTACTGCATGTCAGCGTTTGGGGCAGTGGTCCCCAGTGGGACATCCATATTGGTCGGTCAGTCCTGGCTGTAGATCTCTTTTTTGCGATGAGTGGCTTCGTCATCGCGTCCTCCTATGAGCATCGTCTAGCAGATGGCTCAATGAGCACCAAGGGCTTCGTACTTACTCGCATGGCCCGACTGTACCCTTTGTACGCGCTTTCATTGACCCTAGCGTTGTTTGTACATCAAGATGCAGTTCTTGAGCAGGTTGCGGTAGATCGGTTACTAATTGTGGTTGCAAGCTTCATGTGCTTTCCCTGGAAATTGGGGGACAGTACGTTGTTTTTCCCTTTCAATATAGCGTGTTGGTCGCTGTTTTTTGAGTTGCTCGTTAACTTCCTTTATGTCGTCGGACGTAAGTGGTTAACCGATCGTGTACTGCTTGCAATGGTGGGCTTTTTTGCGGTGTTATTGGCTGTGCTCGTGCATTTTCACGGTATGGACATGGGCCCCTATTGGAGTGCTACCGGATTACTGGGTGGGTTGGTGCGGGCGCTGTTCGGCACTGCTTTGGGGGTCTGGCTGTTTCGGAGTAAAGGGCGCATTCCAAAGTGGACCACAGGCGGCGGTGGGTATTGGTTGCCACTGGTAGTTGTGTCTTTGGTCTTTGCCGTACCTCCGATCGCACACATGGAAAACCGATTGATGCTCGGGGCCGTACTTTTTGTGCTCCCTTGGTGTCTGTTGTATGCCGTCCGTGGAGAAACGCCCAGTGGCCGCATGAAGGTCGTATTCGCATTTTTGGGATCCATTAGTTATCCCATTTACTTATTACACTTACCATTGTGGCTGCTGGTTTCACATTTTTTTTCCATGGAAATCAGGGCGTTAGGTCCTTTCTTGGGTTTGGTGGTGTTCCTCTCAGCGATGATTGCCTTGGCCACTTTTGTGGAGCGGCATGTCGAGCGGCCGATCAGACGTTGGCTCGCAAATAGACTGGTTGGTCCGTCGGCAATGCCTGCTACTTAAGCAAAGGAACTGTGGCTCCCACCAAGGCCAGCGTGCCGAGCAGGGCGTAGCGGAATACAACAAACTCCGCGAAGCCTTCCAGCCGAACGTCACCCACGTAGGTCAACTCCAGTCCTCCTCGGTCGCCGTGCTTGCCGACGAGTCTCAGTGCCACAGTTGTGAATTCAAGTACGGCTGCAGTGTGAGGAAACTGACTCTTGAAAAATGCCTCTTTTGCAGAAAAAAGCAAGGCCGCTAGCTTGGCCTGTTCAAAGTCGTCCAGCTTATGTAATGCTGCCTGTTCTGGTTCGGTGAACACTAGGTTCCACAAATCCGTGCCAACTTTCCCAATGTGTTCTGCGTCTATACCCAAACTGGCACAGACAGAACTGTGGGCCACGACGGAGGCGCAAAAACCTTCCGTATGGGTAATGCTTCCTACCACCCCGGTCGGCCATAGGGGTTCACGGTGTGGCCCTTTCAGCAGCGGGCTATCGTCTGGAATCCCGATTTCCCGCATTGCGCCATGAGCGCAAAGGCGACCGGCGGCAAACTCTTGTATCCGGCTCGGCACGGCGGCCCCCAGGCTAGCACGCTCTTCTGGTCTAAGGCCATACGTGCTGTTCGGCGTGGCTAGCCTGTGACCGACAACTGTGCACGGAAACAAGGATTCGATCAGCGAGCATCTGGTGGTTTGACCATTGATATCATTGTTTTCGCAGCCAAATGCTGCAGTACCTGAAAAGCGAGGTTCTAACATCGCAACCCTCATTCCGGATGGGTGTGGCCAGTTTTTGGGTGAATCGCCCCGGATTTACTAGACACTTCCGAGCCGTTGGGAATGTCGTTTCTCGAACTCTACCGGAGAGACCCCGTTGGTTGGAATTCTCTACTCCCCGCGTGGCTCAGGTTTTCGAGGGGTTTCACAACCCCAGACGCGATGAGCGCGGGCGCCAAGAGCCGGTATCCAGTCTTCAGCACATCTAACTAGGGACTGTGTAAAACTTTATTTTCAAGCGCAGGGAGTAAATTTGGAAACCAAATGGTTCGAAGACTTTGTCAGCCTGGCTGAAACCCGCAGCTTCAGCCGCTCGGCCCAGTTGCGGCACGTCACCCAGCCCGCGTTTTCGCGGCGCATCCAGTCGCTGGAGGCCTGGGCTGGCACCGACCTGGTCGACCGCAGCAGCTACCCCACCCGTCTCACTC
>JFJP01040700.1_pt1 | contig 10794 bp, 5 predicted proteins | sample 431651 | NCBI WGS metagenome assembly JFJP01 (sample SAMN02602958, study PRJNA72255) | Microbial mat metagenome, whole genome shotgun sequencing project. | biome: fresh water; feature: sink hole; material: water; isolation source: purple microbial (photo- and chemosynthetic) mats found in...
TTCTCATTGTTAACAACCATATTTTTGTTATTAAGTTGTAGCAATATTTCAGCCCAAAAACCAACTATGTATGTTGATGGAAGGTATATTTACGACAGAAACGGTGAAAAAGTCATACTGAAAGGCTTTAATGCTATGATTGTTTATTGGGATATCCATGGAAATGTAAATTTTCCCGAAATGGAAAAAACAGGGGCCAACTGTTGCCGCATTTTCTGGAATCTTGATAATCCAAGGCCTCAACCATCTGATTTGGATAAAGTTCTGGAAAATTGCATCAAATATAAAATGATACCAATTATTTGTCTTTGGGATGCAACCGGAAAATGGGACAAACTTCAAACCTGCGTTGATTTCTGGTGTTCGGCTGAAATAGCTCCCATCCTCAAAAAGCATGAAAAGGATTTGATAGTTAACATTGCCAACGAACCCGGCGACAGGGCAATGGGCAATGAAGTTTTTAAAACGAGATATTCTGAAATTGTTTCACAAATGCGAACAGCAGGAATTCATACTCCTCTTATTATTGATGCAGACCAGTGGGGGCGTAACGCAGATGCCGTTCTGGATAACGGCCCTTATCTTTTTGAACAAGACCCTGACCACAATCTTATATTTTCGTGGCATTTATGGGATCCCGAAACCTGGGGCACTGGTAAAATATCTGAAATTGACCGCATTATAAACAAAGCCGCCGCAACCAATATATGCTTTATTGTTGGGGAGTTTGGACCCTGCGAACAATGCGATAAATGTTCGACTACCAAAATCAACTGGGAATATATGATTGAAAAGGCTTATAAAAACGATATTGGATATCTGGCGTGGGTTTGGAAATGGAGCGATTGCCACAGTGTGGTGAATAACAGTAACGGAAAGTATGGTTCCTGGGCAAATTCCCCGTGGGGCGAAAGCATTGCAGTAACGAATACCTTTAGCATTCAAAAAACTTCCAAACGAACGGTTCTACTTGGTTCGAAAAAGATCCAAAATATTAATAATGAAATCATTATCAAAACTTTCCCAAATCCTGCAAATTCGAATACCAATATTCAATATAATTTAATTGCTGATGGCAAACTTAAACTTGAGATATTTAACCTTAATGGAATTAAAATAAGTACTTTAGCAGACAAATTTCAAAAAGCCGGAAATTACCATTTTGAATGGAACCAAAAACCGGAAATGAAACCAGGAGTTTACCTTTTAAGGTACGAAGTTTTATCAAACGGTAAAATTTACGAAGAAAATGTTAAAATATTAATTTCGGAATAATTATTTTTTAAACAAACTAAAATTATGGATAGACTTTCAATCCTTACAATTATTATTGCAAGCCTTATTTCTTGTAATTCTGTTAATCAGGAAAAAACTTTTAAACCTGGTGTTGAGTGGCCCGACGATAAAGGAATTCACATCAATGCCCATGGTGGTGGCATATTATTTCATGATGGAAAATATTACTGGTATGGCGAGCATAAAATAGATGGAGAGGCAGGAAATAAGGCGCATGTAGGGGTTTCGTGCTATTCATCTGTAGACCTTTATAATTGGAAAAACGAAGGAATTGCACTGAAAGTCGTCGAAAATGATTCCTTGCATGATATTGCAAAAGGCTGCGTTCTTGAACGCCCTAAAGTTATTTTCAATGCCAAAACCGGCAAATTTGTAATGTGGTTTCATTTGGAGCTGAAAGACAAAGGTTATGATGCTGCCCGCTCGGGCGTTGCAGTTAGCGAAAGTGCCACAGGACCTTTTACTTTTGTTAAAAGTTTCAGGCCAAATGCAGGCTTCTGGCCGGTAAATGTTCAACCCTTTCACAAACTACCCGTTAGCGATACTATAAAAAGCACTTATTGTGGTGGAAAAGGTTGTCTGCCAGCACATCCCGATACATTGAATTTATTGGGAAGAGATTTTGCAGGTGGACAAATGGCCAGGGATATGAACCTTTTTGTGGATGATGATGGCTCGGCTTACCATATTTACTCTTCCGAAGAAAATAGTACCCTTCATATTTCCAAACTTTCAGACGACTATCTTTCGTGTTCAGGCCAATTTATAAGGGTTTTCTCCGACAGGTATATGGAAGCCCCGGCACTATTCAAACGCAATGGGAAATACTATTTAATAGCTTCCGATTGCACAGGCTGGAATCCCAATGCAGCCCGCAGCGCTGTTTCCGATAATATATTCGGGGATTGGAAGGAATTGGGAAATCCTTGCATTGGAGCAGATTCTGCCCTGACTTTTCATTCTCAAAGTACATACATACTGCCAGTTGAAGGTAAAAAAGATGCATTTATTTTTATGGCCGACAGGTGGAATCCCAAAAATGCAATTGATGGAAGGTATGTTTGGTTACCAATTCAGTTCGAAGGCGATAAACCGATACTCAAATTGATGGATAGTTGGGATTTAGAATCATTTGCTAATTAATTCTCTCTTTCGCAAGAAGTGTTTTATTCAAAAATGACAAAATCAAAATATTTATAACAACTAAAACCAATCTGCATGAAAAACCTGATTTTGACCACCTTATTTACAATTTCAATTTACTGTGCCAACTGCCAATCAAACAACGAAATCAAACTAATTGTCCGTGGCGATGATATTGGATCATCCCATGCCGCAAACCTTGCTTGCATTGATTCTTACAAAAACGGATTTATGAAATCTGTCGAAATTATGGTTCCCTGTCCCTGGTTTCCTGAAGCAGTGAGGATGCTAAACGAAAATCCCGGATTGGATGTGGGAATTCATTTAACCCTGACCAGCGAATGGGACAATGTTAAATGGAGGCCTTTAACCCAATGCCCCAGCCTGGTTGATAGTAGTGGATTCTTTTTCCCTATGGTTTGGCCAAACAAAAATTACCCTGGAAAATCCATCTCCGAAAACAAGTGGAAGCTCGATGAAATTGAAAAGGAACTTCGTACCCAGATTGAGTTAGCCTTAAAAAAAATACCACATAGCAGTCATCTCTCATCGCATATGGGATTCACCGGTCTTTCTAAAGAAATATCGAAATTGACTGAAAAACTGGCAAAGGAATATCACCTGAATTTTGAATTGGAAGGCTATAAAATTGATTACGCTGGATACGACGGGCCAACAAAAACTTCGGAAGAAAAAATTCAAAGTTTTATCAACAGGTTAAACAAGCTGCAACCCGGTAAAACCTACCTTTTTGTTGATCATCCCGGATTAGACAATGAAGAGTTCAGTGCAATTCACCACGTTGGTTATGAAAATGTTGGAGTTGACAGGCAGGGTGTTACCGAATTATTTACCAGTAAACAAGCGCTGGAAGTAATTAAAAATAAGGGCATTAAAGTAATTTCTTATAAAGATTTAATTCAAAAACAATAGAAAAAATCCTTGTGAAGTAATTAAAATGACAAAATTTATTCTAAAATTAACCTTACTCATAAATCTATCTATGAAAAGAAATGTTTTATTTATCCTTGTAATTTTTTCGATAATTGGTTTTTCATGCAATCCTCCTAAAAATGATTCGCTTTTGGTGGCTGAAAATGCCGTTTTGAAAATATTGGTTTTTCCAAACAAGGCTTCATTATGGGAATATTCGCTTGCCAATAGCGAAAAAAGTTACACATTTCAGGCACCCGAATTTGAAATTGATGGTGCAATTGTATCTGGCGTTTTAGCTAATTCAAAACTGACGGGAAATCCGACAAAGCTGATAAACGGTGTTACTGAATATACTGTTGAAGGGAATTTGCAGAAAATCCCCGATATTACACTTCGAATAACATTTCGTGTGGCCGAAAAAAATCCAATTGTTAAATTCAGGTATGAACTTTTGAGTAAAACACCTCACAAATTAACAAAATCGAACGATCAAGATCAAATCAACTATTTCAAGGTTTCGTTTGCAGGTTTTGATAAAGTTAAAGAAATCCGTTTTTCGGAATTTAACGAAATGGTTCACAGTTTTTGTTTATCGGAACGCTACCTGGAGCAAAAGCATTTCTCTGACAGTATAAGGCTAATGGGGCCAATGCTAACTGGCGAAGATCCTTCAAACTCATTTTTGATTGCCTACGAACACGGTTCGCAGGTGCCTGACAAGTTTCTTGAATTTGCCTTAAATCCCGACAAATCAATCACATTAAAAGCAGTAAAGGGCAATTATTATAATGGTTTTCAAATTGATGAGAAGAATTCATTTCAAACCATATGGTTCGAGACCGGTGCCGTTTTGGGTAATGAAGAACTTTTGGCCAAAAACTACCGCAGTTTTATGCTTCACTACATGAGCCTAAGTTCTGAAAGCCGCAAGCCCTATATTTTTTATAATACATGGAATTTTCAAGAGCGAAATCGAAACTGGTATAAAAAGCCCTACCTTGCCGATATGACTTTGGAGCGCATGTTAAAAGAAATTGAAGTAGCGCATCAAATGGGCATTGAAGTTTTTGTGATTGATGCAGGCTGGTTCGAAAAAACAGGCGATTGGGCTCCAAGCCCCAAACGGTTTCCCGATGGATTGCAAACCATCAGTAAAACATTGAAAGACAAAGGAATGAAACTTGGCTTGTGGTTTAACCCAACTGTGGCCGCCGTTTCGAGCAATATGTATAAAGATTATATAGATTGCGCCCGTACCATTAACGGAAGTCAGGGAACTCCTTGGAAAATATGGGAAACCGAAGAAAGTTATGGAATGTGCCTGGTAAGCCGCTATCGCGATGCATTTGCCAATGAATTAATCCGCCTGAACAAAGAATTGGGGGTAACCTACTATAAGTGGGATGCCATTGGCCAATACGAATGCAACGATCCCCGTCATTTTCATGGAAATGAAGCAAACACCCCACAGGAACGCATGGACTCATATGCATTCGAAATCGGCAAATCGATGTGCTATGTTGTCGACAAACTGGTAAAAGAATGTCCCGAAGCGATTGTTGATTTTGATATTACCGAAGGGGGAAGAACTGTAGGGCTGGGTTTCCTGTCATCGGGTAAATATTTCCTTATTAACAATGGACCGTATTTCTTTAATTATGATATTCCCTTTGACCGCGAAAACGGACAATGGAATATTTTCTTTTATCCCGGACCGGCTCGCACATGGATATGCCGCACCCCGCTTACTTTTGATAAATGGATTCCTACTTCCCTCTTCCTTACCCATTATTTGCCTGATGATCCGCGCGAAAACCAATCCATTGCTGTTGCATCATTAATTTTAGGTCAAAATGGAATTTGGGGCGATTTACCCAAAATTTCAAAAGAAGGGGTTGAATTTTTCAGTGAAGCACTTTCAAAATATAAACAAGTACGTAACGACATGACTGAAACTACTTTGATAAGGGATGGTGCAGTTGGAGGAAGTCCCGAGGTTTATGAAAAAATTAATCCTGAAACAGGAAAAGGGGCTATTGTTATTTTCTCTAGTCATGCTGGAAAATACAGATATATTTCGACTAGCAAAGTTGATAAAAAAATATGGTCAACCGGTGGTGCCCATGTAAAAATTAACAATTCTGGTTTGGCAAGTATCGAAACCGAATTTAAAACTGCAGAAGCGAAAATTATATTCTTTGGAGCCGAATAAAAATGATAAAGGTGATTATAAAAAAACTCATTGTTTTATCTTGTCTTGCGGCCCTGCAATTAATTACTGCAAGCTTAAAAGCACAATCTAAGTCAATTTGGTTTGAGTTTAAACCCGACCAGCAAAATATAAGTAATGAAATTTCGCTTGAAACTTGGCTTGATAAACCGGCAGGCAAACACGGATTTGTTAAAATGCTTGGCGACAGACTTATTTTTGAAGACGGAACTCCCGTAAAATTCTGGGGAACTAATCTTGGCAGCGATCTTCCGCTTATGAAACCGGAAGAAGCAGTAAAATGGGGCGAATTCCTGTCTCGGTTTGGATTCAACAGCGTACGGTTCCATAAATTTACCTGGGAGGCAACCGATGGTATCCATTCAACCATCATTACAGATGAAAATTGGAAAAACCATGATTTCTTGTGCAACGAACTTAGGAACAAGGGCATTTATTATGGATGGTCGCATATTTACGGGCACCGGATAATGGCAGCCGACAGTTCCCGGATTTTAGCTTACAAAGAATTGGCGGCTACAAAATTTCCATGGTCACACCTGAACGGAACAACGGCATCGCTGGTGAATTTTGCCGAAGACCTTCAGAATGTGAATATTGAATTAACCGTAAATATGCTCAACCACATTAATCCGCATACCGGTTTGCGATATGCCGATGACCCTGCCCTTAGTTTTATTGAATTTCAGAACGAAGACAATATTTTTTGGGCAGCAATGGAAGAAACGCTAAAGCAAACACCCACATATAGGGCTTTGCTTTGCAAAAAATTCAGCGGTTGGTTAAAAACAAAATATGGTTCAACCGATGCCCTCAAAAAAGCATGGAACAACGAAGGACTGCTCGAAGGCGAAAGCATTGAAGCTGAAAATGTTTATCCACAGCCAAACCATGGTTTGATGAGCTGGGAATATGAGCAGGCGATGAAGGAAAACCGGCCGGTAAAGCAAAACATACTGGATAAAGCCGATTTCTTATACGATGAACAGATGAAATTTTACCGGAAATATGAAAATGCAATTAGGGAAACAGGCTACAAAGGTCCGTTAGTGGGCAGTTGCTGGCAGTCAGGCACAGGATTGTCGCATCTGCTAAATTTAAAAGCCGATGCCGAAATTGGAATGATTGACCGACATAATTATTTTGGAGGTGGTCAGGGACACCAACTGGTTCCTGGAAAATTCGATAATTCGGCAATGGTTTCCTCCATTGGCAGTGGTTTATTCAGTTCCGGTTTACAGCAAGTTACCGGCAGGCCTTTTGCTTTTTCGGAATGGATGAGTTTGATTCCCAATGAGTGGACAGCAGAAAGTTCGCCAATAATAGCTGCATATGGAATGGGATTACAAGGCTGGGATGCCTCCTATGTTTTTGCCACCGATATCCCCGGATATACCTCAACCATTCACACTCCTGGTATTTACAATGCCACTTCGCCTACTCAAATGGCTTTGTATCCGGCATTGGCCAGAATGATTTACCGTGGCGATATTAAAGAGGGGGAAACCGTTGTAAACCGCAAAATTGACCTGGCCTCTTTAATAAAAGGCGAAACACCATTGAACGAAACCATTTTACAGGATTTCGACAGGAAAGATATCAAAGGGTCGTTTCCCCTGCACTGGATGGCGGCAGGGAAGATACTACTCACATTTGATGATGAAAACAAAACGGAATTTTTGGATAATCTCCAGTCGCTTTGGAAAGATTCAGTAGTCACTTCAACAACCAAACAACTGGCCTGGAGCGAAAAAGGGAAGGGTTATTTCACCATAAATTCACCCGGAACACAAGGCTTTGTTGGTTTTTCGGATGGAAAAAAACTTGACTTGGGTGATATAACTATTCAAACAGATAATGAATTTGCAGTAATCCTGGTAACCAGTCTCAATAGGTATAAAGATATATGGGAGTCGGATAAAATTCTGGTAACAGCAATAGCCCGGACTAAAAATATGGGGATGGTTTTTAATGCCGATCATACCGAATTAATGGAAACCGGACAATCGCCCATTTTGCTTGAGCCGGTGAAATTTACTTTAGGAATTAAACGCTGTCCTCCTCCAAAAATAACTGTATTGAATCATTCAGGGTTTAAAACCGATAGATATATTAAAAATAATGGGGGTTGGATTATAGACGGTTCAAGAACAAAAGCTATTTATTATTTGATTGAATTCTGAAATTGTTGTTAACCTAATATTTAAAAAACAAATAAATTCCTATGAATAGTAAAAATCTTTTTCTAACTTTTTTTCTTTTCATCTCCATGCCAGGATTTGGGCAGAAAATAGAAATTTCTCATTTACGAACAGACAGGCAATCAACCCCGCTCGGTATAGATAATCCAAAACCTGAATTCAGCTGGGTCATTGAATCGGATGAAAGGGGCACTGCACAAACAGCCTTTGAAATTTTGGTCAGCACCGATGAAAAAGCCTTACAATCCGATAAGGGAAATGCCTGGCAATTGGGTAAAATATTGGGCAATGCCACTTTTGGTATTTTATATGAGGGAAAGCCTTTAAAATCTTTCACACGATATTTCTGGAAAATCAGGATTTGGGATCAAAACGGACAAGTATCGGCTTGGAGCCAGCCTTCGTGGTTTGAAACTTCCATTCCCAAACAAACAGACTGGAAAGCTCAGTGGATATCAGATCAAAAACCACTTCCTGTAAAAGATGAAGATTTTTACAAAGAAACGCCCAATGCCCTTTTGCGAAAAGAAATCAACGTAAAAAAAGAGGTAAAATCGGCAAGGCTTTATATTGCTGGCCTGGGCTATTCTATTGCCTATATCAATGGACAGCGTGTTGGAAACAATATGCTCGATATGCCCTGGACACAGTATGGTAAACATGTGATGTACAATACTTTTGATGTATCTGATTTGCTTAAAAAGGGAGACAATGCAATTGCTGCAATGCTCGGCAATGGTTGGTACAACCCCATGCCCATCAAAATGTTTCAGCGATGGAATTTCCGCGATTATTTGACAGTTGGAAAACCCTGCCTGAAAGCCCAGTTATTGGTAAATTATGCGGATGGATCATCTGAAACCTTCATTACCGACCAAACCTGGAGAGCCGGAAAAGGTCCCCTGCTCAAAAATAGTGTTTATCTGGGAGAACTATATGATGCACGGCTTGAGCAGGAAGGATGGAACAATATTGGATTCGATGAAAAAGAATGGTCAAATGCAAAAATAGTAGAAGGCCCTAAAGGACAATTGATTGCTTCGTATATTCCTCCGGTAAAGGCAACAAAAATTTTAAAACCGGTAAAAATGTGGGAACAAAAACCGGGTGTTTATATTTTCGATTTTGGACAGAACTTTGGCGGAGTGACCCGTTTAAGGGTAAAAGGCCCTGCCGGAACCACAGTGACTATGCGCAGTGGCGAAGATATCCATGCCGACGGCTCGTTAAATTATTTAACAGTAATTACCGCTCAATTAAAAGGAATGTGGAACATGAACGGTGGCCCAGGCTGTCCAAAAGATCCAATGATGGTTAATACCTACATTTTAAAAGGCATTGGAGATGAAGTTTATACTCCTGAATTTACCTTTTCGAGCCTTCGGTATGTCGAAATTACTGGCTATCCTGGAAGACCAGATTTGAATTCGATTGAAGGACTGAGGATGAACACTGACTTAAAGGAAACAGGCTCATTTGAATGTTCAAATACTATGTTTAATCAAATCCAAGATGTTACCAAATGGACTTTTCTAAGCAATGTTTTTAGCGTTCAGAGCGATTGCCCGGCACGTGAAAAACTGGGTTATGGGGCTGATATTGTGGTTACTGCCGAAGCCTTTAGCTATAATTTTGATATGAGCGGTTTTTATCGCAAGGTTGTACAGGATTTTGCCAATGATACCCGACCCAACGGCGGCATGTCGGAATGTGCGCCAAACATTGGCATAAACGACCAAAGCATGGGAGGCGAAACTGGTTCGCCTGGCTGGCAGCTGGCATTTCCTTTCGGGATAAAGGTGCTTTACGATTATTATGGCGATAGACAAACTGTTGAAAAACAGTATAATATACTAAAAAAACAAGTTGATTTTTTGCATTCGGTAACTCCCAATCATATTGTGCAGAATTGCATCAGTGATCACGAAAGCATTGACAAAAAGCCTGTATCCCTTTCGGCCACTACTTTTTATTACCATCATGTCGTTATTTTAAAGGATTTCGCTATCCTGCTCAATAAAATGGATGATATAAAAAAGTATGGATTATTGGCCAATGACATCAAAGCAGCGTATATCAAAACTTTTTTAAAACCCGGAACAGGAATTTTCGATTCAGGAACCCAGGCTGCACAATTGATTTCGCTATATTACGATTTGGTTCCCGATAAGGAGAAAAAGGCTTCTTTGGATCAGTTAATGCTCGAAATTTTCAATAAGCACAAGGGCCACTTGTCCACCGGCATTTTTGCCACCAAATATATGTTCGATTTTTTCAGGACCATCAACAGAAACGATGTTTCATACACAGTAGCCAACCAAAAAAGCTTTCCCGGTTGGGGAAATATGTTACAAAAAGGTGCAACCACCTTGCATGAAAGCTGGGCTTATCAGGATACAGTGGGATCACAAAACCACCCTATGTTTGGATCTATTTCGGAATGGTTCTACAAATCCATTTTGGGAATTAATGCCAAAACTCCGGGTTTTACTGAGATTGAAATTAAACCTCAGCCAACTGGTGATTTAACCTGGGCTAAAGGACATTACGATGCTATAGTTGGCCGAATTGTAAGTAATTGGGAAATTGAAGGAAGAAATTTTTATCTAGACGCAAACATTCCAGCAAACACAAAAGCAACGATATATATTCCATCAAAGAATAAAAGTAAAATTTTGGAAAGTGGATTGGATGCTTTAAGTGCAAAAGGCCTGTCATTTAAAGAATACAAGGATGGATACGCAGTATTTACTGTTTTAGCCGGAAAATATTCTTTTGTTTCGGAATATTATTAATTTTATTCAGATTTTAGGCTGTGTCCAACCTTAGAGCATCTGATAGAAAATGAACAATTCCTTTAAAAATATTAGCCTTAAATATTTCTAAAAACCATTGTTAATGCGCAATAAACAAAGATTATGAAAAAAATTAAAATCCTAAGCCTGCTTTTTATTGCAACAATCATATTCATTGGCTGCGAAAAAAAAG
>JFJP01021090.1_pt1 | contig 10793 bp, 7 predicted proteins | sample 431651 | NCBI WGS metagenome assembly JFJP01 (sample SAMN02602958, study PRJNA72255) | Microbial mat metagenome, whole genome shotgun sequencing project. | biome: fresh water; feature: sink hole; material: water; isolation source: purple microbial (photo- and chemosynthetic) mats found in...
CCTGGCCTCGATCGAGCGGTTCTGCCTGAAGACATTGAACGCCCACCGGCCAGAGATTCTTCAAGACATTTCAGGTTCGGGACACTAGCATGGCCCACATGGAGCAGATCCGCATTCCCGCCGGGACCTTCCCGACCAAGCAGGCGATGGTCCAGGCGGCGCTGCGCGAGGCCATCCTGTCGGGCCGCCTGCCGCCGGGCGAGCGGGTGGTGATCGACGAGGTCGCGCGGCGCTTCGGCATCTCGATCATCCCGATCCGCGAGGCGCTGCGCCAGCTTGAAGCCGAACGCCTGGTCACCTCGCAGCCGCACGTCGGGCCGGTGGTCACCGGTTTCGACGAGGACGCCGTGGCCGAAATGTTCACGCTGCTCGAGGCATTGGAACTGGCGGCGGCCCGCCATGCCGTCGAGCGGGTCGGTGACGCTGACTTGGACGAGTTGGAGAAGGCCTGCGAGGCCGTCGAGCGCGCTGCGCCGGCGCGCTGGGAGGAGGCCAACGCCCGTTTCCACGCCCGCCTGGCGGCCTGCGCCCGCATGCCGCGCATCGCCGAACACCTCGCCCGCGTGTCGGGCGAGTGGGAACGCCTCTATCGCCTGCGCTACCGTGAAGCCGCCGCACCCGAGCGCACCCGGGCCGAGGCCGACCACCGCGCTTTCGTCGCGGCCCTGCGCCGGCGCGACCTGGCCGGACTGGAGTCCGGGATCCGCGAGCATAACCGGCGCGCCTTGCTACACTACCGGGGTTGAGGAGCATCCCCGCATGCGTCATCCCATGTCCTTGTTCACGGCCTGTGCGCCGTGGTTGCCGATCGATGAACTGGCGCCGCTGGCGGCTGCTGCCGGCTACACCGGCCTCGACCTGGCGTGCAAACCACATCGCTTCGACAGCGCGCGGCAGCCGGGATTCTGGGATAACAACGCCGCGGTCCTCGATCTCGACCGCCTCGAACTGCTGGTCCCGGCCTACGCGCGGGTGCTTGCCGACTGGCGCCTGCGCTGCCCGGTCCTGGCTGGCTACGCCCCGATAACCGACACGGCTTCGGCACGACGGTTGGCCTCGGCCGCACGCCAACTCGACTCCCCGCTGGTGCGTATGTGGGTGCCGCGCCCCGAACGCGGTTACGTCGCCCGTCAGCTGCCCGAGGCGCGCGCCGCCTGGCAGGAGCTGGCGCACATCGCCGAAGGCGAGGGCGTGCGCTTCGTCCTTGAGACCCACGACGGCACCCTGGCGACCGGGGCGAGCGCGGCGATGCGCCTGCTCGATGGTTTGGATCCGCTGCGCGTCGGGGTGATCTACGACATCGCCAACACGGTGCGCGAAGGCTCGGAACCGCTGGAAATGGCGATAGAACTGCTCGGCCCATACCTCGCCCATGTCCACGTGAAGGACGTCTGGCATCGCACCGGCGGAACCGGCTGGGATGGTACCGCCACCGGCTTCGCTCCGCTCGGTCAGGGCACCCTGCGTTGGCCGACGATCCTCGGCACGCTGGCTGCCGCCGGCTACCACGGCTGGCTGGCGATCGAGAATTTCACCTGGCTCGACCATGGGCCGTCACGCATCGCTCAGGACGCATCCTGGCTGCGTGACATGATGGAGGCGGCTGGATCCACCCCCGGCTGACAGGCATGTACAAGGCGATCTTCCTTAATCAGAGCAACGACCAGGTCGGAAATGTATTCGGTGATGGTCGCCGCCAGCGGGCCGAGGGTCTGCTGGCGATCCGCCCCGGAGTACTCAAGCGTGAGGATCTGGCGGCGGTGGCCGGCGAACTACGCGAGGTCGAGATCGTGTTCAGCACCTGGGGGATGCCCGAACTGGGCGAGGCCGATCTGGTGCACCTGCCCAGACTGCGCGCCGTCCTCTATGCCGCCGGCACGGTGAAGGGCTTCGCCAAGCCGCTGCTCGAGCGTGGCATCCAGGTGAGCAGCGCGTGGCGAGCCAACGCCCTGCCGGTCGCCGAGGCGACGCTGGCGCACATCATCCTGGCGTTCAAGCAGAGCCATGTTCAGGCGCGCGCGATCCGCTCGGCCCGCACTTTCTGGACGCCCACCCGGCCGCCGATCACCGGCATGTACGGTTCGACGGTCGGCCTGATCGCCCTGGGTGCGATCGGCCGCCGCGTGGTCGAACTGCTCAAACCCTTCGAGGTGAAGATCATCGCCCACGACCCCTATGCCAAGCCGACCCCCGGGATCGAGTTGGTCGGGCTCGACGACCTGTTTGCGCGTGCCGACGTGGTCAGCATGCATGCGCCATGGATCCCGGCCACCGAGGGCATGATCCAGGGTCGGCACCTGCGTCTGATGAAGCCGCATGCGACCTTCATCAACACCTCGCGCGGCAAGCTGGTGGTCGAGGACGAGATGACCCAGGTGCTGTCGGAACGCCCCGACCTCCAGGCGGTGCTCGATGTCACCTGGCCGGAACCCCCGGCGCACGGCAGCGCGCTGTGGCAGCTGCCCAACGTCTTCCTCACCCCGCACATCACCGGCAGCGCTGGCAACGAGGTGCGCCGCATGGCCGACTGGATGATAGCGGAGTGCGAAGAGCTGCTCGCCGGGCGTCCGCTCAAGCACGGCGTGTCGGTCGGCATGCTGGACACGATGGCGTGAACGTTGTTGCCGGGCGTCCCCGGGGTTGACCGCGCCGCGCCGGTCCACGATGACCGCGCATGCGCCGCCCTCCTGCCGTCGAAGGTCCCCAGCAGCACGACCTTGATCCGGCGGTCGCCGAGCGTTTCGTCGCCGGAGCGCGCATCATCGCCGACGAGCAGGTGCTGGACGCCGGGGCCGGGCTCGGCGCGATAGCTGCCGCTCTGATCGCTGCTGGATCCAAGGTCACGTGCGCGGAATTCGCCCCCGAGCGTCTCGATGAATTGCGCCGGCGCTTCGCCAAGGAGATCGGTGCCGCCCGTCTCAGTGTGGTTGGGGCCGACCTGCGCTCGTGGGATCCCGGCTTTGTCGATTCCTGGCGCGTCATCGCCAATCCGCCCTTCCATCTCACCGCCCAGCTGGTGCGTGGCTGGATCCTGGGGCCGCGTCCGCCGCGCGCCCTCGACCTCATCCTGCAGCGCGAGACGGCCGAGAAGCTGTGCGCCCCCGGCACCCGTTCGGGCGCGCTGCTGGCCTGCGCCGGCCAGGCGACCTTCGTCGCCCGCCTCGACCGTGGGGCGACCAATCCACCCAGCCGGGTCGATCTGGCGGTGTGGCGCTTCCGCCGTTCGCGCGAGGCCGACCCGCGCGAACTCGTCCTGCTCGACAAGCTGCTCGAGCGCGCCTTCGCCGGCCCGCGCACCGTGGCCGAAGCCCTGCGCGGGGTGGCCAGCGCGGTGCAGCTGAAGCGTCAGGGGGCCGAGCAGGGCTGGAACCCCCAGGGTCACCCGCGCGAGGTGCCACCCCATGCGTGGTTGCCGTTGACTAGGCTGCTGGCGATGTGCGGTAAGCTCTGAAGTCCGGTCGTGGCTGCGGTTGTGCTCAGCGCAGCTCGGGCGGCAGTTGGGTGGCGAGCACGCGGAATCCCAGCCGTTTCGAGGCGGCCCGTGCCGTCTCACGATAGGCTAGGCGGCAGTCCTCGGGATCGTCATCATAGGCGCCGCCCTTGACCACCGCCTTGCCGTCTCCGGACACGGGCTGGGGATCGGTGAGGACGGTGGCCTCGCGTGGGCGATAGATGTCACCCGTCCATTCCGCGACGTTGCCATGCACGTCGAAGAGCCCCCAGGCATTGGGCGGGAAGGAACCGACCGGATGCGGCCTCTTGCCGGCGTTGGCCGCGTACCACGCCTGGGTGGCCAGCGGCCGGTCACCCGACCAAGCCCCAGCCGAGCCGGCTCGTGCGGCCCGCTCCCATTCCGCTTCGCTCGGCAAGCGGATGTCCAGACCAGGCGCAAGTTGGGTAAGGCGGGCACAGAAACTGGCTATCTGCGTACGGTCAATGCCGGTGATGGGCAGGTTGTCGCCAGAATGGGCCTGCTCAGGCAGGACGCCCATGACCGCACGCCATTGGGCCTGGGTGATCTCGGTGGCGCCTATCCATTGCCTGGTGGTGATGTGTAGCCCGGCCTGGATCTCATCACGCGAGCGGCCCTCCTCATCAGGAGGACTACCGATGCGTGCCTGGCCGGGAGGAAGTTCGCGTAGACGTAACCGGAACTCTCCGACCTCCAGGTCGGCAAAGCGGCCATACGCATCGCGTCGTGCTGCCTCACGCGCCTGACGCTCCTGCTCGATCCGAGCCTGCGCCTCGCGGGCCTGTTGCGCGGCGGCCTGCGCTGCCGCCAGGGCCTGTCCGGCATGCTTTGCCTCGGCCTCGGCCTGGGCAGCAGCAGTGGCTGCGACTGCTGCGCTACGCTGCCACCACCAGCCTGCGCCGAGGGCAAGTACGACAACTGCAATCGATGCGGGGACGATCCACACCGGTCGGTGGCGCTTGGCCCGGAAGACGCGAGTCGAGCGCCCTGCGCTCAAGGCCTCGAGATCGGTCAGCAGATCAGCGGCGGTCTGGTAACGGGCGGCTGGATCCTTGGCTAGTAGCGCCGCGACCACGGCGGCCGTTCCATGATCGACATCCGGGTTGGCCTGGGTTACTGGGACAGCCGTCTCGTGGATGTGCTGGTAGACCACTCCGGTGATGCTGTCGCTGGCAAATGGAGGTGCGCCGGCAAGCAGTTCGTAGAAGACAATACCCAGGCTGTAGAGATCGCTACGTGCGTCGCATGGCTTGCCTAAGGCCTGCTCGGGGCTGAGATAGCTGGCCGTACCCATGATCTGGCCATCGGTGGTCAATTGCTCGTCGCCGGCACGGCGTACCAGACCGAAATCGGTCAGTTTCAGCGTGCCGTCGGTGCCGAACAGCATGTTGGCTGGCTTGATGTCGCGGTGCACGATGCCGAACCGCGCCGCAGCGGCGAGGCCGCGCGCAGCCTGCAGGATCAGCGCCCGCGCCTCGGCCACGGTCGGATGCCAGCCATCGCGTAAGCGACGTCCAAGGTCTGCGCCATCGAGCAGTTCCATGGCGTAGAAGTGCCAACCGAGATGAGTCCCTGCATGGAAGATCTGGACAATGTGCGGTGATGTGACCTGGGCGATGGCGCGCGCCTCGCGCAGGAAACGCTCCCTCAGTTCGCTGCGCTCGGCCAGTTCGGGCGGCAGTATCTTGATCGCCACGGCACGGTCGAGGCTGGCTTGCCGGGCGCGGTAGACTGCACCCATGCCGCCGCGGCCAAGAATCTCGCCTAGCTCGAAATCCCCCCATGTCGAGCCGACCAACGAGCCGAATCCGGCCACTGCGATGTTGATGCTGGCTGTGATCTTGGTCGCGGCCGAGTCGCTGGACAAAACCACCGGTTTTTCGTTGGCTTGCAGCGGCTCAATCAGGGTTGGCTCGTCTGACATCGGTGGAGTATTATGGGCGTGAAACGGTTCTGGGAAGCGGTGAGGCACACAGCCCGGCGAAGCCGAACCCCAAAGGTTCATTCGTGGCTGGGACCATCAGCCACATGCCCCGCCCCATTGCCCGACCTGGTTCAGGCCCTACCTTTCCCCGCCTTTCCAGGGGAGTCCGTATGAGCCGCCCGTTCAGCACTGCCGAGGTCCGTGAGGCCTATCTGTCCTTCTTCGCGTCGAAGGGCTGCGTGCGCTACCCCAGTGCCGGCCTGGTGCCCGAGAACGACCCGACCACCCTGTTCACGGTCGCCGGCATGTCGCAGTTCAAGGACATGTTCCTGGGCCGCGGTTCGCACCCGTTCAGCCGCGCCACGACCTGTCAGAAGTGCATCCGCACCAATGACATCCTCAACGTCGGCCGCACCGCCCGGCACCACACCTTCTTCGAGATGCTGGGCAACTTCTCGTTCAACGACTACTTCAAGAAGGAGAAAAGCCGCCTGTCGATCTCGGTGCACCAGATCGATGGCGAGGCCTACCGCATCTGGCGCGAGGAGGTGGGCATCCCCGCCAACCGCATCTTCAAGATGGGTGACAACGACAACTTCTGGCCGGCCAACGCGCCGTTGGAAGGCATCGAGGGTCCCGGCGGTTGCTGCAGCGAGATATTCTGGGACCACCGCACCAACGACGATCCGAACGACAACCTGACCAGTTCGACCGGCCGCTTCGTCGAGATCTGGAATCTGGTGTTCCCTGAATTCAACGTCAGGAAGCCCAACCCCGACGGCACGCCCAACCTGGAAAACCTGGGGCGTACCAACATCGACACCGGCTCGGGCCTTGAACGGGTAGCGGCGGTGATGCAGGGCGTGTACAACAACTACGACATCGACCTGTTCCAGACTATCATCCGCCGTGTCGAGGCGGTCAGCGGGGTCGGTTACAACTCGAAGGTTCCGCTCGGCGCCAAGGATCCCCAGGCCGAGAAGAACGCCCTGATCCGCCGCATCGCCGACCACGTCCGCGCCGTGACCTTCTGCATCGCCGACGGCGCCCTGCCCGGCAACAGCGACCGCGGCTACATCGTCCGTCGCCTGATCCGCCGCGCGACCCTCGACCTCGACAAGCTCGGCTGCGAGCAGGTGAAGCTCTTCGAGGTGGTGCCAGCCGTGGTCGAGGTGATGGGCTCGGCCTATCCCGAGATCGGCCGTCGCCAGGCGCTGGCCAGCGAGACGCTGGAGGCCGAAGAACAGCTCTTCCGTCGCACCCTGAAGAAGGGACTCGACATCTTCAATCGCAGCCTCGAACGCCAGAAGGGTTCCGGTGTGTTCGGCGGCGACGACGCCTTTGAACTCGTCGCCACCCACGGCTTCCCCAAGGAGGTCATCGCCGAGCTGGCCGGGGCCGAGGGCCTCAAGCTCGACGAGGCGCGCTTCAAGGCCTGCTGGGAGGAGCACCAGCGTGTCTCGACCAGCAAGGGCGTCGAGGTGTGGAAGGCCAGCGCCCTGCAGGACGCCAAGCCGCGTCTCGGCGCCACCCGCTTCGTCGGCTACACCGACCTGACCGCCCCCGCCCGTTTGACCCTGCTCGAACTCGACGGCAAAGACGTGCAGTCGGCGCCGCAGGGCAGCACGGTGCGATTCGCCCTCGACCAGACCCCGTTCTACGCCGAAAGTGGCGGCCAGATCGGTGATAACGGCACGGTCGAAGGCGATGGCTTCACCATCCGCGTCACCGACACGCAGAAGGACGACGGCCTGTTCGTCCATGCCGGCACGGTGCTCAAGGGCGACGCCCGCCCCGGTGCGGTAACCGCCCGGGTCGAAGGCGAGCGCCGTCGCGACACCACCCGGCACCATAGCGCCACCCACCTGCTGCACGCAGCGCTCAACCAGTTCGTCGGCAGCCATGTCGAGCAGCAGGGCTCGAAGGTCGCGCATGACGAACTGCGCTTCGACATCAACAACCCCAAGGCGCTGACCGCCGAGCAGGTGCAGCAGATCGAAGGCTGGGTCAACCAACAGATCGCAGCCAAGCGTCCGGTGTCGATCCGCGAACTGCCGATCGAGGAGGCGCGCAAGCTCGGCGCCAAGGCGATGTTCGGCGAGAAGTACGGCGCCGTCGTGCGTGTCGTCAGCATGGGTGAAGGCACGCCGGTCTCGGTGGAGTTCTGCGGCGGCTGCCACGTCGGCAACACCGCCGACATCGGCGCGTTCCGCATCACCGGCGAGGCAGCCTCTTCGGCCGGCATCCGCCGCATCACCGCTGTTGCCGGCGGGGCGGCCAAGGCGCTGGTCGATGGCGAACGCGCCCTGGCCGAGGCTGCCGGTCGCAGCCTGGGGCTCATCCAGATTGCCGATCCGCGCGAGATCCACGAGCTGTCCCGCCTCTTCCGCTGCAAGCTTGAGGACGTGCCAGCCCGAGTCGCGACGTTGGCCAGCGAGGTGCGCCAGGTCGCCGTAGCGGCCGGTGGGTCTGAATCGACCATGACCGGCGGCCTGGTCGAGCGCGTCCAGGTCCTGCAGGAGTCGCTCAAGCAGCTGCGCAAGCGGGCCGATGCCCAGGCCGCCCAGGCGGCGGCCGGGGCCGCCGATGAGGTCGCCGCCCTCGCCCTGACCAGCCAGGGAACCACCTATGTCGCGGCGCGCCGCGATGGCCTGGACGGCAAGTCCCTGCGCACCCTGGCCGAGGCGGTGCGTGGCAAGCTGCCAGCAGCCGTCATCGTGCTGGCTTCGGCCCACGAAGGCAAGGTGGGGCTGGTCGCCCTGGTGCCGGCCGAGCTCATCAAGCGGGGCCTGTCGGCCGGGGCGATGATCGGCAAGCTTGCCCCGGTGGTCGGCGGCGGCGGCGGGGGCAAGCCGGACTTCGCCCAGGCCGGCGGCAAGGATGCCACCCAGATCGACACGGCCTTGGCAATGGTGCCCGCCCTGGTTGCAGGCTGATCGCCTTCCGGCAAGGTATCCAGCATGGCCAAGAAGGGCGAATCCGAAGGCGGCAAGAAGGGCGGCACCGACTCGTGGCGTCGCGACCCCAAGCGCCAGTCGGGTGAGCATCGGGCACCAAAGCCTGATGCCGAGCCGACGCAGGAGGAGTCCACGCGCAGCGGCAAGTCAAATCGCACGCCGAAGCCCGAGGGCAGGCCCAGCAGCGAGGCGCACCATCGTCCGGCGCGTCCCTCGGGCGAGCATGCGGTCGGTAGCGACAGCTTCACCCGGCGCCGCAAGAGCACCTTCCGCGGCATCCCGGTGGTACCCGGCATCGCCATCGGCCATGCGCGCATCAAGTTCCGTCGCACCCAGGTCCTCGCCGACCGCGAGATCCAGCTGGAGGATGTGGTCAAGGAGGAGGAGCGTCTCGCCGAGGCGGTGCGCCTGTCCAAGGTCCAGCTGCTGGAAAGCCGGGCCAAGGTCGCCAAGGAGGTCGGCGAAGTCGAGGCGATGATCTTCGACGCGCACATCGCGATCCTCGAAGACCAGGTATTCCTGCGCAAGGTGCGCAACCAGGTCGCCAAGGAGCTGAAGCCGGTCGAGGTCGTGGTCGCGACCACGGTCGAGGGCTACTACCGCACCATCTCGCAGATCCAGGACATCCATCTGCGTGAACGTGCCGCCGACATCCGCGACGTCGGCCGTCGTCTGCTCGACAACCTCGAGAAGCTGACCAATCCGGTCGAGCGCGCCTCGGCCGAGATCGACCTCGACAGCGACGAGATCATCTGCGCCCACGAACTGCTGCCGTCCGATCTGGTCGCCCTCGAGCACCGCCGCAGCCAGGCCATCCTGTGCGAACTGGGCAGCGACCGCGGCCATGCCGCGATCATGCTGCGTGCCATGGGCATCACCTCGGTGATGGGCGTGGTCGGCCTGATCGAGAACGTGCAGGACGGCGACCTGATCATCGTCGATGGCTCCAGCGGCGTGGTCTATCTCAATCCCAAGAAGGATGTGGTCGACAGCTACCGCAAGACGCAGAAGGAGTTCGACAACTACAAGCGCGTACTGTCGGCCGAGGTCGAGCTGCCGGCGATCACCACCGACGGCCACGCCGTCGAGCTGCTGGCCAACGTCAGCAAGCACGCCGAAATCGACCTGGCCAAGCGCTACAACGTCGATGGCGTCGGGCTCTATCGTTCCGAATTCCACCTCATGGTCTCCTCGACCTATCCGGACGAGGAGGAGCAGTACTGGATCTACCGCGAGGCGGTCGAGCGCATGGGCGGCAAGCCCGTCACCCTGCGCACGATGGACATCGGCTCGGACAAGAAGCTGCCCTACATCAAGATGAGCGACGAGGACTCGCATGTCCTCGGCCGCCGCTCGATTCGTCTGATGGGCGAGCTTGAGGAATACCAACTCATCCAGCTGCGCGCCATGCTGCGCGCCAGCGCGCACGGCCCGATGAAGCTGATGTTCCCCTTCATCACCTCGCTCGAGGACATCCGCCTGGGCAAGCGCCTGGTGCGCGCTGCGCGGCGCGAACTGGAAGAGCGTGGCGCGAAGTTCGACCCCGACATCCAGATCGGCATGATGGTCGAGGTGCCCGCCGCCGCGCTGTCGCTCGACAAGTACGTGCGCGAGGTGTCGTTCTTCTCGGTCGGCACCAACGATCTGACGCAGTATGTCTGTGCCGCCGATCGCAACCACCCCGAGGTCGCGCCGTGGTTCAAGGGTCACAACCCCGGCATGCTGTGGTTGATGCGCCATATCGTCGAGACGGCCAAGGCCAACAACACCGAACTGACGGTCTGCGGTGAGATGGCTGGTGATCCCTTCTACACCATGTTCCTGCTCGGCATCGGCGCCAACCGCCTGTCGATGTCGGCGCCGCAGGTGCCGCTGGTGAAGAAGATCGTGCGCTCGGTCAATCTCACCGGCGCCCAGAACCTGGCACGGCGCGCGTTGCAGCTGACCAGCACCGGGCAGATCCGCGAACTGTTCGCCACCACCGTGCAGCAGATCCTCGGCCGTGACCTCAGCTCGTGGTCGATCGGCGATGGTGACAGCGCTGGCGGCGGTGCGCTGGTGCCCAAATAGCTTGGAGCTTAAAGCTTCGCGCTTTGAGTACGAACTTAGGAGACGAGAGCATGTCTGAACGCAATGCGACCCTTGGCGCGGCCTTCATCAAGGCCTATGGCAGCAAGCCTGAGGGCGCGGTGCGTGCGCCGGGCCGGGTGAATCTCATTGGCGAGCATACCGACTACAACCACGGCTTCTGCCTGCCCATGGCGATCGAACGCGAGGTGGCCATCTGCTGGCGTCGGCGCAACGACGGACGGGTGCGGGTGATGTCGCTGGAGCAGACCGGCGTGGTCGAGTTCGCCCTGATCACTCCGATCGCGCATGCCACCGACAAGGCCCAGCGCTGGGCCGACTACGTGAAGGGTTGCGCCCAGATCCTGCAGGA
>JFJP01029814.1_pt1 | contig 10793 bp, 6 predicted proteins | sample 431651 | NCBI WGS metagenome assembly JFJP01 (sample SAMN02602958, study PRJNA72255) | Microbial mat metagenome, whole genome shotgun sequencing project. | biome: fresh water; feature: sink hole; material: water; isolation source: purple microbial (photo- and chemosynthetic) mats found in...
CATCGCATCCTGTTTTATGGTGAAGGCAACTGGGAAGCCCATTACGACAAGCTGCTGGAATTCCCCGCGGGCAGCATCATCTACCACCTGGACAAGGGGGACCCCTTGAAACTGGTGAATACCATCAAGCGCAAGTTTGCCGTCAGCGGCGGACTGCCTTATGAATTGCTGGCCTGGGGTACGAAGCAGGATGTCGAAGCCTACATGGCAAAGCTCTTTTCCACACTTGCGCCGGAAGGCGGATACATCCTGGATTCCACCGCATTGATGATGCAGGACATCAACGTGGAGAATGTGAAAACCGCGATCGCGTATACGATGGAGCACGGCGTGTACAGCCGCTCTTCTGCAGCCACTTGTTTCGACAGGGTGGTTCCCCCGAACCCCGCTCCGATGGAAATGGGAAAACGCCCGCCGGGTGTCTGCATTCCTTGGGAAGAAGAAAGTCGCGGATATACGCATCTTTCCGGAGATCCCGCGCTGGTGCGGAACAGTTGGGAAGAGACAGACTTCTGGGTGTACAACTACATCTGGACGACGCTGCTCTGGTAGCCCGCTGATTGTACTGAAGGGAGCGAGGCGCTGCCGGTGCATGAAGGATGTCTATCTCCTGGCAACTTGCCTCATGCACCTGAAAGGAGCGGGACATGGATGACACAAAGTCCGATATGCCGCTGATTCTGACCATCGACCAGAGCACATCCGCCACAAAGGCGATCCTGTTTTCCGGGGATGGACAACTCCTTTTTCGCCGGGACCGCGCGCACTGCCAGATTACCCCTCAGCCTGGATGGGTCGAGCATGATCCGGCGGAAATTTTGGAAAACACCCGACTGGCCATTGCGGATGTGCTTACGGCCGCTGCGGAGGCGGGAACCGGAACGACAGGCATCCAGGCCCTCTCCATCACGAACCAGCGGGAAACCGTCGTGCTGTGGGATCGGGAAACCGGCAAAGCCGTCTGCAACGCGCTTGTCTGGCAGGACAGCCGGGCTGGAGGTCTCTGCGGAGAACTGGAGACGGGTGGACACGCGGAAGCGATCCGGGAAATCACCGGACTGACTCTCTCCCCTTATTTTTCCGCCGCGAAAATTGCCTGGGTGCTCAGACACTTGCCGGTTGCCCGTGAGTTGGCAGACACAGGCCGACTGCTCGCTGGTACGATCGACAGTTGGCTTGTCTGGAACCTGACGGTGGAGAAACGGCATGTGACGGATCTTTCCAATGCCAGCCGCATGCAGCTCCTGAACCTCGTCGACCTTCGGTGGGACCAACATGTGCTTGGGCTTTTCGATATCCCGGCCGCCATCCTGCCGGAACCGCTGTATTCCGACAGTCTGTTCGGTCATGCCGTTCCGGAGCTCGGGATAGGACCGGTTCCGGTGACAGGTGTGCTCGGAGATTCCCACGCCGCCCTGTTCGGGCAGCGCTGCTTTGCCCCCGGCGAAGCGAAGGCAACATACGGGACCGGGTCCTCCATCATGATGCAGACCGGGACAACTCCGGTTCGTTCCGGACGCGGCCTTGTCACCTCCATTGCCTGGGGACGGGCAGGTCAGGTCGGCTATGTGCTGGAAGGCAACATCCAGTGTACCGGCGCCACCGTGAAATGGCTGGTCGAGGATCTCGGACTGCTGGCGTCTCCAAGGGAAGCGGAGACGCTTGCGGTCTCTGTGGCCGGAACGGACGGCGTCTATCTGGTGCCAGCCTTCTCGGGATTGGGTGCGCCCTGGTGGGACAGTGACGCGCGCGCCGCCCTCACCGGCATGACGCGGGGAACGAAGAAGGCGCATGTAGTACGCGCAGCGGAGGAGTCCATCGCCTACCAGATCAAGGACGTGCTGGACCTGATGGCGGTCGAAACCGATATCCCGCTTCAGGGTCTCCGCGTGGATGGCGGACCGACGCGCGACCGTTTCCTGATGCAGTTTCAGGCTGACATGCTGGGGTGTTCCGTGACCTGTTCAGCCATGGAAGAGGTGTCCGCGCTCGGGTCCTGTCTGATGGCCGGGCTGGCGGTCGGTCTGCATGCCGATCCGGAAAGCTTGCCGGATGCCCGTGCGGCCTCGGCCGTTTATGAGGCGGACATGCCGGAACAGGAGCGGGAACGGCTGCATGCCGGCTGGCTGGCGGCCGTTGCAAGGACACGCCTCCGCGGGTGATGAACGGAATGCGCAGAACGCAGAAAAAATTCCGAAAAGGTTGCAAATCGAAGCGACATACGGCAGCTACCCCGGAGACGGCAGGATTGACGGTCCGTTCAGGAGTGTGCTAGGGTGGATTCGTCAGGAATACAGGCAGGACACGTCAGGGTGCGGGTCCGCTGTTTCCGTGCGACTGGAGGCTGCATGTCCGCATATTGGAAGCGCCTGTCCATCCGAAAGCAGTTCCTCGCTCTGGGGATTCTCTTTCTGATGGTCCTTTCCCTTCTTCTCGGCATCACGAATGCGTATATGACCCTGCAGGTCGAAAACAACTTCATTTCCTATATCCTGGAGGGAAATACGCAGATCGACTCACGCCTCACGGGCTACTCGGAGCAGATGCACCGGTTCATGGTGAATCTTGCCTTTGATCCGGTCGTCCAGGATTTTCTGGCTGCCAAAACACGCATGGAGCGGTTCACGACACGTCAGCTGCTCCTTCGCCGGCTTTCCCAGGCGACCGGCATCACCGATGGGGTTCTGGCCATTGTCGTGCGGCCCATGGACGGGAATCCGACCAGTGATTCCGGCGTCATCGGCGTACGGGACATCATGGCCCTGCCGGAACCGGAAGGGAAGAAAACGGAATTTCTCGGCATGCAGACCACCAATGATGCAGATATTGCCACGGTTGTAACCCTCCACTACATGCTGGTTTCGCTCAAGTCCTTCTCTGTACGCAGCGGGGCGCGGACCAATACGGAACTTGGTACTGTTTTCATGCTGCTGGATGGCAAGAAGATGGCCAGGGGGCTCGGTATCTTGCCGGCAGATCCCGATGCGGTCTTTTTTCTGCTGGACGAACATGAAAAAGTCATTCATTCGAATCGACTGGAAACGGGAACTCAAATGACTGGGCTGCCCTTGTCCGACTGCCCGGAGGGCATTGTGACAAGACTGGATTACGAAGGAATCGAATATTATGCCGGCCATCTGTACAACCGCGAAACACGGATGCACCTCCTGACCCTTACCCCGCGGGCACGGGTTTTGGCTGACGTGAAGCGGATGTTTCAGGTGGAGCTTGTCTTTTTTCTGGTTCTGGTGGCCTTTCTGGTTCTTGTCTTCCTGTCGTTCCTGTATAGTGCGGTTCTTCCGCTTTCCGTCATGGGTGCCTACCTGGATGCGATGCGAAAGAAGCTTGGACGCCGCACGGAACCCCTGATCCTGCATGGAAACCGGGAGGCGGAAATGCTGGCGGACAGCTTCAACCGCATGCTGGACACGACGGAGTCCCTGAACCGGCAAATCATCGAATCTGAAATCTACAAGCGCCATTCGGAAATCGCCAGGCTTCGAAGCCAGATCAATCCCCATTTTCTTTACAATACGCTGGAAACCATCAAGGGGATGGCCTTTGCAGGCGGGAATCCGGGTCTTGTGAGCATGGTCGGCAGTCTGTCGAAGGTGTATCGGTACAGTGTCAAGGGGGCGGAGTTTGTCCAGCTTCGCGAGGAACTGGCCATGCTGGACGATTATCTGGGCATCCAGCAGGTGCGTTTCCCGGGTCGGTATACGGTTGAGCATGCCTTTCCTGAGGACACGCTTGATTGCCTTCTGCCAAGAATGCTGCTGCAGCCGCTGGTCGAAAATGCCCTTCAGCACGGTCTTGAAATGAGGAAGACCGGCGGCGTCCTGTCCCTGTCCTCAAGATTGCTGGATGGAGATCTGGTGCTGTCCGTCCAGGACAACGGGGTCGGCATCGAAGAAGAGGTATTGACCGAGATGCAGCGCGAACTGACCCGGGATACAGGTTCGGAAGACATATTCACGGCTTCGCATGTGAAAATCGGTGTGTTGAATGTGCATGGACGGTTGCGTCGGTATTACGGGACTTCCTACGGACTCACCGTGGAAAGCCGGCCGGGTCTGCGCACCACCGTCACCGTGCGCCTTCCGGAGGAAAGAGGGGAACATGTACCGTTTGTTGATCGTCGATGACGAGCCCTGGGTGCTCCACAGTCTGATCCATTCGGTCGACTGGCCGAAGAATGGCTTCGTTCTGGCCGGCACGGCGACGGATGGCGAAGAGGCGCTTGCCTTTATGGAAGAACAAGTGCCGGATCTTGTTTTGACCGATATCCGGATGCCTGTGATGGGCGGGCTGGAACTGATCGACCAGGCGCACCGGCGGTGGCCGCAGATGCGCTTCATCATCCTCAGCGGACACGCCGAATTCGAGTATGCCAGAAAGGCGCTTGCGAGCGGGGTGACCGGCTATTGCCTGAAGCCTGTCCAGACGGAGGAAATGACGGAGTGCCTGTTCCGCGTGCGGAAGGAACTGGAGGAGGAAACCCTGCGCCGGCTGGAAGTCATGCTGACGCAGGAGGAACAGGTGGATGAGGGGACCGCACAGGCAATGCTTGCCCGTCTTGGAGCCGATTGGGATGCTCGGGACGGCATGCGTGTGGCGGTGGGACCCTGCCGGATCGGCTTTCCTTTGCTGCAGGCGGAGCAGCTGTTTCTCCTGCGGGAGGCTCAGCTCCCCCTGCTGGAAGCGGACCGGGAGGTCGAATCCTGCATCGGCTGCTCCGCCACCCTCCGGTCGGCGAATCTCCTGGCCCTTGCCGTTGCGGAAGCCCGTGAAGCCAGGTTGTCCTGGTTCATCGATGGACATCTCGGAGTCCGCCTTTTCCGTGCAGGAAGCCGTGTTTCCCTGCATCATCCGTTCCAGGCGCTTTCGACGGCGCTTTCCGCCTGTGATGCGGCGGGCATCCGGCGGGCGCTGGCACAGACGGAGCAGGCGCTTCTGGAAGGGGGTTCCGGCCTGCGTCAGATCGAAGCCTGCCGCCTTCGGCTGGATGCCTTTCTCGAGACGGAAAGCGGGGAGGACGCCGGGGAGGGAGAGAATGAACCGGATACGGGCATGAGTCTGACCGAGGCATACCCATCGATGCATGCCATGTTTGCCGTATACGGCGACCTGCTTGCCGGGAGCTTCGCCGTTGAGTCGCCGGTTCCGGAAGGCGCCGGCGGAGAAACGGTCCGCGAGTTGATGTCATACATCGCAGAACACGCGACCGAACGAATCGCCTTGATGGAGCTTGCGGAACGGTTCCATTTCAGTCCCGGCTATCTGTGCCGGCTGGTCAAACGGGAAACGGGAAGGACCCTGACCGAGCATCAGACCCGGCTGCGGTTGGACATGGCGGCAGGCCTGCTCCGGTCCTCCAGCCTGAGTGTGGCCGAAATCGCACAGCGCTGCGGATATCAGGATTATTTCTATTTTGCCAGGCTCTTCCGGAAGACATTCGATAAAACCCCGTCCGGCTTCAGAGTCCGCGTGTGAGGGAGTAGGGGATCATGCCTTCCATGAATGAACCGAATTCCGGAACCGTGCAATTCTGTCCATGCATCTGGTCAATCCATTCCCGTACCGCAGGGCGTCCGAACCCTGTATGATGGTTTTGCCGGTTTCGTTCGCCCGATGGACGAACCCGACAAGACACCGGACTTTGAAAGAAATAACCTGCTCTATGAATTTCAGAAAACAATGGCCAGACCTGCCATTCTTTTCTGAAAAAGAGCAGGTAATCTCTTTCCGGCGTCATAGGACGGGAGGAACTGATGGAATTGTCACGAAACGGGGCCGGATCGTTGAGAAAAAACAGGAGCGGGTTCGGCAGAACCCTGAGAAAGTGTGTGGAACACCGATACCTCCTGTTCATGCTGATTCCGGTTCTGGCCTATTATCTGATTTTCAATTATGCCCCCATGCTGAACCTGGAGACAGGCGGCATTCTGATGGCATTCAAACAGCATCGGCTCACCAAGCCCTTTTCCGAATGGAACTGGGTAGGACTCAAGTACTTTGAAATGATGTGGCGCAAGCCGGATTTCTGGCTGGCCATGCGCAATACGGTGTTCATCAGTTTTGCCCGCCTGCTTTTCGAGTTCCCGATGCCGATCGTGCTGTCCATCCTGCTCAATGAAGTGGCACGCACCAAACTGAAACGGTTTTTCCAGACGGTCTTCACCTTTCCCAACTTTCTTTCCTGGATTCTCATTGTCGGCATCATGCGGGACCTGCTGCAGGTGGACGGCGTCATCAATGGCATCATGACAGCCATGTCCGGGAACCAGCCCTACAATTTCCTTGCGAACAGCGAGGTTGTTTCGAATTATCTCATGCTGATTCTGTCCAATCTTTTCAAAGGCATCGGTTGGGGATCCATCATCTATCTCGCCTCCATTTCCGGCATCGATCCTTCCTTGTATGAAGCAGCCACCGTGGACGGTGCCAACCGCTGGCACAACATCATTCACATCACTTGGCCGGGGATTCGTTCCACGGCTATCGTCCTGCTGATCCTGCAGTGCGGCAACATCCTCAACGGCGGATTCGATCAGATTTTCAATCTGGTCAACGGGGTGAATCGCGGCATCATCGAGACCATTGATGTCTATATCTACCGATACGCCTTCCAGCAGTCGATGAACCAGAGTTTTGCGGCAGCATCGGGCCTGTTCAAGGCCGTCATCAACTTTGCCCTGCTCATGGCGGCGAACGGGCTGGCCAGACGGATGGGAGAGGACAACCTGTTCTGAACGGTGCAACCCGCCGGCGGCAGGGGGCGCGTATCCGCATCTGCTACGGGCTGATATCCGTCATCTCGGACAAGGAAGGAAACCAGTATGAAGACAACCACCGCAGTCATCAGGAAAAACCGCATCCGGAAAAGCATGGGAGACAGGATTGCTGATTTTTTCATCCATGCCGTCCTGATTGCGCTCACCCTCATCGTCATATTCCCCTTCTACAACATGCTGCTGATTTCCGTGGCCCGGTACGAGGACATCATCAGCACCCCGCTGTATCTGTTTCCGAAGGCGATCGATTTCAAGAATTACAGCATGGCCATCCTGTATCCGAACTTCCTTCGTTCCGCCGGGGTTTCTCTCTTCGTGACCGCGGTCGGGACAACCCTGAATCTGCTGATCACCCTGCTCGGTTCTTATGTGCTCTCCCGGAAAAACCTTCCCTTCCGCAAGTTTTTCTTCTACTTCATTCTTTTCACCATGTATTTCGGCGGCGGACTCATTCCCTGGTACATGGTCGTCAAAAACCTTGGTTTCGTCGACAGCGTCTGGGCCATGATCGTGCCGCCCATGCTCAACACGTTCTACCTCATCCTGATGCGGAACTATTTCCAGTCGATTCCCGAATCCCTCGAGGAGTCGGCCAAGATCGACGGGGCCAACGATCTGCGCATCATGTTTCAAATCATGGTGCCGGTGGCAGCCCCCATCATCGCGACCATCGCCCTGTTCTACTCGGTGGACCGGTGGAATGAATGGTGGCTGGCGCTGATCTTCATCCAGGATCCGCAAAAACTGCCGCTCCAGCTGATCCTGCGCAAGATGGTCGTCGATGCCACCATCGATCTCGGCAATGCGATGATGAATGCGATGAGAGACTCCCATATCCAGGTTCATGGCCGCTCGCTTCAGATGGCCACCATCACGATCACGACCCTGCCGATTCTGATGGTCTATCCATTCCTGCAGAAATACTTCACCAAAGGCATCATGCTCGGAGCCATCAAGGCCTGAGCCAAATGTATGAAGGAGGAGAACATGAAAAAAATCCGCACAAGAAACACCCTGGTTGCAATTCTGCTTCTGTCGGCCCTGCTGCTCGCATCCTGCGGGACGGCTGCACCCACCGCATCCTCATCTCCGGCCGCGTCGGAATCGGCCGCCACGGAATCAGCCGCTGCCTCCACCGAACCGGCTGCTTCCGAATCCACCGCTCCGGAGGCCATGGAGGAGATGGAAATCTCCATCAGCGTCTGGGATGTCCAGAATTCTTTCCCCGAAGGCGACATGGACGAAATCGCGAAAATGGTCGCGGACAAGTTCAAGGTGAAACTGACCCCCGTGAATGTCGGATGGGGCGACGCGGATGAAAAATACAATACCTGGGCCGCTTCCGACCAGCTGCCCGACGTCATCGGTGCCATCGCCCACGTGGGTCAGGCCCGTTACTTCCAATGGATCGAAGACGGCGTGGTGCGTGCGCTTCCCGCCGATGTCTCCAAATATCCGGAAGCGGCCAAACTGCTGCAGCTGCCTGAAGTCACCGCATACCAGGTGGAAGGGAAGAACTGGTTCCTTCCCCGTGCCACATACGGGGACCCGGCCTGGTGGGCCATGGACCGCGGTCTGATTGTCCGCAAGGATTGGATGGAAAAACTCGGCATTGCCGAACCGGTCACGGAAGAGGACTGGATCAACATGACCACAGCCTTCGCCAAGAAGGATCCCGATGGCAATGGCAAGGACGATACCGCCGGATTCACCCCGCAGGCTGCCTGGATTCTGACCAGCCAGGGCTGGCCGGGCTTCGGTTATACGGATACACGCTGGATGAAGGGTGAGGATGGAAACTACATCCAGCCGATCTCCGGAGAGAAGACCTTCACCATGATGAAGTTCTTCCGGAAGATGTATCAGGCCGGTGGTCTGGATCCTGACTTTGCCACCCTCGAGAACAACCAGGCCCTTGAAAAGTTTGCCGCAGGCAAGACGGGTGTTCTGGGCCGTCAGACTTCCCCGAAACACTTGAAAGCTGTCATGGACGCGTGGGTCAAGGTACAGCCCGACAAGGATTTTGCCGACAGCGTCATGCTGATGAGCGGTCCGAAGGTCGAGGACAATTACACCCGTTTCTCGGAGATGTCCTACTGGTCGGAGTCCTACTTCAATGTCAAGGTCGACGACGCGAAAATGGACCGCATCCTTCAGCTGTATGACTGGTTGTACAGCAAGGAAGGCATGTACGCCATGATGTACGGAATCGAAGGCAAGGACTGGAAGATGGAGAACAATGCCATCACCCTTCTGACCCCCGTCGACGAGAAAACCGGCCTTCACACGGCGACTTCCGTCCTGTACCCCTTCACTTCCGCGATGGGATATCTGGCTGCATGGACCGGCGACCTCGTGCAGTATGAAGACCCATCCATCCCGGATACCATCCGGAACATGGCGGTGAAGGAGCGCGACATGCGCGTCAGCACCTGGAAGGATCCGCAGATCAACTGGTCCGTCCAGGCCATCAATGTGCCGGAAAAACAGGAGATGGCGGCCGTGAAGTTTGGAGACGACTGGGTCAAGTTCATCATGGAAAGCAAGGACAAGAATGAGGATGAACTCTACAAGGCCATGAAGGCAAGCTGGGATGCAAACGGCTATGCCGCCGCTGTGGAAGCGGTCACCAGGGAAGCGGTCGCAAAGGGATACTGAGCAAGTGGTTCCCTGAAGACCAAGGTGGAACGGCTGCACGGAATCAGCCAAAGGAATCCTGCATAACAACGCGCAAACGCGAATTGTTACACCGGAACCATGAATGCATTGCATGAAATTGGGGCTCCCCTGCGGGGGACCCCGATTTCATGGCACCTCGCATCAGAAACCGGCTTGCTCAGATCCGTTCTGTTGTTTCATGAAGTGTCCGATACGCATATGCCATAGGGAGGTAAGTATTCACAGGCGATAGCCAATGAGGATGGTCCAGTCAGGGACAACCAAGGAGGGTGCATGGAAAACAGACTCTGGTACCGAACATTGCCGAAAGAATGGATGGAAGGCCTGCCCATCGGGAACGGACGTCTTGCCGCGATGATCTGGGGAGATGCCGCCACCGACCGCATCAGCCTCAACCATGAGTGGCTATGGCGGGGTATCCATCGCGAGCGGACCTGTGAACCGGTCGCACGGCACCTTCCCCTTGTCCGGGATGAACTGCGGCGTGGTCGCTTTTTCGAAGCCACCACCCTTGCCAACCATTTCTTCGGCGGGACCGGCGGCATTTCCGGTCTCGCGCATCGGGTGGATTCCTACCAGCCCGCCGGCGAGTTGTTCTTCACGCTGACCGATCATGACGGAACGTCTCCGCTCCGGTTTGAGGCACGTTCCCTCGATCTGGACGCAGCGGTCGCGCAGACGGAACGCCATGTGGGAGGAATCGCCGTCACTTCCGAATTCATCGCCCACCCTGATGTTGGCACCATCATGGCCCGATGGCACGCCGAAACCGGTTGTTTTTCCGGCCTGCTCCGCTATGCGCGCGTCAAAGACCCGGATGCGACGGAGCAGTGCCGGGTTGAGCCGACACATATCCGTTATGACTGCAGTTTCAACGGCGGCATCTCTTTTGCTGTACGTGTGGACATCCGTACCGATGGACATGCGGCAGTGACACCGGAAGGACTCCTGTTGTCGAATGCCCGGGAAATCCTCGTGTCCATCGACATCGGCACCAGCATGAAGGGGATCGAGGAAGAACTTGCCGCCCATCCGATGCCGCATGCGTCATGGAAGGATTTACTCGACAGCCATCGCGCCCGTTTTTCCGCACTGCTCGGACGACTCGCGCTGTCTGTCGACCTGCCGGAGTGTCCGCTTCCGACCGATGAACGCATCACGCGTATCAGAGCGGGTGGCTCCGATCCCGCGTTGCCGCTTCTGTATTTCCATTTCGGCCGATACCTGCTTGCTTCCTCCTCCCTGTGCGGCGAACTGCCCGCCAATCTGCAGGGCAAATGGAATGACAGCATCACACCCCCTTGGGAATGCGACTACCAT
>JFJP01040701.1_pt1 | contig 10793 bp, 7 predicted proteins | sample 431651 | NCBI WGS metagenome assembly JFJP01 (sample SAMN02602958, study PRJNA72255) | Microbial mat metagenome, whole genome shotgun sequencing project. | biome: fresh water; feature: sink hole; material: water; isolation source: purple microbial (photo- and chemosynthetic) mats found in...
GATAGCTATCGGGATAGTGGTGAATCTTAATTCTTTGTCCCGATAGCTATCGTGGATTGAGTATAATAAACATCTAATCAATATAAACTCTATTGATTGAAGTCTTTTAATCCAAATATCATTTATTTCTACTTAATACTGCAGCACTGCATAGCTCTATAGTAAAACATTTCTATTAAGTTATTTGATTAGCTTTCGAAGTATATCTTATTTATTTCTCCAGTCATCTAAAAATTCATATCATATCTTCAATCAGTCTTTTTGTTTACTTATATTCATCTACTTTATCTTTCCAGTTATTTTTTGTAATTTTGCACCTCAATAAAAATAGCTTCTAAGTTAGTCCCAATGAAAAAATTTAAAGAGTATTCTAGTCTTAATTTGTCGAATATAAATAAGGAAATGCTTGTACGCTGGAGCGAACAAGATATTTTTCATAAAAGTATAGAGACCCGCGAAGGAAAACCATCTTTTGTATTTTATGAAGGACCACCTTCTGCCAATGGATTGCCTGGTATTCACCATGTTATGGCGCGTACTATCAAAGATGTTTTTTGTAGGTATAAAACCATGCAGGGCTTTCAGGTGAAAAGAAAAGCTGGCTGGGATACACATGGATTGCCTGTGGAATTGGGTGTAGAAAAAGCATTGGGAATTACCAAAGAAGACATTGGAAAAACCATCACGGTGGACGAATATAATGCTGCATGCAGAAGTGATGTGATGAAGTATACCAAAGAATGGGAAGATTTAACTACACAAATGGGATATTGGGTAGATATGAACGACCCTTATATTACGTATGATAATCGTTACATCGAAACGCTTTGGTGGCTACTTAAAGAATTATATACCAAAAACTTACTTTATAAAGGATATTCTATTCAACCATTTTCGCCAGCTGCGGGAACAGGACTTAGCACGCACGAATTGAACCAGCCGGGTTGCTACCGCGATGTAAAAGATACTACTTGTGTGGCGCAGTTTAAGCTTAAAAACGAAGAGAATACTTATTTTTTGGCTTGGACTACCACACCATGGACTTTACCTTCAAATACTGCTTTGTGCGTTGGTCCAGCTATCGATTATGTAAAAGTAAAAACGCAAAATCCATACAACAAATCTAGTTGTAATTTAATTCTTGCCGAAAATTTACTCTCAGTAGTAATGGGTAAAAATGAGTACGAAATTTTGGAACGCAAAAAAGGTTCAGAATTGGCAGGTATTGCTTATGAGCAACTTATTCCTTGGATAAATCCAGGTGAAGGCGCTTTTAAAGTTATTACTGGCGACTTTGTAACTACCGAAGACGGTACTGGAATTGTGCATATTGCACCCACTTTTGGTGCGGACGATGACCGTGTGGCCAAGCAAAATAATGTGCCACCACTATTGCTGATTGATAAAGATGGAAACCGCCAACCAATGGTGGATAGAACGGGTAAATTCTTCAAAATTGAAGATTTAAGTCCTGAATTTGTCTCTACAAATGTAAACCTTGATTTGTATACACCTTATGCGGGCTGTTTTGTGAAAAATGCTTACGATGATACATTAAAAGACGAAGATGCCACCCTCGATATTGATATCTGCGTAATGTTGAAGCAACAAGGTCTGGCTTTTAAAATAGAAAAACATACACACAGCTATCCACATTGCTGGCGAACGGACAAACCTGTATTATATTATCCATTAGATAGTTGGTTTGTAAAAACTACTGCTTGTCGTGAGCAAATGATGGAATTGAACGATACCATTAATTGGAAACCACAATCTACAGGGTCTGGTCGTTTTGGAAAATGGTTGGAAAATTTACAAGATTGGAATTTGAGTCGCAGTCGCTACTGGGGAACGCCACTTCCTATTTGGCGAAGCGAAGATGGTGCTGAAGAGATTTGCATTGGTTCTGTTGAAGAATTAATTACTGAAATTGAAAAGTCTATCGAGGCAGGTTTCATGTCTGAAAATCCGTACAAAAAATTCAAGGTTGGAGAATATACTGCCGAAAACTATTCGGTTGAGAATATTGATTTGCACCGTCCGTATGTCGATGGTATTTTATTGGTTTCAAAAAGTGGAAAACCAATGAAACGTGAGTTGGACTTGATAGATGTTTGGTTCGATTCAGGTGCCATGCCTTATGCACAATTGCATTATCCGTTTGAGAATGCAACGCTCATCGACGAAGGGGGCTCTTTCCCCGCCGATTTTATTTCGGAAGGAGTTGACCAAACGCGTGGTTGGTTTTTTACACTTCATGCCATCAGCACAATGATAAAAGGAAGCGTGGCATTTAAAAACGTTATTTCCAACGGATTAGTGTTGGATAAAAATGGAAATAAAATGTCCAAACGGTTGGGTAATGGGGTTGACCCTTTTTCTACCATCGACAAATATGGTTCCGATCCTTTGCGGTGGTATATGATGACAAATGCTTCGCCATGGGATAATTTGAAATTTGATGAAGAAGGAATTGATGAGGTGCGACGGAAATTTTTTGGTACTTTGTACAACACTTATTCATTCTTTTCGCTTTATGCAAATGTGGATAATTTTACAAATGCAGAGGCTGAAGTGCAAATGGAAAAACGTCCGGAGATTGACCGTTGGATAATTTCATTGCTCAATACTTTGGTGAAAGATGTGACTGAATATTACGAAACGTATGAGCCAACTCGTGCTGGGCGTGCCATTTCCGATTTTGTAGGTGAGAACTTAAGTAATTGGTATGTAAGGCTTAATCGTAAACGCTATTGGGGTGGTGAGTACGATGAAGATAAATTGTCGGCTTACCAAACTCTTTATACTTGCTTAGAAACTGTGGCTCGTTTGATGGCGCCAATTGCACCGTTTTTTGCCGATAGACTATTCTTGGATTTGAATGCTGTAACCAATAAAGATACAAATGAGTCGGTACATTTAGCCGATTTCCCTGAATGTAACGAAGCGTTGATGGATATAAATTTGGAAGCCTGTATGCAATTGGCACAACAAACCTCATCGTTGATTCTTGCATTGCGCCGCAAAGCTGATAAAAAAGTACGTCAGCCGCTTTCTAAAGCAATCATTCCAGCATCTGATGAAACTACCTATAAGCAATTGATTTACATTGCCGACTTGGTAAAAGCAGAGGTAAATATTAAGGAATTGGAAATTATTCCGGCCGATACAAATATGGAAAGTTTGGTAAAAAAAATCAAGCCAAATTTCAAAACTCTTGGCAAAAAGTATGGCAAACAAATGAAGGAAATTGCGCAAGCCATGACCACTTTTGGAGCCGTAGAGATTGCAGAAATTGAACTTAAAGGTGAATATATATTGGCTTTGCCTACCGGAAATGTACAACTATTGATTGAGGATGTAGAAATCATTACTGAGGATATGCCGGGATGGTTAGTTGCAAATGAAGGTAAACTGACTGTGGCATTGGATATTACAATGACTGACGCGTTGGCTCGTGAAGGCATTGCCCGCGAATTGGTAAATAGGATTCAAAACATTCGCAAATCGAATGGATATGAAATTGTAGATAAAATTATTGTTGAAATAGAAAGTAGACCAGAAATTTCTGATGCGGTATCCGAGTTTGCTACTTTTATTGCTACTCAAACATTAGCCAATAGTGTAATATTGGTTTCAACATTAAAAGAATTTATCGACTTGGAATTTGATGATTATTCTGTGAAAATTTCGGTCACAAAAATATAGTATCATATTGATAAACATCTAAATAATGATTCAGGTCTAAGTGTTTCTAAAATTCGCTTTTGCTCAAAATCCAGATTCTTTTATTTTTTAAGCATACCAATAATCAAATATATAAAATATAATTGCCAAAAAAATTGTTTACATCAAACAATTTACTTATTTTCGCAGGCAATTTAAAAAAGCCTGACAAAGCAGACCTATTTATACTGTAAATTTACATAAATTCAAATAAAATAATGACCATGGCCGAGAAAACAAGATACACTGATGCCGAGCTTGATGAATTTCGTGAACTTATTAAAGAAAAACTCGAAAAAGCAAAAATTGAATATGAATTGCTACGCAATGGCATTACCAATTTAGATGGAAATGATGTGATGGATACTTCACCCACTTTTAAAGTGTTGGAGGAAGGTGCAGCTACATTATCAAAAGAAGAGGCTGGTAGAATGGCTCAGCGTCAAATGAAATTTATTCAACATTTGCAATCTGCTTTAATTCGTATCGAAAACAAAACCTATGGTATTTGTCGCGAAACTGGCAAACTGATTCCAAAAGAACGTTTACGCGCTGTGCCACATGCCACTTTAAGCATTGAGGCCAAAAACGATAAAAAATAATTCAATTCAATATACATAATTCGGCAACAAGGCAACATTTGTCTGTTGTCGAATTTGTGTTTATTGACTATCGACAACTGAGAGTGTATTTTGTGTTTTTTAGACCTAAGTCACTTAATTCTTACATTTTTTAATTCTTACATTCTTCTCCATGTCCATTACTAAAAAATCTATCCTGCTGATATTTATTGTTTTACTTATTGATCAAGTCTCTAAGGTATATATCAAACTCAATTTTGCATTGGGTGATTATATTGAAGTGTTTAGTTGGTTCAAAATCTATTTTATTGAAAACAACGGTATGGCTTTTGGACTCGAAATTATCGGAAAACTTTTTCTGACTCTTTTTCGTATTGTGGCGGTTGGGGCTTTGGCATACTACATACATATTTTAATCAAAAAACAGGTGCGAGCGGGTTTTATTCTCACCATAGCGTTGGTATTGGCGGGTGCAGCAGGGAATATTCTCGACTCAGTTTTTTATGGAATTCTTTTTAGTGATAGTTATGGACATATTGCCACTTTTTTACCCCAGAATGGCGGATATGCTGAATTGTTTCACGGAAAAGTGGTGGACATGCTTTATTTTCCACTCATTAAAAATAGTGCTGGTGAGACAATTTTTTTTAGTCCAATTTTTAATGTTGCAGACTCTGCAATTAGTGTAGCAGTAGGTATTATACTCATTTTTTTTCGCAAAGAACTCAACGAGAGTCTTGAAGCTAAGACCAAAACAGAAAATGAACCAACAAAATAATTTGATGCTAAAGTTTATTCTGACTATTCTACTTTTTGCAGGTTTTATTTCGTGCAACGGCAGACCATCAGGGGTTATCAATGAAAAGGATATGACTAGTATTCTTATTGAGATGCATAAATTGGATGGTGTTATTTTGGAAAAAGGATTACAATATGGAACTTCTGCAGAGAAACGGCAGTATTATTTTTTTATTCTAAAAAAATATGATGTTACTCAAGCTGAATTTGATTCATCATTGGTGTGGTATAACAATAACCCAAAGAAATTTGAGGCAATTTATGATAATGTGTTGGCTCAACTAACTGAATTTGAAAACGATGTAAGAAGCAATAAGTATCACCCTATCGATTCTGTAGAATTGGCCAAAAGAAGTGATAATGTCTGGAATAAAAAAACTACTTACTTATTTAAAGCAGATTCTGCCCGCACACGTTTAGATTTTGAAATAGAAAATTCTAATTTTCTTTTGGGAGATGTGTACGAGTTAAGTTTTTTGCAGCGCATTGCACCACAAGATTCTTGCAAAGACCCTTACGTTGTACTTCGGATTAATTATACTAATGGACAAAAAGATAGTGCTTATGCTATCACTCATAACGACAGTTTGTTACGGCGATTCTCTCTGCGATTACCAGCTCTAAGAAAGATTAAAGTTAAGTCAGTATCTGGGTCATTGCTTGGTAGTAAGGTGTTTAAAGGTAAGTTCAATGCTACATTGGATAGCATTGTTTTATTACGACACTATAATACCCTGTTTCAAGATAGTTTAAGAAAAGTAGTTCTGAAAAACGATACAATAAAAAAATAACCCTTAGCCAATAAATTTGGACTGATAATCAATTATTTAATTTGTTTGGTACATTGTTATTTTACATGCATTGTCGTCTAACTATGGTTTAATTAATGCTTATAAACAACTGTATAATAGTGTTTTTTAACTATTTATAAGCGGAATTGAAACTTCATTCGCAATACATATTTATAATTAGTCATAGTTTATAAAAAAATCAATACATGCTTATTCCCATTTATGGGTTAGGGATCATTCTATTTTTAATTATGCTTCACCGTTTTGCTAGTCAATTTGTTTTTTGTTCACCGTTTCAAATTCTCAAAAGGGTAGTTGTGGAGCAAAATGACATACATATTGTAACACGCATTTTTGACTTAAATGAAGGGAATGTAGAATCGGCTCAAACTTTATTTTTTGATGGTGTATTGTCTATTGGCATTGTGTCGTTAAAAATGCATTCGCTGCTTGTAGATGAGGTTCAACTAAATGAAGAGTACAACTATATCGACCTCGCTGCACTTCAAAGCCGAAAAAAAATTATTCCCTCCACAAAGCCACTTCTGCTTGATTTTAGCAGCGATGAATGTGAACAAGTAAATAAACATTTATCCCAATTCGGCTCTGCTTTAAAAGATTTTTCTGTGTTTGATATTATTGCCGCATGCACCTATTATCCATCACATTTTCTTAATTTTTCGTCCACACTTGAAGTTAATCATTCTGCTAAAATTCATCTTTGGGAAGGTATTGACTTGTTTAATAAATCAATAACTAATCATACTCAAATTCGTCAGATTTAATTTTGCTTTTAATAAACATAATTACGTTTGTATTGTTAGTAAGTTATTAATAACTTGATGATACTAAAGCAACTAGATTTATACGAATATGGAAATAATTCATTGGACTCTAAAAGATATACCTAACTTGGAAGGAAAAACAATCATTGTTACAGGTGGTAATAGTGGTTTGGGTTATGAAGCAGTAAAGGCATTAGCACGTAAAAATGCAACTGTTATTATGGCATGTAGGTCAGTAAGTAAAGGTGAGTTAGCAAAAAAACAGATATTGGATATTACTTCCAAATCACATATTGTGGTGATGGAGCTTGACTTGGCCGATTTAAACTCGATACGCAGTTTTGTGGTAAAGTTCAAACAAAATTATGCTCAACTTCACGTTTTGTTAAATAATGCTGGAATTATGATGGTGCCTTACGGACTTACAAAGGACGGGTTTGAAAAACAAATAGGCACTAACCATCTGGGTCATTATGCGTTAACAGGCTTATTGCTTGACGTTTTGAAAGTTACACCAAAGTCTCGTGTTGTAAACGTAAGTAGTATTGCACACAAACAAGGGCTAATGGATTATGATAATTTATTATACGATAAAGGGATTGGATATAGCCCCATGAAAGCCTATAGTCGTTCAAAGTTATCTAATTTGCTATTTTCTTATGAGCTACAACGGTTCTTTGAAGCCAACAATATTGATTGTGTATCTGTAGCAGCACACCCTGGTGTGTCGGATACTAATTTATTTAATCATGCTGCTAATAAATGGATTATGGCACTGTTAAAGCCGCTGTTTAAGTTTATGGTGCAGCCTGCTGCCATGGGCGCCCTTCCTGAATTGCGGGCATCGGTGGATGCAACTGTAAAGGGTGGAGAGTACTATGGCCCTGATGGCAAGCGTGAGATGAATGGTTTTCCTATTTTAGTACATTCCACACCTGCTTCTCATGATAAAGAAAGTGCTCGTAGATTGTGGGATATTTCTCAAAGACTGACTAATGTGGTATATAAGTGATTTTTTTTATGTTTGAACCCTCTTTTGTATGATGAAAAAAATCCAATCCCTGTTTCACCCCGACGAATTTCAGGGATGGGGAAAAACTAAAAAGTATTTCGAAGGCTGGTACTACAAGGTTGTAAATGCAGATGAAACCAAAGCATTCGCATTTATTCCAGGTGTCGCAATGGCTGAAAATGGTGAAAAACAGGCTTTTGTACAAGTGCTCGATGGGAAAAAGCAAACAGCAGAATATCATAAATTTGATTTTTTAGATTTTAAAGCAAAGTCAGGTAAGTTTGAAATAGAAATAGCTGATAACTTTTTTGCGAACAATATAATCCAACTCAATTTACCAACGGCAGTTGGAAAGTTGAATTTTAGTAGCAATATCCCATGGCCATCAAGTTGGTATTCGCCGGGTATAATGGGCCCTTTTTCATTTGTACCAATGATGGAATGCTATCACGGTATTTTGAGTATGGATAATGTTATTGATGGGCATCTCACGATACATGGCGAGACCATTGATTTTGCCAACGGCAGAGGATATATGGAAAAAGATTGGGGACATTCGTTCCCAAGTGCTTATTTTTGGTTGCAAACAAATCACTTTAGCACTGCAGGAATTTCCTTAAAAACTTCAGTGGCAAAAATTCCTTGGTTAGGTACTTCTTTTGTGGGCTTTATTGCTGGTATGTGGTTGTACGACAGATTGATACAGTTTACAACCTACAACAACTCAAAGCTTCGAAAATCATTTGTAGATAAAGATAAGTTAGAATTGGTATTGGAAAATGCTAACTATCGTCTTGAAATACTTGCTCATCGTGAGCAAGTAACAAAGCTTGCATCCCCTATTTCAGGATTTATGGATGGGAGAATTGAGGAAAGTATGACTTCTGATGTGGAAGTATTATTGTTTGATAAAAAGAATAACATGGTTTTGTTGAAAGATGTGGGTAGAAATGCTGGGCTAGAAGTTGCTGGAAATGTGGAGGATATAATGTGTTGATAATGAGTATTTCAGTCTAGACTGAGTAAATTTGTTGTTTTCTGTTTTATGAATTATTAAACGTTTTCCTGTAGAATTTTAACTGACTAGTATTTTTTCATCATTTAAATTAGTATTTAGAAAAATAATTTTTCTTCAGTTCCAAATAGACCTCTGGTCTTACTTTTTTTATAACTCCAAAATAGTAGATGTCTAGTTAAATGTCTTTTAACTAGATGATTAATTTAAATCATACAATAATTCCAATCATCTTGACTAATTCCCAAAAATACATTATTGTTATGTTTTATTCCGAATATAGTTGACTGTTATTCAATTCTTAAACTTGTTTGCTAGTGTAGTATTTCGTATCTTTGCAAGTTCAAAAAAAACGCAACATTGACGACAAAAAACTATATACACTCTCCCGAAACTACTGAAGTAGTAGAAGTTACAGGCGCTCGGGTACATAATTTAAAAAACATAGATGTAATTATTCCGCGTGATGCTTTGACCGTAATAACTGGTTTAAGTGGCAGCGGAAAATCATCATTGGCTTTTGACACCATTTTTGCCGAAGGACAACGTCGTTATATTGAAACTTTTTCGGCCTATGCACGAAGTTTTTTGGGCAATATGGAGCGTCCCGATGTGGATAAAATTACTGGTTTAAGTCCTGTAATTTCTATTGAACAAAAAACCACCAACAAAAATCCACGTTCAACTGTGGGTACTACCACCGAAATTTACGATTTTCTTCGTTTACTTTTTGCTCGAGCAGGGCAGGCCTTTTCGTATATTACAGGCGAGAAGATGGTGAAGTACTCTGAAGATCAAATTGTTGATTTGATTTTGAATGAGTATGAAGGAAAAAAAACATTTCTGTTGGCACCTTTGGTTCGTGGGCGTAAAGGACATTACAAAGAATTGTTTGAGCAAGTTCGCAAAAAAGGTTACTTGCACGTTCGTATTGACGGAGAAGTACGTGAAGCTACACATGGTTTAAAACTTGACCGATACAAAAACCATGATATTGAAGTAGTTATTGATAAACTGTTGGTAACAGAAAAAGACCGTAAGCGTTTAAAGGAATCCATGCAAAAAGCCATGCAGCAAGGTGGTGGCATTGTAATGTTGTTGGACAAAGAAACGGATAATTCACGCTACTTTAGCAAGATGTTAATGTGTCCGACTAGCGGAATTTCGTACGACGAGCCGGCACCTCACAATTTTTCTTTTAATTCCCCACATGGTGCGTGCCACCATTGCAAGGGATTAGGGTTCGTGAACCAAATAGATATGGACAAAATTGTGCCCGATAAAAAACTCAGTATTTATCAAGGCGGAATTGCACCGTTGGGCAAACACAAAAGCAGCACTATATTTTGGCAAGTGGAAGCAATTTTGGAAAAATATGGACTTTCCCTCAAAACACCCATTGTTGACATTCCAGAAGAAGCGTTGGATGAAATAATGAATGGTTCTGAAGAGCGTTTACAAATTAAAAATCAGGCCATTGGTACAAATTATTTTTTGAATTACGATGGAATTCTCAAATATATCGAAATGCAATCTGATTCTGGTGCTTCAGCCACAGAGCAAAAATGGGCTAATCAGTATTCTAAATCGATAAAATGCCCGGAGTGTGATGGGGCACGCTTGAGGAAAGAATCGTTGCATTTTAAGATGCATGACAAAAATATTGCTGAACTTTCGGATATGGATATTGCCGAATTATCATCGTGGTTGGCAAATATTGAAGAGCATTTGTCGGAGAAGCAAAAAACCATTGCTGCCGAAATTTTAAAAGAAATACGTACTAGGCTTCAGTTTTTAGTGGATGTGGGGCTAACTTATCTTTCGCTTAATAGGAGCTCTCAGTCACTGTCAGGCGGTGAAAGTCAGCGTATTCGCTTAGCTACTCAAATTGGGTCACAGCTCGTAAATGTACTTTATATTCTTGACGAACCAAGTATTGGTTTGCATCAGCGTGATAATCAACGGTTGATTCGTTCGTTAAAACAGCTGCGGGATACTGGCAATTCTGTTATTGTGGTGGAGCATGATAAGGACATGATGATGGCGGCAGATTATGTGGTAGATTTAGGTCCACATGCTGGACGC
>JFJP01041480.1_pt1 | contig 10792 bp, 7 predicted proteins | sample 431651 | NCBI WGS metagenome assembly JFJP01 (sample SAMN02602958, study PRJNA72255) | Microbial mat metagenome, whole genome shotgun sequencing project. | biome: fresh water; feature: sink hole; material: water; isolation source: purple microbial (photo- and chemosynthetic) mats found in...
TTCGACACTTTGTTTAATTTCTGTTTCAAAAACTCGATTAACCCTTTGTCTTTCTTCTTCCGTACCGCCAAGCCAATAAGCGATGTCGTGATTTAGACAAGCTTCATAAAAGTTATATCCAAGTATCTTGTCGGGGAAAGCGGTGCAACCATCTTGATAAAAGGGGATTGGCGGTAAGTCTTTGTTGTTATTTTTGGCGTATTCAAGAGCTCTATTTGTCTCGGCTTCGGTGGTGATAGGTTTTGTTAAAACATCAGCAAAAAACAGGACTCCGTAAGTGAATGTAAGTCCAACTACAATTAAAAATATTCTTTTTATAATAATATTTTTTTTCATTGGGGAATTTAATGAAACTATACTACATTTTTTGTAATATAACAGGGATTGTATGGGTGGCGATCTCTCTGGTTGTTTGGCAATTTTTCTGTATAATGCAACATACTATGTCTAATTTAGAAAATAAAACACCAGAAAAAGAAGAGGGAAAAATGCCGGTAATTCCTGAAACAAAAAAAGACAATACCGAAAAGAAAGTTGGTTCAACTTTACCTAAGTTAAAAGAAGTGGGTAAACAAATGCCTATTGGTCCGGGTAATTTCTGGAACAATATGCTTTCGACGGTACTTTTGCTCGTGGTAATTACGATGATTTTTAGCTATGTCAGTGAAAATAAAGTCAAACCGACAGAACTTTCTGTTTCTGAAGTGGTTGGGCAAGTGAAAGCTGGTGAGATTAAAGAAATTATCGTTCGTGGTAGTAATCTGGAGATTGCTTATGTTGATGAAACAAAACCTTCGGCAATTGCTAAACGTGAGACCGATGCTTCGGTTTCAGAATCGTTAGCTAATTTTGGAGTTAATACTGAACAATTGTCTGCCATTAAAATTGATGTTAGACGAGAGACGGGTTTTGCATATTGGTTTGGACAATTTGCCCCATTTTTATTCCCACTACTTTTCTTAATTCTAATTGTTTGGTTCTTCACTCGTTCGGTGAAAGGAGCAGGTATGCAAGCACTAAATTTTGGTTCAAGTAAAGCACGAATGATTGACCCAAATGACAACACTCAGAAGGTTACTTTTAAGGATGTAGCAGGTGCTAAAGAAGCAAAACAAGAACTGGAGGAAATTGTAGATTTTCTTAAGAATCCTGGTAAAACTTTGCTTGCCAGAGCCGTGGCAGGGGAGGCTGGTGTTCCGTTCTTCTCAATTTCTGGTTCGGAGTTTGTGGAAATGTTTGTGGGAGTTGGTGCTTCCCGAGTGCGAGATTTATTTTCAATGGCTAAGAAAGCAGCTCCAGCCATTATTTTCGTTGATGAAATTGATGCTGTGGGAAGAATCCGTGGTACGGGAGTGGGTGGTGGTAATGATGAGCGAGAGCAAACCCTGAACCAAATTTTGGTGGAGATGGACGGTTTTGAACCTAATGCCAAAGTGATAGTAATGGCCGCCACTAATCGACCTGATGTTCTTGATCCAGCTTTACTTCGTCCGGGAAGATTTGATCGTCGAGTAACTATTGATCTACCTGATCGTAAAGATCGGGTTGAGATTTTGATTGTTCACTCTCGAAAAAAGCAGTTACAAGATGATGTGAATTTAGAAATAATTGCTAAGCGTACTCCCGGTTTTTCTGGAGCGGAACTCGCTTCACTAATGAATGAAGCAGCAATACTAGCGGCACGTGAAGGTAGGAAGAAGGTTGGGCAGTTTGATATTATTCGATCAATTGAAAAAGTGATGCTTGGTCCTGAACGTAAGAGTCACGTTCTTTCTAAACGTGAACAATTAGTGACTGCCTATCACGAAGTAGGACACGCTTTGGTTTCTTCGGTCTTGGAGTACGCTGATCCTGTTCAGAAAATTTCTATCATCTCGCGTGGGCGGGCAGCTGGGTATACTCTAAAACTTCCCGATGAAGATCGAAAGATGCATACTCGCAAAGAATTCTTTGATGATATTGCTATGACTCTTGGTGGTTATGTAACTGAAGAAATGGTCTTTGGCGACCTTTCTACCGGCCCAAGTAACGATCTGCAAGTAGTGGCTAATTTGGCTCGTGATATGGTGACAAAGTACGGTATGAGTGCACTTGGCCCAATTGCTCTTGAAGGAACAGGAGGAAGAATGATTGGCGGTGGTTTGTCTGAAGATCGTGGTTATTCACCGCAAGTAGCAAAAGCGATTGATGATGAAGTAGCTAAAATTATTGAAGATGGAAAAAATAGAGCTAAAGATATTCTAGTTAAATATCGCAAAGCACTTGATACTATATCAAAGAGATTGGCAGAAGTGGAAACTCTTGAACGTGAGGATTATGAGTTACTCTTAAAGCAAGAAGGTGTGCCAATAAATGATGTTTATAAGAAGAGACGAGACGAAGACGAGGCTTTGGCTGACCCTACTAAAGTGCTGGAAGTAAAATAGAAGTCGTCTAATAAAAAACTGGTTGGTGTCTTTGGCACCAACCAGTTTTTCTAGCGTAGTTTTTCTTCCTGCACTACCACTCCATCTTCCATATAAATTATTCGGTGAGTACCAAGAGCGTATTCACGTTCGTGGGTGACCATAACAATAGTCTGACCACTAGTTTCATTGAGGCTAGTTAATAAATCAATAATTTGTTTGCTTGAAACAGTATCAAGATTAGCTGTTGGTTCATCAGCAAAAATAATTTTCGGTTCACTGGCTACAGCTCTGGCTATTGCTACTCTTTGTTGTTCTCCTCCTGACATTTGAGTTGGTAAGCGTTCATATTTATCTTTTAAACCTACATCATCAAGAGCTTTGGCAGCTTTAGTCTTGGCTTGTTCCCAAGTATCACCACGCATAAGAAGTGGCATCATCACATTTTCCCGTACAGAAAGATCTGGCACTAGAGCGTAGTCTTGAAAAACATAGCCAAGAGTATTGAGACGAAAAGACGTCCTTTCTTTTTCGTTTAAAGTCGTGACGTTAACTCCATCTACAATCAGTTCGCCACTGCTAGGGGTATCAAGTACAGACAGTTGATACATAAGAGTAGATTTTCCAGCCCCAGATTTACCCATAATCGCCAAAAATTCTCCTTTGGTTACACTCACATCAACACCACGTAATACTTCTACAATTAGTGGCTCTTTACCAAATTGACGACGAATATTAACAGCTTTAATGATTGTTTCCATAAGTTATTTTCGACCAAGGATAGAGTTTAAAGTATTTTGTTTGGCTATCATCCAAGCTGGCAAAAAACCAGCTATCAAGGTAACTATAAACAAAATAACAAATTTAATAAAAGTACTTTCAGGATCAGCGGAAAGAATACCGTCGCTGAAAGGGAATTGAATTGGATTCTTGTCGAAGTAGGGGACTAAAACAGCATAAACAATTATTGCACCTAAGAACGAACCAGCTAGTGCATAAAAAGCTGCTTGCGAAACGTAGGCGATCTCAATCACTGAACGCTCAATACCAATACCCTTAAGAATACCAATGTGACGGCGACGAGAGAGTGCATTTATGAAAATAATAATAAAGATAGTAATAGAAGCAACAACAATGCCGATAGAGCCAATGAAAGTACCAAGAATATTGAATGTGCTTTTGATATCAGTGATAAATTTTGGTAGAGCTTCTTCAAAAGTTCTTACTTTAGCAAATTTATCAAGGTTTTGAGACAATAGTATTTCTTTTATTTTATAAGCCTCGCTTGGTGTGCTGTTGGCAAGACGAATAATAATTTCATCAGCATTTCTATCAGGACTACCGCTTAAGCGTCTAAGTTCTTGCTCGGGCAGATAAACGTTGTTGGCTACTCCGCCGGCTTTGGCGTTGATAATGCCTTTTACAATAAATTCACGGCTAGATTGTCCAACAGTGACACGTACTTTGTCTCCCGGATAAACGTTCTCAAGAGTGCCTGTGATATCAGCAAAGCCTGCTGTATATCGATCTAGGTTGAGAGCACCAAGTATAATATAACCAGATTCATTTGGTTTAAAGTATTCCCCTTCGACAATATTTTCAGAAAGTGCAGTGACTATATTTTCATCAAATGGATCAAAGCCAATTGCTTGACTGCCAACAATATTAGCTTCCGCGGTTAGATCGCGTCTTGTTTGATAGTTCGCCTCAATTTGAACACCTTGTTTGTAACGAACACTAAAAGCGGATATTTCAGAGATGTTAGAAAGAGAGCGACTTACGGTTTGTGTCTGGAGTATTTTTTCCTCATTATCAATTGGTGTTAAAATTATGTCTCCGATAGTTTTTTCTTGGACTGCTTTTTCTGATCCAGCAATGAGTCCGACCAGAATACCTGATACGGCGATGAGGTTCAGAAATGTGAGCATCATCACAAAAATAATAAGTGAAGTTGTCCAAAGACTTGCCCGCTGGATTTGGCGTAAGCCCAAGAGAAGACCGATTCGAAGACTACGCATAGTTATGGAGCAACTACAATGGTACCTGCAGGAATACCACTGATTTCAATAAAACCATCATTTCCTTCAAAAATAGTCTTTATACTGGTGGTGGCTATTGTTGTTTCATTTTTCACCAAAACCACAGAAGAATTATTTTCCGTAATAATAAATCTTTTTGGTAGACGAAGGATATTATTTTTTTCTGTTGTTACAATATCAATATCGGCATTAAGGCCAGCTCTAAGCCAGCTTGGGGGACTTGTTAATTCAATGGTAGTTTCAAAATATGCTACACCATCTATTTGGGTTGCTATTGGTGAAATGTATATTAGTTTACCGATCAAAGTTTCTGTATTTACAGCATCAAAAATTATTTCAACTTTTTGTTCAAGGACGAGTTTGGTAATATCAATTTCAGGAATACGTGCTTTTAATGTGAAACTGTTGTCTGCTAAAACTGTTATGACACTAGAAAGAGGAGCATTTTCACCAGCAACAATATCAACATTAGTGACTGTGCCAGCAAAAGGAGCGACAATAGAACGATCAGCTAAACGAGCATCAATTGCTTTAATTCGTGATTTTGCTTCTTCTATTTTAGCAGTTGCTTCACGAACTTCTTCGCTTCGTGCACCAGCAGTAGAAAGTGAATTTTCTTTTTCAGCAACCAAAAGAGCGTCTTTACTGGTTGCTATATTATTTTGTGCCGTTGTTACAGCAAGGTCATAATTGTTTTTTAACGTAGTGTAATTATTGTTACGGGTATTTGGAATTTCGATAGTCCAAGTTGAACCACTGTAACTTTGGCTGTCGGTAAAAAGTATAAAAAGACCACATACTCCAAGTGGAGTCGGTTGATCAGTGCTTACTTCGCCATTATCTGTCTCAAGTCCTGTTAATCGGAAAGATAAACCAGATTGACTAGCAGAACTGTAAATATTTATAATATATTTACCTTCATTTTCGCAACGATATGTACCACTGACAATTGGTGCAAGACTATCCTCATTAGGATCGGTAGTGACGGCGGTTAATCCTGTTGAATGTAAATTACTTTTAGCATTAGCGACTTTTTTATTTTCTTCACTAATGGTTCTGGTAAGATTTTCACGGTTTTTTTCTAGTGTGGTATTAGCTAGAGCTAGAGTCTCTGCTCTTGGTCCGGCTACTAATTTGTCAAAATTTGCTTCAGCTCCTTTAAGGGTACTTACAGCAGTTTCTCTCTCGGCTACTAGTTCGGTAGAAGCAATTGTTGCAAGTACTTCACCTTCAGTAATTCTTTGACCTTCTTCTACTAAAACGGCGGTTATTATACCAGTACTAGGAAAAGACAGTTTGGCAACTTGTTTTGCTTCAGCGAATCCAGAAACGGAAACTAGTTCACGAACGGTACCAGTCTCAACAGTGCCAGTAATATAGGTTGGCACTTCAGGAAAAATAAATTTGTAAATAGCAAAAGTTGCCACCATTAAAATAAGAATCGTTCCGGTGAGTAATGAATTTGAAATACGCATTGTGCCTCTAGTATAACACTAGAGATTGGTTAAATTACTGTAGTCGGTTGAAAAACATTGTTAACTTTCTTAATTTAAATCAAGAATCGTAACAAATTATAAATTCAATATTTTGTCCGCCCTCTTGGACTCGAACCAAGGACCCCAGAGGTATAAGCTCTGTGCTCTAACCAACTGAGCTAAGAGCGGACAAAATATTCAATTTATTACTAGTAACTCTACTAATTTGACTGATGAATTATAGCTTATTTAGAGAAATGAGACAAACAAACGCCCCTCATTTGCTTGAGGGGCTTCGTGTTTCTCAAAATCTTTTTCCTTTCGCATTGTGATTAGCTGTTTGCCAATTTTTATACTTCCGGTATCGCCGTCTGAGGGATTCGATGGGTGTGAATTGATTGGTATTTTGAGGTACTTTTGTCACGCTTGCTAAATATAGGGCGTGTAACACAAATTGCTTAATCAAGAACATATGGTTCTCCTTTCTATTTGGAATTATAAACAAATAATATTTTAGGTGCAATAATAGTAAAAATGACTGAGAACGAAGATCGTTGCCGATTTTTTTTTAAATTATTCCATATGCAAATTTTTGCTTACTTTAGTCATTTTTTCTGCAATAGTGGGGTATTTTGTAAGTTCAGGATCATTGGTGATTATTTCTTGAGCTTCCTCTCTAGCGACTTTTACCATTCTAATATTTTTTATTGCTTCCATACCAATATCAGTTAGTCCCCATTGTTTCATTCCGTAAAGTTCACCTGAACCACGTAAGGTCAGATCGTATTCAGCTAATTCAAAACCATTTTTAGCTTTTGTAAGGGCTTTCAAACGTTCCATCGTTTTGCCAGACTTACCACTAGTGTCTTTGGAGGTGACAGCAAAACAGTATGGTTGGAAAGTCCCACGTACTACCCGACCGCGAAGCTGATGAAGTTGGGCCAAACCAAAACGCTCCGCTCCTTCAATAATTATATTAGTGGCATTGGGAACATTGACGCCTACTTCTACTACAGAAGTAGCAACCAGAATATCAATGTCGTGATTAAGAAATTTTCTCATTACAGAATCTTTTTCAGTCGGCGTCATCTTACTATGGAGAATATCAATACTAGCGTCTTTGAAAACTAGTTTTTTTAGTCGTTCCGCTTCTTGTTTGACTGATTTTAATTGCAGGGCATTTTCTTTACTAGGATCAGGTTCGTCAATGCGTGGGCAAATGACATAAGCTTGCCTGCCGTCTTTTAATTCACTTTTAATATGTTCATAAATTTCTTCCATCTGACTGGGGGCATAGATTTTGGTGATGATTGATTTCCGACCTTTTGGCATTTCATCAAGAAGGGAAATATCAAGATCACCATAAACAGTGAGAGCTAAAGTGCGTGGGATTGGAGTAGCTGTCATTGAGAGTAGATGTGGCATTCGTTCATCTTTTTTTGCTAAAGCTCGTCTTTGACCTGTACCAAAACGGTGTTGTTCATCAATGATGACGTGGGCTAAATACTTAAACTCAACTGATTTGTAAATGAGAGCGTGTGTACCAATTAAAATTGGTATCTCACCATTTTTAACCCACTTCAAGAGTTGGGCTTTTGAGATTGGGGTTGGTTTTTCAGAGTCACCTTTGGAGGGAAATTTAAAACAGCCACTACCGGTAATTAGTCCAATTTGAATTGGAAGATGTTTAAAATAAGTGATGAAACTTTCAAAGTGTTGTTTGGCAAGAATTTCGGTTGGAGCCATATAGGCTACTTGCAAGTTACCGTATTCTAAATCACTTAATTTCCCACTAGCACTTGGTCCGTCTTTGGTTACACCAATTTTATTTTTATTTGGAGGACGTGAAGTAGCAACTGCATACGCAGTTGTGGCGGCGACTGCTGTCTTACCACTTCCGACATCACCCTCAAGTAGTCGTGACATCGGATGTTTGCCACCAAAATCAAGTAAAATATCTTCAATGGCTTTAGCTTGGGCGTTTGTTAATGGAAAAGGGAAACGTTCAGTAAAAGCTTTAATATGTTTTGGATCAGTTTTTACTACATAACTTGAAGAAGTGATAATCGCAGCCCGTTCTTTTGCTTTGGCAATTTGAATATAAAAAACTTCCTCAAAAGCAAAACGTTTACGAGCACTTTCAGCGTGTTCGGCTTTTTTTGGGGTATGAATCCAAATAAGTGCAGTGGAAAGAGAGGGAAGATTATAACGTTTTAGTACCGCTTCTGGAATGGGGTCGGGAAGGGTATTAAGAACACCACCTGCAAAAAACTTTTGTACGGTGTGGTAAAACCATTTTGAAGTTACTCCTTTGGTTTCGCGGTAAATAGGGTACAGGGTTTCATCAAGAGTTTCAGTATTTTTGAAAATAGAATCATGACGATCAATCGGTAGACTATCAAGGCGTTCCACTTCGGGATTGGTCAGATAGATTTTTTTGCCACTACCTGCAACTTTGCCAGCCACTTTTACGTAAATGCCGTCAGTGAGCATCTTAGCTAAATAAGGTTGATTAAACCATATGATTTTGATTCTAGCGGTACCGTCCTCCACCCAACCTTCAGATATGGGAGTCTTACTTTTCCACGACTTGCGAGTTGTAAGTCCACCAAGTTGCCCAAAGACCACTGCGTCTTGTCCTTTATCTAATGAACCAACTGATTGAATATCAGAAATATTTTCGTAACGTTGTGGGAGATGAAGGAGTAGATCGGCTACTGTAAAAAGACCAAGTTTTTTTAGAGCCTTAATATGTGGTTCGTCAAGACGAAGATGGGCAGTAATAAGATCAAAGTGATGCATACTGCAATAATACCAGAGAAACTCTTAATTTGGGTACAGGTGAGTCTAAAGTTTATTTCACTTTAGTAGTTATTGGCTTGTATTAATTACAAAATCCTAGGTCGGTCCTGGGGAACTTACTTTTGTAATCTTCTATTTAGTTGAGTAACTTCTTTTTCAAACTTAGTCCAAGTAATACGGCCTGAAAAGTGGGGTATATATTCGCAACTAAAACCACAATCATACAGAATTTTTTCTGATTTTCTTCCTATCGCCACCAACACAGTCTTCTTTTCTCCTAGCAAAATGATCTCCTGTTCTAAAATTTTTTTGTTGTTTTCAATTATTTTTTCATCAATCAAAACACCACCTTCTCGTTTTGCAAAATCACCCTTAAAGAAGTCCGTCATATAGGCACCTTTCAAATTTGATTGTTTACCAATGCTTTTAGCTAACCAAAGATCACGACCACCTTGGTGTATGAAATGAAAATTTTGAAATTTTTTAATTTGAGCACTGGCATTATAGGCTACAAATATTACTCGCCCGTGTAGACAGTCAATATTATTATCAATAAAACCTAAATCATTAATATTCTCCTCATTCCATACAGCAAAGCTGGAATACACTCCGTAAAGGTCTTTAATTTTTGCAAATGTCTCAGCTACCATATTGTTAATTGTATCAAATTTACTTAGGACTTGGAGATCGTGAATGACTACCTGCTCTAGGTCTGGGTTGATATGAATCAGGTGATACTTTATACGCGACTTTCCTCTGCGTTCCCGAAATTTCTTTTCGGTAGACATAGCATCGTATCGGCCTTCACTATTTAAGTTCCCTAGGTCGGTACTAGGGAACTTAAAATCTGCGTAAATTTTATAATTAGGAAAGATTCTCTCTACAATCTCTTTATATTTACTGATCTGTACCTTTTCTTAAAACATTATGCTCTACAATATGCATTATAATATCAGCGAATGTCTTAAGTGTAAGAAATAAAGACAAAGCCCCACCAAACATTGTACCGAAAATTATTGTCAAGTGCATCGGGATTATTCTTGCGTAGGGATAGGACATAAGTGATCCAATATTTTGTTTTCTAGTATCTTGTGGTTTGTTGTAAAAAAAAGAAAAAAGATGGTTGATAAAAAAGAGTAAGACCGCTAGTGCGATATATTTAACTTCAACAAAATTTAACGTATTTTGACTTGTTTCATTAAAAGTAATACCTCCTGTCGAAAGAAATACAAAATAAACAAAATGAAAAAATCCAAAATGAAACAAAAAGAAAAGTGCGGAAGAGACTTTTGTTTTTTCTGTAGGTTGAACAGAGTGACCGTTTATCTGAAAATTTTCAGTAGAAAATTCCTTTAATTGAAGAATACGAATAAAATTAAAAAATCCAATTGTTATGCTTTGGAACCAATAAACCCAAACTATAACTGATAAATCCCAATTTTCAGTTATTGCAAAATAAATTGTCACAATATTTGAAAACAACAGAAACCATAAAGAAAGGTCGTAAAATGGATTTATTTGAGGTTTTGAATTTATAGACACAGTATTCTATTATTCATTTTTAAACTTGTATAAAATTAAATTTTGAGTTTTGTCTCTTATAAATTTAATTTTTGTTGAATGTAAAATTAGGGGCGGAGACGAGAGGATTCGAACCTCCGGGGGCTTGCACCCCACCTCCTTAGCAAGGAGGCACGATAGACCACTCTGACACGTCTCCAATACAATATATGTACTGCTCTAAAGCAGTGGTTAAAAGATAACATTTTTTATGATACTCGCAAAATTACATCAGATTACATCCATTTCACGCATCTTTTTCACAAATTTGCCGCAAAAAAAGTTTATTATTTTTCATAAATAAGGTACAATCGCCAAACACTCAAGAAAGAAAACAATGGAGGATTGGATGAGTGGCTTAAATCAACGGTTTACTAAACCGTCGGCTGGTAAAACGGCCCGTGAGTTCGAATCTCACATCCTCCGCCAAAATTCGGAATCAGAAGAAACGGACAAAGCGGGGTCGCGCCGAAGGCGCGACACTAATGCATTCCCCCCGCCGAATCCAGAA
>JFJP01040703.1_pt1 | contig 10791 bp, 12 predicted proteins | sample 431651 | NCBI WGS metagenome assembly JFJP01 (sample SAMN02602958, study PRJNA72255) | Microbial mat metagenome, whole genome shotgun sequencing project. | biome: fresh water; feature: sink hole; material: water; isolation source: purple microbial (photo- and chemosynthetic) mats found in...
ATCTTCTCAGGAAGCGTCCATGAACGTGCCCTGGTTGAAATTGAAAGTGTTGATTGTAATGCGGAAAGAAGTTCCTTTATCCCATTTTTCTTACTTGCAATTGTTGGAATAACTGGAACCCCAAGATTTTTTGAGAGTTCTTTTACATTTATGTTGATTCCCTCTCGTTCAGCTACATCGATCATATTCAGAGCTACAACAACAGGAAATTGTTGATCAATGATCTGACTTAAGAGATATAAGTTACGCTCCAGATTACTTGCATCGATCACACAAATTACTGTATCGGGTAGAGGTGTTTCGGCAATTTTTCCAAGAAGTACATCTGTTGCAATTTTTTCATCAGGCGAATTTGCAGAAAGAGAATATGTTCCGGGGAGATCCAATAAATTGCTCTCGGTTCCATCACCAAAAATAATTTTTCCTTCTTTCTTCTCAACAGTAACCCCCGGATAGTTACCAACTTTTTGACGTAGACCGGTCAGGGCATTGAATAGTGTTGTTTTTCCAGAATTTGGATTTCCAATTATTGCAATATTTTTCGATTTCAATTTATGATTATCAATCATCATTTGTTTCTTTGTAAAACAATTGATTCAGCTTCAACTTTTCGAATGGATAGTCGATAACCACGAATTTTAATTTCTATCGGGTCACCCAGTGGAGCAAATCGGATTAGCTCAATCGTTGTACCTTTTATTAAGCCTAGTTCCAGCAATCGCATCTTCAATTTCGAATCAGTTGTTGTAATGTTCTCAACAACGCCGCATTCACCAGGTTGTAAAGAATTAAGAGTGGCTTCATTCATTGTTATATAACACTTACAATTATTGTTTGTGCTACACTATGGTGTAATCCGATTCGAGTATTGCACACTTCGCAAATTAAATGCGAAGGTCCATTAATGACACATCGAACCATCGCATTATTGCAAAAACCTAATTCACGTAATCGCATACAAGTTTCAGGGGTTGTATTTAGTTGCTGTATTCGAACTGTTGATCCTGATTGTGTATGTGCTAATGTATTCATATTATTTTTGACATTTTGAACAGATCCCAAAAATTTGAAAGGTAGAGGTCTGTATTTTAAATTTATTTTCGTCACTAACTTCTTTTTGTATCTTTTCAATTAGATCGTTTACAAATTCTATGATATCTCCACATTCTAAACATATTAAATGATGATGATGAGGTCGACCAAAAGCTTTTTCATATCGTGAATGATTTTCCCCAAAACGATATTTTGAAATTAATCCGCAGTCTTGAAGCAGGTCAAGTGTATTGTATACGGTTGCACGACTTACTTTTTGGCCACTGGTTTTTACTTGAAAAAAAAGTTCATCAGCATCGAAATGTCCATCAAAATTCATTACCGTTTCCATAATGATGAATCGTTCCGGCGTAATTCTATAATTACCTGATTTTAGGTATTTCGTAAATTTTTCTTTTGCTAAATCAATATCCATTTAATTTATATTTAGACTTAATCTAAACTAATATATGTTTTAATTTCATTTTATTCAAGAATTATTTGTGAATTTATTGAAAATTCGCAAATTGGACTAAGATAGACCTGTATAGTATAAATAATGAATTTCCATTCAAAACGAAAAATTATTATATTATCAGTATTAATACAAATTTCATACCAATAGGTCTTAAAAAAATATGATTAATTTATTCAATCAAGTTGTTATAATTTCAGGTGGTTCACGAGGAATAGGTGCTGCTAGTGCAGTTTTATTTGCGAAAGCAGGTGCAGATGTTGTTATTACTTATACCAAAAATGCGAAAGCTGCAAATTCTGTTGTTACAAGCGTGAAGAATAATGGGAGAAATTGTTTAGCAATTAAAGCTGATATCTCTAAATCATCAAATGCAAACAAAGTTGTTCAGCAAACAATAAAAAAATTTGGACGCATTGATATTCTTGTTAACAATGCAGGAATCTGGACGTATGGCAAGATTGGTTCGATGAGTGAAAAAGTGTGGAAAGAAACTATGCAAGTGAATCTTGATGGAATGTTCTATTTGACAAATGCTGTCGTGCCATATTTGAAGAAACAGAATAGTGGAAAGATCATTAATATTTCAAGTACAGCCGGTCAGCGAGGAGAAGCAGAACATTCACATTATGCAGCTTCCAAAGGTGGGATGATCTCTTTTACCAAAGCGATCGCAACCGAATTAGGGGAGTTCAACATTAATGTTAATTCCGTTGCTCCTGGTTGGGTTGATACCGACCTTAATGATTCTGTTTTCTCAGACAAAAAATATAAAGAACAGGAGAGGAAAAAGATTCCAATTCAACGCATTCCTACACCGGAAGATATTGCAGGACCAATCGTTTTTCTTGCATCAGACCTAGCTCGACACATTACCGGTGAAATAATGAATGTGAATGGCGGAAGTGTTTTAGTCGGATGAAAAGAGATATTATCCTTAAATTTTCAACAAAAATCGAAGCGACTGCGAAAAGAATTGTTTGAGTTCCATACAAACTTCTACAATGTTATCAATGTTACGCCACCAATTATGAAAACCAGATTTGTATCTGTTTTCATTTGGAATATTGTGCAAAAGTATTGGTCAATTTTAAATGCATGTCATTCAACGAATAGTATTTATGTATCGATATAAAAAAATAAAAGAGTATTTTCATAAAAAATGATTGAACGACAATATTTTCGTCTGACTTTTGTTATAATAATTTGTATTTCCATACTTTCTGGAATTTTAAGCTATTTCCAAATACCGTATCAATTTTATGTGTGGGAATTATTTATTGATTCAAAAATTCTAGCATTAATGCTTCTATTGATTTTTCTCAATAGAAAGAAAGCAATTCAGATTGCAAGTGTTAAACTGCTCTTATTGAATTGGAGCTGGAAGAAAAGCATCATCTATTTTTCCCTCCCTATTCTCTTATATGTAATTGTTATTGCAGCAGGCTTGTTATTCAATGGAGTTTTACTAAATAAATTAGATAATTCGACAACATTAATCCTTGCAACGTTATTTGATATTCCTGCAATTTTTGTCTTTTCAGCAACTTCGATCCTGATCGAAGAAATTTTCTTTCGAGGATTTCTTCACTCTACAATGCAACAATTTCGACCGCAGTGGCAAGCGATTATTTTAATAAGTTTCGTATGGGTTGTTTATAATTTTTCAGAAATTATTGGAATAGAAGAGGTCAATTTATTGAAAGGTATTATTGTAGTATCATTTTACTTTTCAATTGGAGTGTTTTGTTCCGTGTTAGTTAGTAAACATAACTCCATTTGGTTTGGGTATTCTCTACGTGTTGGATTGATTACTCTTGCTCCAGTAATAGTAACATCATTATTATCCGAATCCGATGCATTTTTCTCGTCAGAGTCATTTTTGTTTTTTACTGAAGGTGCGATTGTCTCTGTTTTGCTATTAGCGATTGGTTATATTTTATTTCGGTCAAATATCGTAGGTTCAACAATTGTGGAAGAAAAAATTGAAAATTGAAATTTTCCTTGACTATTTAGCGAATTCAGGCAATATTTAATAGTTAATCGTTCTATTTACCAATCAATTAAAGGAGTAATGATGAGTCGTTATACAGAACTCGTTGAATTAGTTCAAACTTTCGAGAAGGATTTCATCAAATTTTACGATAAAGGCAATAAATCTGCCGGAACACGCGTTCGTAAACATATGGCAGAATTAAAACGAAAAGCTCAGGACATTCGTATTGAAGTCCAGGAATTAAAGGGAACTTCAGACGATAGTGAAACACCGGAAACAACCCCCAATGAGTAATTAAACTCGTTTACCTATAAAACCGACTATTGATGTCGGTTTTTTTATTTGTGGAACAATTTTACTTAGCCATCGTCTAATACTATAAAAAAATACATAATGGCAAAACCAGCAGTCATCAATATCATAAACGCAAATATTCCCAACGAGCAGAAAAGTGATGATTCGCTCATCGTACTCTTCCAGAATGGGGAGAGAGAAGTATTTCGTTTTTTGGTAGAACGATATCAAGAAAAAGTGAGGAATATAGTTTTCTCGATATTTAATGATGCAGACCTTGTTGATGATATTTCTCAAGAAGTTTTCATTAAAGTTTTTCAGGCACTTCAAAATTTTCGTTTTGAATCATCATTTTACACTTGGATCTACCGAATTACCGTAAACAAATGCAGGGATGAACTACGAAAGAAAAAAGTAAAACGATTCTTCTCATTTCAAAGTTTTGAAAAAACGACGAATTTAAAAATTGAGAATATGGCAACGACCACCTTTGATGATGAGAATATAATGGGTGTGATCCAAGAAACGATGAAAAAACTGCCGGAAAAATTCCGATTACCGATCATCTTAAAAGATATCGATGGATTATCTTACGATGAAATTGCAGAGGTACTGGATTGTGAAGTTGGAACCGTAAAATCGCGTTTATCACGCGGACGCACTATGCTCAAGGAATTATTGATGCCGATTTTGGTATAAAATGAACCAATTATCACAAAAAGAATTAGAACAGATCATCTCACTGTATTTGGATGGTGAGCTTGATACTGTTGAAACAAAAAAACTTGAAGAATACCTTTCGACGCATCCTATTATTATGCGTGAGGTTGAAATTCTACGAACAGCAAAGCAAACCCTATCACACAAAGAAAAACTTCCCAAGAATGATTGGTTCTGGCTGAAACTGTCTCATAGACTTGAACAGAATGAATTACATTCTCACAGGTTTACACCGGGTACCCGATCCGTATTTGCATTTTCAAGCCTTGCGTCAATGATTATAATTGTTATTGGAATAATTTATTTCAAAGACGCCCCAATGTTCCACAAATTCTTTATTGATAAAAAGAATCTTGTTGAGAATGTTTATCGAAATAATATTATGACAGGGAATATCCTTCCGTTATTTTCAAATCTTTCAAAGGATGACGTACTGAACTTTGCATTGTTTGGTAGTATTGCAATCGATTCAGTAAATAATACGATGTTATCGGTGAAAAATTCTGAGGATAAAAGCTCTCAAATTCAGATCGTTCGCAACGAAGAATCAAATGCATCGCCTGTTTCTATACAAGATTTTGCAAACGAAATCGGAATTACATCCAATCAAAGGGAGATCGTTGATTCGATTCTTGGTTCATATAAAGAGAAACTTCAAGCCTCAGTACTCGTAAGCGAAAATGACGAAGTTGCAATCCATTCGGAGCTTGGTGATTTGAATCGTGCAATGGTTTCAACGATAGCGTCATGCCTTGAGCCTGTTCAACGGATTCGTTTTCAAAAGTTTCTTGATGTAAGGAAAGCACCTTATGCTGTTGTAACAATGAATGCACCAACATTGGAGTCGCATGTTATTTGGAATCGAATTCCTAAAGTGTCAAGCAGCCATAATTATGTTATAATCTCTCCTGATACGGTCGAATTTGCTGAGATGCGAATTAATATCGACAGTATTCGAGAAGTTGCACATCGTCACGAAATGCGATACAAACGATTGATAACGGAACGAATGGTAGCAGAATTAACAGAACGACAACAACGTATTGAGGAAAATTTAGTTGAGATGGGGCAAAACCGAGTTCGCATTCAATCCTCAAGCGGTGCATTTCAAATTCATTTTGAGGCACCAACTGTTATACCAAATGATGTTGAAATGGTGGAAATGGTGAAACCACGCTTTCGTGTTCCAGTTCAGCCGAGGACTATGCTCAACGAAGTGATGGTTATTGGTGATTCTGCATTTTCATTTGAGATGCCGACCAATGATCAGACGGCTCGAGTATTCAGACGCTTACCAAAAGGGGAATTTCGTTTTGAGATCATTGATTCGATGAAGAGTGGTTCAAGGATGAAATTAATGTTCAAATCGCCATCCAATAAACGAGAATTTGAATCAAAATTGCATGAGATGAAAGAACAAGATCGGGGACTTATTGATTTAGATTCATTATTACGTGACAGCGATAACCACAACACAGATACTGTTCCTTCCAAAACAAAACAGGAAAAAGAACTGGAGATTTAAGCCTTATATTTTACGCATATTCAAACCTCATTTAACTGTAAATGAGGTTTTTTATTTTAAGGATTATCATTTATTTGTTTGGACTTTTGTTCGGCCTTCTCTACATTGAATAAATATTGAAAGGGTTATCATGAGATTATTTCAGTTGTTCTTTATATTTGTCTTCATTTTCTCTTTGGTGTATTCAAGTGATTATAAAAAGCTGCACCAACAATCGATTGTTGTTGATACCCACAATGATGTTTTGCTTCGAGCATTAAGAGGGGAAGATCTTTCAGTTCGAACAACAGACGGTCATTCTGATATTGTACGATTGAAAGAGGGGGGTGTCGATGTTCAGATATTTTCTGTTTGGTGCGGCGGTAATTTCGGCAAGGGAAGAGCATTTAATCGTGCAATTGAAATGATTGATACCTTGAATGCGATTGTTCGCAGAAGTTCAGATAAAATAGTGTTTGCAACAACATACAAGGAAATTGAAAAGATTATAAAACAAAGAAAGATGGTTGCATTGATCGGAGTTGAAGGCGGTCATATGATTGAAGATAGTTTATCTTATCTTGATTCTCTTGCAAAACGGGGTATGAATTACCTAACACTGACCTGGAATAACAGTCCATCGTGGGCAACATCTGCTGCGGATGAAACTGAAAAAAAAAACTCATTATCGTTTAAAGGGTTAACAGAATTCGGTAAGCGGGTTGTGAATCGATTAAATACCCTTGGAGTGATGGTTGATCTTTCCCATGTTGGTGAACAAACTTTCTGGGATGTAATTGCACTGACTAAAAAGCCTGTCATTGTTTCACATTCTTCTGTTTATTCGATTTGTCCGAGCAGTAGAAATCTAAAGGATGATCAAATCAAGGCGGTTGCAAAAAACAAAGGTGTTATTTGTGTCAATTTTTATTCAGGATTTATTGATAGCAACTATTCAACCCGAGTAAGGGAAATTAAGAAAATTAATGCATCTCTCGTTGATTCGATCAATCAACTGAATCCGGATGAATGGAAAGCCGAAGGATTAATTGATTCAGCGTTAGCTCCACAATATAGGAATGCTCGTCCGCCACTTTCTGTACTGATTGATCATATTGATTATATTGCAAAACTTGTAGGACCCGATTATGTTGGTATTGGAAGTGATTTTGACGGTATTGAATCGTTGCCTCAAGATATGGATGACGTAACATCCTTGCCAAATATTACCCGAGAACTGTTGAAACGGGGATATAAAGAAAAAGACGTAAAGAAAATTTTGGGTGGAAATGTGATGCGAGTATTAAAAGCAAATATGAAATGATGAAAAAGAAAAACCCCCGCACAAGCGAGGGTTTTTTATTTTTAGAGATTTAATCCGTCTTCTTCTGTGCGTTGATTTCTGCGTACTGCTTTTACCAACTTCATTCGCTTTTTCACAGATGGTTTTGTGAAGAATGTCCGTTTTTTGAATTCTTTTAGAACTCCTGAACGTTCATATTTCTTTTTGAAGCGCCTGATCGCACGGTCAATAGATTCATTCTCGTTGACTACGATTCCTACCAAGTATTTCACCTCCCTTGATTTGGCGGTTGTGGGTTAATCGGCTAATTGTAAATTTTCAATCAATTTTTTTGTTCCGTTCTTTTCAAATTCTACCCAAATTGCGTTGCCACCGTTTGAAGTTTTTTCTTTCGAGGTAATCTTTCCCATATCATCCCAATCAGTATGATAAATAGACGATCCTACAATAAAAATTTTATCCGGTGTGTAATCGACGCATTCTTCTCGATTATATGTAATAACACTATCATCCTTTTTATTTAAATTAGTATCCAACATCATACTATGATGACATCGAGTGCACCGATACCATATCTTATTCTCAGCACCAACGACAGCACCAATAATTGCCATTTTTGATTCTCTACCGCACGATGTACAAACTTGTGTAACATATTTTGATTTACTCATAGAATGTACTCTCCATTCGCAGAAGAATTCCTTCGCGAAAAAATGATAACAATGGTTAACTGGTTACCTTCGTGTTATTTCACTCTAATAAAATACAAAATTTCATTCACTTGAGTCAAGCTGTTTTCACGAAAATATTTGTATCAGTGAAAGTAGATATTGTTTCATATAGTGAGATTCATTGATTTTCTATTCATAATTCAATATATTCTACGGAATGTGTATTTAAGGAGAAAGATGTCCTATTTATTGTAACTTGTAATTGTTTGTTGAAACGTTTTTTTTTCGGAAGAGGGCATAACCCTCTTCCTTATTTTTAGCTTCATTTGAGAGGAAAATATGGCAGATAAGCAATATGATGTTGTTATCATTGGCGGTGGTCCCGGTGGTTATGTTGCGGGAATTCGAGCAGGTCAATTAGGATTAAAAACTCTTGTCGTTGAAAAGGATAAGCTCGGTGGTATATGTTTGAATTGGGGGTGTATTCCAACCAAAGCATTGATAAAAAATGCTGAAGTACTAACAACATTCAAACATGCAGAGGATTTTGGGTTTTCGTTTGATAATCTTAAGGCAGACTTTTCGAAGGCGGTCAAACGGAGCCGCGATATTTCGTCAAAGAGTTCAAAGGGGATAGAATTTCTTTTCAAGAAAAATAAAGTAGAACATTTATATGCAACTGCAAAGATCGTTTCAAAAGGAGTTGTAGAAGTTGAACAGCAAGGGAAGAACGAAAAGATCAATGCAAAACATATCATCATTTCAACCGGAGCGCGTCCGCGTATTCTTCCAAATATTGCGGTTGATTATAAGCAGATCATCACAAGCACTGAGGCGATGGTCCTTCCGGAAGTTCCGAAAAGAATGGTTGTTATCGGTTCAGGAGCCATTGGATCTGAATTTGCGTATATCTACAATGCATATGGAACGAAGGTAACAATTGTTGAGATGCTTGACAGTCTGCTGCCGGTTGAAGACCGCGAGATTACAAAAATTTTAAGGCGCAATTTTGAAAAATCCGGAATTGAAGTATTGGTCGATACAAAAGTTGAAAGTGTTACTACCGGAAAAGAAGCTACAGTAAAAATTTCAAATAAAGATGGTGTAAAAGAAATTAAAGCAGATATTGTTTTGAGTGCGATTGGTGTACAGGGAAATATCGAAAATCTCGGTCTTGAAACACTTGGTGTTAAAACAGAAAAATCGTTCATCAAAGTCGATAAGAATCTTAAAACAAATATCGATGGAATTTATGCGATCGGTGATGTTGCCGGTCCGCCATGTCTTGCTCATAAAGCATCCCACGAAGGAATCGTTTGCGTTGAAGCAATCGCCGGCAAACATCCGCATGCTGTTGATTATGATAATATTCCGGGATGTACATATTGCCAGCCTCAAGTTGCTAGCGTAGGTATGACAGAAGAAAAAGCACGTGCGACAGGAAAAGAAGTTAAAATCGGTCGTTATCCGTTCCGTTCTCATGGTAAAGCATTAGCATTGAATGAAACCGAAGGAATGGTAAAACTAATTTTTGATGCAAAGTATGGTGAACTTCTGGGGGCACATATCATCGGACCAGAAGCGACAGAAATGATTGCTGAACTTGTTACTGCTCGCACGCTTGAAACAACCGCTGAACAGATCTACAACACAATTCACGCACATCCAACTCTGACTGAAGGTATTGCTGAAGCTGCCTTGGATGCATATGGTCGTGCATTACATGTTTAATCATTAATATGAAAAACTTTCCAAGTCGAACGGTTTGGAAAGTTTTTGTTTTATGAATCAATTATCTGTCGTCAATTTAAGAAGAACACGCTACGCTGAAACCTGGGAGCTGCAGAAGAGAATTTTCTCTGCCCGCCAGAATCATCGTATTGGCGATATTTTATTATTGACCGAGCATGATCCTGTGTTTACTCTTGGAAAAGGTGCTGATGGAAATCATTTGCTAGCAAATGATGATGAGTTGAATGAAAAAAAGATCGATATGTTCTGGATCGACCGCGGTGGGGATGTTACTTTTCACGGACCGGGACAAATTGTCGGTTATCCGATCATTGATTTGAGCCTGCATTACAACGACATCCATAGGTATTTACGCGACCTGGAGCAAATGATCATTAATGTGATTGGTGAATATGGTATAGTTGGAGAAAGAGAAAAAGAATTTACCGGTGTTTGGGTAAAACATGATAAGATTGCAGCGCTTGGTGTGAAAGTGAGTAAATGGATCACCATGCATGGATTTGCTTTGAACGTTGGTACTGATCTATCATTTTTTGATAGGATCATCCCATGTGGAATTTTTCATAAAGGGGTTACATCGCTTCATAATGTCATTGGAACAAAGATCGCTATTGATGAAGTGCAACAGCATGTCATCAATCATTTCGCAAAAATATTTTCATACGAAATCAAACATATTTCGACGGAAGAACTTGAATCAATGCTTCGCCACAATGAAGCAGCTGTAGAGGAGATCCAATAATGGCGTCAAAAAATAACACAACATTTGAAAAGAAAAAATCTTCTCCGGTTGTCTCGCAATCCAACGGATTGACCAAACATTTATCAGAACAGCATTCCGGTCTTCTTACTAACGACGAATTGATCTTTGCGTATAAGAAAATGCTGCTTGCCCGATTCATTGATGAAAAAGAAATGAATTTGCTGAAGCAAGGGAAAGTATTGTTCCATATCAGCGGTCCTGGACATGAAGCATGTCAAGTAGCAATGGCAATGGCAATGAAGCCTACGTATGATTGGGCATATCCATATTATCGAGATCTT
>JFJP01027601.1_pt1 | contig 10789 bp, 13 predicted proteins | sample 431651 | NCBI WGS metagenome assembly JFJP01 (sample SAMN02602958, study PRJNA72255) | Microbial mat metagenome, whole genome shotgun sequencing project. | biome: fresh water; feature: sink hole; material: water; isolation source: purple microbial (photo- and chemosynthetic) mats found in...
TATTTAATTTGAAGAATTAGCAAAGAAATCATCCATATTGGAATTGACGTTAAATTTCTTTTAGTTTATTTTATTTAGTCTCCAGTGAAAAAATTCCTATTTTTAAAAAAAAATTCTTCAAAACAAAACTGAAATAAACAAAATATTAAAATAAAAATATCAAAAAACAGTTTTTATAATAAAAATAACTGTTTTCTATAATTTTTTTCTTAAAAAATCTAAATTTCTTCCAAACTAAATCATAAACCCAAAAAATGCTACCCAAAATTCAGACAACAGTCCAAACAAATCCAGCAGGAACCACTTCCACCAATCTTTCCAAGAGAGACAACATAGCTACAACCCTAGTTTTAGAAGATCATCTCAAGAGCATGATGTCCAAAACAGCCAATTTTGATTACAAGCCATGGAGAAACAAATTCGCCCCAAAGAACCCTCAATCTCCTTTTGGAAATTTCCCTTGTGAATATCTTACTTGCAGCAAAATAACCTCACCAAAAATGCAGGCGATTCATGAAGATTCACAGGCTGCCACAACTATCAATAAATATAACGGGAAGAATCAAGGCACTGGCGGAAAATCATCCTATTTGCAAATAAAGAAGCCGTATTTCACAGCGCCGAAACCGCTTGCTGGAGCCTTTTCGAAAAGAAAGATTATTGAATCAGAATTCAGAAGGTTCTTTTTTTTTGTTTTTAATTTTTTGGCAATTTTCTTTGTAAATTTTGTTAATTTTTTTGGAAAATTTTAATTTTTCTATCATTCTTTCTTTCAGATTTTATGATCGAGGCGATTTGCCAATAAAAGTGGATCATCAAGGCTCTGTGAACAGAATTGTTTGGAAAATCCCTCCAGATCAACTCGATTACCACCATTACCTTCCGATTTTCTTTGACGGACTCAGAGAGAAAATGGATCCATATAGGTTTTTATCGATAATGGGAACAAGTGAGCTTTTAGAAAAGGGAGGAACTAAGATTTTACCTGTGATTCCTCAATTGATTATTCCAATAAAAAGTAATAAATAATGGAAAAAATAGAAATCTGTTATTTAAAAATATTTTTTTAAATTTTTTATTAAAACAGTTGCTTTGAATACAAGAGATGATGATGTGGTTGCTATAATCTTAAAAATCCTACAAAAGCTTGTCACCTCAGGGGAATTGATCGGGGAAGCTTTAGTGCCTTATTATAGACAGATCTTGCCGATATTCAACCTTTACAAAAACAAAAACTTGAAACTTGGAGATAAAATTGAATATGGACAAAGGAAAAAAAACGTCTTAGGGGATCTTATCAAAGAAACTTTGGAATTGTTTGAACAAACTGGTGGAGAGGTTTCATTATATTTTTATTGCCTTTATTTGAATTAGGGTTTTTGATTAATTTTTTATTAATTTAGGATGCTTTCATTAATATTAAATATATGATCCCGACTTATGAAAGCTGTATATACAATTAAACAAGTTAAGAGGAAAAGCTTTAAAATCAAGATATATAACTATAAGAGAAAAATGAGCAAAATATGTTTTAAATATTCCTATAATTGTTTTTTCTCCTTTAGATGAATAAATAATTTGTAATTTTTTTTTTGAAAAGACTTTTTTTTAATTTTTCAAATAAAGCACGATTTTGGAAAAAAAATTTAGTTAAAAATCTTTATTTTGTTTTTAGCTTAAAAAATGAAAAACAACATCAATGTTTACATAAACTTATAAGTCTAAATAGTTTATTTTTTGCATTATATTATTTTTTTGAAGGATTAAATAAACTCTTCAAAATTTTGACACAAATGCAACAAATGCAATAATTTCCAAATTTTTTTTTTTTAATTCACTGAGATTAAATGAAAATAATCCAAAACAACATTTATAATTTTTTTAAATTTGGATGGAATTTACCAATCCCAATCTTTGCACATTCTTCGATTTCCACCATATTGATAGGTATTTTAAACTGTGTTATCATATCATACAGATTGATAGCAGTATTTGGAGCATCATCTTCCTGCATAACATGACCAACATTATAAAGAACCACCATTTTAAATTTCCCTTGCATTTGTGCGATCATCAATTCTTTATCCATTCTATCTTTCTCAGCAAGCAGGAGTAATTTGGGTATTCTGACTGAAAGAAAAGCCTCTGTTAATCCTTTGAACCAATCTTATTTTTTATATTTATATAAGAATAAAAGAAAAAAATTATAATAAAATTTAAAAACCTGTCCAATGAACTTGGCTTTTCATCAAATCCACTCTCCATTCATATTTCACCACTTCATTGTTTTCATTAAGAACCTCTCTCAACTGTGGTGGTATTGAAACCCTCGCTGAATTTAATTTTTTCAAATTATGTGATCGAACGCTACAAAACCAATGAATTTTTAAAACAAACAAAAAAATCGCAAACCTCCATTCAATCGCTTTATCTAATGAGGGAAAAGATTTTGGCCTTTCATTAACAATCTTCTCCATAAACGGCAGAGCTTCAAGTGCAGTTCCTTCAACGACATCGATAACAACCAATCCCTGTATTCTTTTATGATAAGGTTCCTTCAAAGCTTCTAGGGTTGCTTTACAAGCAATAGACCCTCCCATACTATTTATTATAAACACCCATTCAAAAACAAAATAAAATTCACAAATTAGGAACCTGTGTCCAACTATAATAAATGTCTGATCCACGTATTTTTTATCTAAAAACTCCAAGACTTGCAAAGTGTCTTTGATTAGCGTTGCTAAAGACAAATCTTCTTTATCTTTTTCAACCTTGGAATGCCCGTGACCTCTGAAATCAAAGGCCACACAAACCGCCCATGTTCTCACTTCTTTGGCAAAAAGGGCAAAACTTTGAGCACTATGGCCTGCACCATGCAAACAAATAAGGATCGGACCTTCATTTCCAGCTGTAAATACAGATGTTCCCTTTGAAAGTTCTTTAAAATTCTTATTATTTTTATGGGAATTTACGTTTTCTAAATATTCCAGTGTATCGAAAAAATCTGTCCATTCTAAAGGACTATATGTTTTCTTGTTGTTTTTCGGAACAGAGAACTCTTCAGTTTTCTTGAAACTTTCAGTTGGTTTGATAGGCACTGGCATGTGTGGTTTTTCCTTTGGATCAGGGCTAAAAAAAAACATTTACTTTTCTTGTTTATTTTAGATGATTGAGGTTAGTACTTGAAATCGTCTTTATTTTCTTCATCATCATCACTTTCGGAATCCTTTTCTTTTTCTTTGGAAATTGAATAAAAGAAAAACAAAGAAAATGGGACCTTTCTGAGGGTTTGTTGGTGGTTTCTTATTTTGGTGCAATTTTTTGAATAAATCACTCATTTTTAAAAAAAAATCAATATTTAAATTATTTATGAGATATTTTTTTTATTTATAAGTTTTTTTCTTTGTGATTTAAAACACCTTCAAATAATAATTTTAAAATAAACGATTTTCCTGAAGATGTTGCTGTTTTTGCTAAAAACTTTAATAATAATACTGATTTCTCTTTCTAACAATATTTTATGCATGGAGGATTATTACAAAATTCTTGGAATATCTAGGGATTCAGACAAAAAATTGATAAAAAAAGCTTTTAATAATTTAAGCAAAAAATACCATCCTGACAAAAAACAAAATAAAGAAGATGAATCACATTACACAGAAATAATAAATGCATATGAAACACTTAAAGATCCACAAAAGAAATCAGAATATGATCAGAAACTAATATATGGAGAAAATGATGATAGTTATAACCTTTTTCATGGAAGTAACAATAGAAGATCACAATATTATAGAAATTCTGAATATAGCTTTTATGCAAAAGATGGAAATTTTTATGCTTATTCTGAAAACACAAGAGACTATAGAAAATATAGAAACAGTGATCAAACGTTTGATTTTGTGGGTTATTTAGTAAGTTTTTTGCCAAATCCTGAGGAGATTTTATGGAGTTTTTATGAACAAAGTAAGCAAATATTGGAAATTGTCTATATTTTATTTAGTTGCCTGGTCGTTTTTGGTTTATTTTTATTGAATATTTTTATGAAGGATGTTTGTGCTATGCTGAAAACAAAGTGTGAAAATTAAATTTGTAATAAAATTTTTTGCAATTGTTTTTCTGTTTTCAATTGAATTTTTTGTTGTTGATTAAATAATTAGTGAAAATGAAACTAAATTTTTTCAATTTCAGGGCTTATATTTTCAAAAGAATCCATTTTTTTCTCTCTCTCCTTTATATTCAATTATTTAAAAAAAAAATTATACTTTAATTTTCAATTCTAAAAAAAAAATTAAAAAAATCCTGTTAAGACTAGTAATTTTTTTGAAAATGAATCAAAACAATCGGCATTTTCTAAATTTGAACTCTGATGAAAAATCTTTCACCTCGTAAAAATCTCTCTTTTTTCCAATCATAAGCCTTCATTTTTAAAGAAAAGCTCCCAGAACTTCAATAGAAAAATACCCTTTCAACCATCCAAAACCAATAATTTCTAACCAAAGACCAGCATTATATTCAAATAAAAAAGTGAACGATTATACTGATTCAAATAATATACAGCAGCCACTTTTAATAAAGAACAACTATTACACATATTCAAATCCGACCTCATTGAATCCCCATCAAACCAGCAAAATCGAAATTTCGACTACTAATCGCATCAAACTTGAAAGATTCTATCCACAAAGTGGAAAAGAAGTCTCTAAATTGAATAAAAACAGCAATTTAAATTCCCACGCTCATATTAGTAAATTCGACAATTATAAGCCAAATCAAACTTCAACCAACAATTGGTTTCCTCCCTCAAATGTTCCACTGACAACAAACCCTCTCAATTACAATGGTTATAAGAATAACAAGGTCGAATTGCCAATAAACAACAATGGCTTATTGATGAATAAGACGAATATAAAAAATACTATTAATAGTAAGAACAACAATGACGGCGACAATCAAAATAACAATGAAAATGATAGCAATAACATTAAAAACAATAACTATAGCTATAATAATAACAACAATAACAAGAATAATAATAATGAAAGATTTTATTCCCCTCCTAATTACAATAAAAAAAGGGAAATTTTTATGAAGAATCCAGATAATTTCAGTGAGGATAATTACAATCTTGAAATAAATGAAAGCTTGAATAAGCCCAATACAATCAATATTAATGTCACGCACAAATTGACGACGAAACGAGACTCAGAAAATGAGATTTTCATTAAACCTAATGTTTATTCTCAACAAAACAGTCCATATCTTATGACAGAAAACAATAGAAAAAGCAAGGATGTGATAAAATCGAAAGATTTTGGAATTGAACCTAAAGAAGGCAGAGAACTGAATAAAAATTCAAAGACAGCAATACAATCTTTTAAGGAATTTTCTAACAGTTTCAAAGGTTTTTTGTTTGGTGAGAAGAAAACTGTTCGAAATAAATGCAAATGCGATTCTTCGCTAAGTGATGATAACATCAGTTGTTCTAGAGCTTTGCAATGGATCCAATATAATTACAAATTAACTGATTTGGAGAGTTTGAAGAAAGATTATGAAGAAATGGAAAACGCTCAAGCTGATGAATCAAATGTCAATCAAATAGAAAAAGACCTGCTAAGAACATTCCCATCTTATCCTTATTTTGCAAAAGAGTCTGAAGGGTTGATTGAAAAAATTAATATTAATTCATTGAAATGTTGTTTTTTATTATCTTTAGAATCAATTGCTTGAGAAGAATTTTAATAACTTTTTCTAAATATGACCCTCAATTAGGTTTTTAATGAACAAAATAAATGATTTTAAATTATAAAAATAAAAAGGTTATGTTCAGGGAATGAATTTTATTGCAGGAAATTTGCTTTATCATGCAGAAGAATATTTAGCATTTTGGCTTTTGGTCATGTTCTTTGAACTATTTGAATTAAGAGACATTTACTTACCAAGTATAAATAATTTGAATATGAATTATTTTTTGAAAATATCAAAAAAAATTAATAGAATTACCTGGTCTATCAAAACATTGCCAAATTTTAGAGCTTTTGATGCTGAAGAATATGTCAGATTTTTACGGTAGAATGGTATTCTAAATTAAAATTAATACAATTCTTATTAATTTCGAGGCTGAAAATGATGTGACAGTCAACATGTTTTTTTCCCCGTGGATATTTTCGCTGTTTGGTGTTTTAATTCCTGTGGAATCAATGGTTTTTTTTTAAAAAAAATAAAAATATCATAAATATTTATTAAAAATAGGGTGATTTTTTTGATAGTTTGTTGAAAGGAAAATGGCCATTTGTATTTAAATTCGTTTTTATGTATTTGCAGCGTTTAAAACCCAAATTAATGGAAGAGGATACTGTTGGAATTTTGACGTTTCTTACAGAAAATAATTATAAGACTGGCAATAAACAAGAACCGAAATTCAATTGGAAGAGTTTTATAAAGGAAGCCAATAATATTACTCTTGAAAATGGATTTATCAACAAAATGCTTGAAAATTTTGATCAAGAAAAACAACGGTTTCATTTAAAATTGAAATCAAATTGAAATTCTATAGTTTTGTAATGTTAAATGTGGTTTTTTTTAGTTTTATTATAAGTTTTTTTACCAAATTTAAAGAAGTTAATTTAATTAAAGAAAACCAACCAAATAAAGAATAAAAATTAATCAAACATCTGAGAATTCAATAAAAGTCAATATATTTTTATTTTTTTTAAATAAAAGAATATGGAGATTTAATCATATATTTTTCCAAATATTAAAAAATTAATTATTTTCATATTTTTTATGACGATGAAGAATTAATGGAAATCAGAATTTTTTTAAAAAAATTAATTGACTTACAAAATTTTAAAAGCTATGAAAAATAAAGAAATAATTAAAAAAAAATTCAAGTCTTGAAATTTATAAATCCAAACATTCATTTAGTTTTCGAAAAAAAATTTCAAACTTTTGTAAGAATTCTTGAATAAACTTGTTCAAATACCTATGAATTTATTCAATAATGGTCTCTTCAAATTCCTAGAAAAGACCAATCCCTCCCAAATAAATGAACAGCTCGACACAAAAGCCCTCATAAATTATTGCCAATACGCTCTTGAGGTTCAAATGTATGCTTCGGAATCCTACAATATTTCAAACGAAGGTCCTTTGAAATTGAATGAGCTTGATTTGCCTAGTGTTAGTACATCAATAGACATTCCCCAAATTTCTTCCAAGGCCTTTTCCCATAACCATAAAGACTTATGTAATATTATCTGTTTAGTGCACAAAGAGTCAAACAATTTGCCTGAAACCTTGAAGAATTTAAAAGAAAAAATGAAACAAAATATGAAAGAAAAGGACAAACTCACTATGACCAGAACAAAGTATTATGGGGTTTATCAGCAAGATAGTTTTTTTATTGCGTATTTTGAGAAGATTCCTGGACAAAAACTTGACAAAATTGGAGAGTTTAAAAATCCTTATGAGGCAGCAAAGGCTTATGATCATTACTTAATAAGAAAAGATCTTCATCATAAGAAAAAATCAAAGGATGATCCATATTTTCCTTTAAATTTTCCATCACCTCATTCAAAATCAAGATCTAGATCATCAGACAGCAGGAAAAACAGGGGAAAATCCAATAATAATAATAATAATCCATCTTTAAGAAAATCTAATGAATCTAGTAATAAACGATATCGTAATCACGATTATATTAAAATGAAAGAGTCAAAATATTACAGCAAACGAGATGCAGATAAAAAAAATAGTCCACTTTACAAACCAACTCACAACAAAGAAATCACAACAGCTTCACAAAGCAACAATATCAATTATAATAGCAATAATACAACAAATAAAAGTACCAATTTAAAGCCGATAAACTCAGGTTTGCCCAATAATAGTGGAAATAGAGATTCTTTCGGATCAAACAATTCATTATCCAATAAGAAAAAAAATATGAATAATCTTTTTTCGAACAATCTTTACCCAAATTATCAATATCCTAATAATCAAAATTATTCCAATAATTATGCAAATAAATCGACCTCGGGATATTATATGAATGATAATCAAAACTCTTCATATGGATATGGACAAGGATATTATTCAAATAACTCCAGTTACTATCCCAATTATCAACCAAATTCAATTAACAATATTTATAATCAAGGCAATCTTTATCATAACTTCGTTCAATCATCCCCACTTATGAATTCTAATTTTAGTTCAAATAATCAATTTTCTGCTCAAAATAGCACAAATTTGCCGAATTCTAATGATATCACAAATGTTGGGGGTTATAAAAGAAATTTTAACCATGGATATAATGCCAATAGCTATTCAAATAATAGCTATAATTTAGGCGGAAACACTTTTACTAATGGATATAATCAGTTTGGAAGTTCATTTGATGAGGAAGGGAAGAACAAAGATTTGATAACCGATGATAAAAAAAATACAAAGGGAGATTTAAATAATATAGGAGGAAAAAAAGAAGGGGATGAAAAAAAAATAAATGGGGAGTTTTCAACGATCGTTGCGCAGTCTGATCTTAGTCAAAATATTAACTATTAGGAATTATAAAGTAAAATAGTTCATAAAAAGTGAAATAAGTCTTATTTTTTTTGTTTAAATCAAAAAAAAATCAATAATTTGGAAAAAAAGAGGAAAATTTTAAAATGTTATTAATTTTATTGTTTTATTTGAATTATAAGAAAAACTTTCCACAATGAAAGATAAAAAATAATAATTTAAATATTCGCTTTTCTTATACTCAAATATTGGTCTATAGCTGGTTTATTGAGGGTTTTAATGTATTGGTAAATGTATTTATCATGAAAATAAAGTCCTGTGTTTTTATCCTTGTATTTTGTCTGTTAATATTTTTATATCAAATAACAATTATTTTTTCATTTCAAATTACTTCATATCCCGTTATATCACAATAAGATTTAGGTGGTTTCAAAGGTGGAGGCCCTTCAATGCTCATGTCTTTTTTCTATGTGAAGAACCGATTAAATAATAAAAGATATTACAATTAAATTTATTCTTTGAAAGCAATTCATTTGTGCAAATTTGCTTTAAATTCTTGTTCAATCTTTGGTTTCGACTTTGTTTTAACGCTTTTTTTCGCTCATGCCAACTGGGATTCTTAAAAGTATTCTTCTCAAATCTATTTTCTTCGATCTCCATTGAAAAACTCAAAAAATTTACAAAAATTTATGTAAAAACTATTATTATTTTATATAAAAATCCTGTTTTTTAATTTCATATAATTCAATCATTAAATTAGAGTTTTTTCCAATCAATTCCTCAATAATGAACTCTTGTTCGGTAATTCTTTTCAAAAGCCCATTTTCTTTCTCATTGATTGTGTCAGATAATTCGTTGTTTTTTCGCTTCACTTGATCAATTTCATATTCAAAATCTTGATTTTCTTTCTTTAATCTATTTTATTATAAATTTAAACAATATTTTATGATGAAATTTCAAAGAAAACCGAGAAATTTCATTAGATAAATGTTGTTCGATTTTGTTTTTCTCTAGATCTTTCTCAGCTGATGTTTTTTGAAAATTATCAATGAAAATCTTTTGTTTCTTAAACTCTTCCGTCATATCATTGATTTTCTCATCAATTTCAAGCTTGTTCTCAGCAGGCATGGAATTCATATTGATTTCAAAGAGTTTTTTATTCTCTTCCTCCAGATTCGCTTTGTCAATTGTCATGATTTCACATTTGTTTTTCAATTCATTTAACTGAGTTAACAAATTTTCGTAGGTTTTTTTTCTTTCAATTTCTTTTAAGTTTAAGAAGGAATCGTAGTCATCCATTTTGTTTGGAAAGAATTAAAAATTTCAAATTCAAAAAAAACGAATTAATTGTTTAAGGCAAACAAACAATCTCAATTATTTTCAAACCTTTGAGAGAAAAATCAAATGTTTTTTTTTAGAAATCTTCAAAAAAATAAAACATTAAAAAATTTTTTTTCAAATTTTATACATAAATTATAACAATGCTCTATATTTCATTTTCTTCAATTTCATCTTCTTCTTCGGATTCTTCATTTAAAATATTCTCCATCAATTCCATTTTTTTTTCCTGAGACTCCCGCCAAAACATTCCCATTTGCTCGACCACAATCTTTTCAAAAATTGGATCATTTATTATTTCATTCATCAAAACCTCAAATGAAATAACACATTTGCTTTTAAAACTTCCCAGAACATCTTTTGTAAATATGATGATAGTTTTACCTATTTCATAAAAATCAAAATCATTTGCAAATTTCACAAGAATACTATAAATTAATCCTAAAGGTGGACCATAAAACTCCTCCAATAACGAATTTTTTTTCAAACTATTATAAATTCTGAGTATATTTGTGATATAATTCTCCAAAGAATCATTATTGCTTAGAATATTTTCCGATTTCTCACAAAACTCTTTGTAAATCATTGTTAAAAATAACCCTTTTACGAAGGTTTTGCCAGGAATCATCACTTTTAAATTAGGTTTTTCTTCATAATTTTTCTCTTTTAAAATATATTTGATCGTTTTTCCGACAATTTCTTGTGTAAAATCCCCACAAATCAGCTTCAGAAGTTGAAAATAATCATTACCATTAAAATTAACCCCTTCTGACATTAAATTGAATAATTTTGTGAAATGTGCTATGAAACACAATCTGTTCAAATAGGTAGATTGAATAAATTGAAATGATTTTAATAAAATATAGTCTCCATTTATATAATTTGTAACATATTCATCAATGGTTTCTTTTAAATTATTTAAAATACTTTC
>JFJP01018789.1_pt1 | contig 10788 bp, 5 predicted proteins | sample 431651 | NCBI WGS metagenome assembly JFJP01 (sample SAMN02602958, study PRJNA72255) | Microbial mat metagenome, whole genome shotgun sequencing project. | biome: fresh water; feature: sink hole; material: water; isolation source: purple microbial (photo- and chemosynthetic) mats found in...
TGTTCTACCCGGACCCGCAGTTGAGCCCCGGATCATTCGGCAAGCAGCAGGTCACGAGTATGGGAATCAACTCATACACGAAACAGTGGGAAAGACAGAAAACTTACGGCGGCAAGTTGACCGAAAACTTGGTCCAGGCCGCCGCACGCGATGTGCTTGTCAACGGTTTGTTTAACGCTGAAAAAGCAGGCTATCCGATCGTATTTCATGTTCACGACGAAGGCGTTTCCGAGGTGCCCGAGGGCTTCGGCTCCGTGGAGGGGTTCAGCAAGTTGCTGTGCGCCCCATGCGACTGGATGGAAGGCCTGCCGCTCGGCGCGGAAGGCTGGCGCGGCAAACGCTACCGCAAGGAATAGAAACGAAGAGGCCGCCGAGCACAACTCGGCGGCCTCTCTGCTTTAGGGCGCGATGAATTCGACCGGCGTGGCGAACGCGGAGTCGATGTTCATGCGGTCGATTAGGAAATGACGGCCATTTACCGCCACGACGACTCGCTGCTTATCGCCGTTTGAGTGCATCCAGCGCGCGATCTCCGTGCGGGCGTTCCGCATCTTTTTGGCCGCAGAGGCCATGGCGTCCTCCGCGTCTTTCAGAGCCTGCGCGGCGGACTCAAAGTCCTCGTCGGCCTTGAAAAGAGCGGCGGCGAGGTCGGGGAGGTGCTTTGAGGGCTTGACGGGCATGTTACCTCCGCAGTGTTGGCACTGCTCAAAATGCTCTATGAAACAGCCGCCCCCCGGGCACTCACAGTCCCCGAAGGCGTCCGGCTGCTCGTAGTAGGTGCCGCTCACAAACTTATCTTTCCCGTCCAGCGGCCGTCCGCCCGTGTCCACATTGGAATCGGGATGGGCATGCCGCGCACGATCACGCCGCACCCGAGGATGGGGCGGGATTGCTGCAGCCTGTTGTATGAGAAGGCCAGGGCCTTTTTATCAATCAGGCAGCCGACGGTCATTCCGAAAATACGCACGGAAGGTGTCTCCAAATACTCCACGTTCAATCGCCCGTGATGATGACCCTGGACCACACAAACGCCGCCTTGGCGCGGAAGCGCCGTGCTGATATTTGGGCCGAATGAGTGTCTAAAGCATACAGCCACACCTGGGCGGATTTCGTCGATGATCTCGTCGTGCCACGACCAACCAGGAGTCTTATAGATTTCGTCCAGGCGGCGCAACATCTTGTCGGGGATACCAGCCGCTACCGCACGCCGATACAGCATCGACCCGTGGTTGGATTCGCACAGACGCATCTTCGGGAAGGCCTTGTGCAGCGGCTTCAGGGCGTCAATTGCTGCGTCCAGTTCGTCGCCCGGGGACTTGTTGTCCGGATGGTGCTCATGGAAACTCATGGCATGGCCATCTGTTTCATCACCTACCGAGATGGTTATCTCGGTCTTGAAATAATCCCGGACGGCGCACAGGAATGGCACCGCGTCGGGATGGTGGTAGGGAGCATGCAGGTCGCTGATGACGAGGAGAGGCTTCAAGTTGACTCCGTGGCAAGGCGCCTGACGGCGCGGTGATGACGAGGAGACTAGGCCTTCACGCCGGCGTACGCTAGGTCGCGGATGACGCAGGTTGTGCCGGCATTCTGGAAGTACAGGTTGCTCGCGTTGCCAAACACAAGGCCGACGCTGGTGTAGCCACCGTAGGTAGCGCAGTGGGCGGCGTAGTCTACGTCCGCCTCGATAATCAGCGCGTTATCGTAGAATACGCGGATCTTGTCGGCAGCGGGGTCCCAACTGACGCGATACATGTGCATGGTGCCGTCGAAGGCCGTTAGTGCGCTGACCCAGTCGCTGTAGACGATGGGTCCGCTGTACCGCAGTTGCTTGAGGCCGTATCGGATGCGGGGGACTCCCGCGTTCCAATGCAGTTCCATGCCGCAGAAAACGTCGCTCATGGACGACAGGTCGTTGACCTGTGTTCCGCCACCGGTGATCGTCTGATCGCCAGCGAAGCCGACTATCAGCCCGTTCGACAGCCCCTGGCCGTTAAGCCCAGGGTCGGACATCGTGGCGTAGGTCACGATGTCCATCGGACTGTCCAGGCGGAGGCGGGAAGGCGACGGCGGCCCCTTGCTGTTGACCTGGCCATACTGCCCGGGGCCATCATTCGACAGCCTATAGTTGCCACCGCCCAGGTCCGTCGCGCCGTTCATGACCAGTTCGACCGGATTGAACGGGATGAACGTGGGCGGCGAGGTCGCCGAGGCCACGTTTGACAACTCGCCGATGAGACCCGTAGCCACGGCGCGGACGACGTACTCATACGCCGTCTCGGGCGCGGGGACCGCCGTGTCAGAATAGGACACCGAGTCCGCAGCGATTGTAGTGAGCAGCGTGAAGTTTATCTCAGAGGGCAATTTGCGATACACCTCCCAGTTCGACTCACCAGTCGCCACGTCACTCCAGATCAGGTCGATACGCGTGGCGCTGACCGCCGTGGCCGCCAAGTTAGTAACGGCCGCGTAGGCGAAGGGTTGCGCCGAGGCCTCATTAGACCAGTTGACGCCGACCGTCACGCCCTGCTTGAAGCGTGCCCGGTACGTGTAGACCTCGGCGGGGTTGAGCCCCGTGTCCGTCAGGGTCTTGACCCCCGGCGCGACAGTCGCAACCAAAGAGTAAACCTCGGAGGTTGTCCGCCGCCACACCTCAACGTTATCAAAGGCGTCAAAGTTCTCTGACCACGAGACCAAGATCGTGCTGGTCCCCGTGGCCACGGCGGCCAACTCCATGGGGAGCGGAACGTTCAACGGCAGGACGCGAAGGCGCTCAACGTTGTCGCCATCGTTGCTCCAGATCCACGAGCCTGGCCTGGACCGTAGGTTCTCCACGGCGCGGCGCGGTGGGTTGGCGTACAACTGCGCGAGCGACCCGTACCGCCGCAACTTGGCGATGTTGCCACTCACCAACCCGCCGTCCGCGCTGCCCTCAAGCCAGCGGCGGAAGCGGTCCCACTTTGAGCCTGGGTAGGTCATGCTGCTCTCATATACCAGTCAAGGTTCGCCGCGCCACCACTTACCGCCGCGATCGTGGGCGTATTGAACGTCGTGCTGCCATCGCCCGCGCCGTAAGTCGTTCCAATGAGGGCGAATAGCGCGGCATACGTCGCGCGTGACACGGCTGCGCCGCCGCAGATGAGCCAGGTGCCGGCGCGTGTCGCTGGGTGGTTTCCGAGGCGCAGATCGCCAACCTGGTCCACGTAGACCGAGGCGGCCAATTTGTCCGCTGTTACCGCGTCATCTTCAATCTGCGACGTGCCAACTACGCCTGTTTGGACCAGGCGGCCCCAGTAGCACTCCAACTCGTCGCCCGCCACGGCCCCGAGCGTCAGAGTGAACGAGGAGGACGACGTTTCCTGATAATCATAACCCGGCTGCAACTTCAAGCCGTTCATGAAGACCTGCAAACTGCACGCGCCGAGGGCATATACGCTCGGCAGCGTGAAGAGCGTTTGGGCCTCGGTGGCCACGTAGCGCTGGTAGGCCAAGGGCGTTCCCTGGGCGGCTGCGGAGCCGTAGCGGACCAGCACCTTTTTGGTGTTCGCTGGCGGCGTGACGAACACGATGGTCTGGCCCATCAGGGTGTATTCCGTCGTGGGCAACATCTGGCGTCCGTCAACACTAACGTCCAGGTTGCCGAGGCTGCCCGGCGTGCGGGTCAACGGCCAGGTCGTGATGACGCCGTCCCCGACAAACTCCTCGGCAATCCAGTCGGCGAAAAGTTCTGTGGCGGCGATCCCCTCGGGCGTCCAGTTGATGAGCGCGGTGCCATCGCTGGACCAGCCGAGCAACGAACCAGGCTGTGGGGTCGGCAGGGTGAGGTCAATGCCGTCCACGCCGCCAGCGATCTTCAGGGTGCGGCTCAGCGCCTCAACCAGTTGCTGGATCTGCATGACACGCCGGTCCATGGCGCGTTCCAACTCGTCTGCGTAATATGTGCCGCCAGGTGACGGGTCATAGTCTTCCTGGGTGTACTCCACATCGCGCAAAACCACGACTTTCTGGCCCGTCGCCAACGCGGGCGAGATGGTCACCGTGCCGCCGAGCGTGCCATTGCCCGCCAGGATCAGGGTGTACCCCGATCCCTCATCCAGCAACTCTTCGGCCAGGGTAGCGATATCGACCTGGAAGACCTTGACGTCGGTCTTGGCGTGCACCGGGAACGTGAACGGGTAGGCCGTGGTGACGCCATTGCAGAGAAAGGACACGCGGCTGGTTGTGCTGGAAATGGTCATGTCGGCATCCTATGTGGGCTGTTGTGGCTACAAGTCACTTCGCGGGCTTGCGCAGGGCTTCCAGGTCCTCGAACATAGACGCCGCGATCTTGGCGGCCGGGATGCCGTGATACGCGCTGAGCAGATCCGCCATGCGGTACACCGCCCGGGCGGCGTGCGGGCCGTCCAACTCCACCGCCAGTTCCTTGAACGAGGACAGGGAGTCCTTCACCAGGTTGAGCCCGACATAGATCGGCGAGTTCCCGATCGTGGACTTCGGGGCCCCCGAGAACGCGAAGGCGGCGGCCAGGATGTCGCGGACCATGGGCAGCCCACCGACCGCGTAGGACCCGGTCGCAGAAAGGACTCGCTGCCACATCGGCATCTTGTCCATCTTTTTCCTGCGCTCATCGTCGGACATGTAGTAGGCGATCGCGGAGCCCAGCACCACGGGCAGCATGATCTCCATTATGGCGAACGAGCCGAGTGCCGTGACGGGCAGGTTGCCCGCACGAACGCCGGAGATCGTGCCGCCAAGACGGCGCCCGTATTGCCCCCAAAAGGTGTAGAACATGGTGAATACGCGTGATATTCCGCCCTTTTCCCTATTATACGATGATGCGTCCAGGTCACGGCTGGAACCCTGGAGTTTCGCTACTGCGGCGTTCGCCTTCGCGATAGAGCCTTCACCATCGAGGCTTCGCGTCTCCGCGAGGTCCTTCTTGTAGACCCCGAGCCAGATCGGGTAGGTCACGAGGGTGTCACTCACGAACTGCATGACGTAGGAGAACTTTCTGACGTCTGAGAGCGCGATCCCGTTCAAGAACGGGACGCCCTTCACACGCTTTTCCGTGAAATCCCCGCGGTGGGTGGAAATATCTGCGTCTATGAACCCTGTGCGCTCCCGCATCGTCGCGGATATCGCGTTCACGGCGTGGAAGGTATTTATCGGGTGCATCGCAAACTCAAGAAATCCAGAGAAATACGTCATACCGTGCTCTTTCACCGCAGGGAAGATTGACGCGAGGTTCTGCAGCGAGTTAGTTACGCTACATACGAGCATATACGCGGTGGCTGGTGCTCGGCTATTCTCCAAGATACGAGATATAACACTTAACTTCTGGTTGGGCTTGCGGGCCAGGTTCTTGAGCGACGGGCGGATGCTTTCAGCATAGGCCTTGCCTGCTGTTTCAGTCACCATCCGCTGGTACTCAGGGCTGTTGGTCACGGCGTCCACATCGCGCAGGACTTCCGCGTAGGCGGTGTACGTCGCAGTGAAGTCCACGTGCCGGACGAACGTCTGCATGGACAGGAGAATTGGCTTGTTCGTGACCTCGCCACGGCTCTGTAGCGAACCGTCGCCTGCCTTGGGCTTGCCAAACATGGCCCCAGATGCACCGAAGAATGCGTCCTTCTCCTCCGCCAGCGCGGTAGCCGCGTCCAGTTTGGCGTCGTATCGGACTGGCCAATACCAGCCGCTCATCCGCTTGCCTGATGGGGTCGTGAACGGTGTTCCGTTGATCTTGGCGGGGCGGTAGTGGTTGATCCGCTCAAATACCTTGACCGACTCCGGCCACATGCTCTGTACGGCGTCAGCCACACCCGCGATCGCGTCCCAGTGCTCGTCCTTGAACACAGACAGCAGCTGCAGGATGTGGTCGTCCGTCATGTCGGGATAGCCAGCCTTGACGCGGGCGATGTTGTCCGCATTCCCGTGGTTCAGGGCCAGCGAGAGCACCTGCTCAAAGGTCCAAACCGACACGCCGTTGTCACGCAGGAGCTGCGGAACGGGGACGCCCGCGAACCGCTTGGAAGGCAGGCTGTCCTGCAGCTTCTTGAGGATGTTGATGTGCTCCTTGGCCAGTTTTGTGACCGCAGAAGAGATCTTCTGCTTGTGCTCGCTGGCCCGCTCCAGACTCAGGTACAGACGCTTCTCGTTCGGCCCAGCGACACCGCCACCGCCTGGGTTCACGTCCCCGTCCATGCGGCTGAAGATGGAAGCCAGATTGGCCCCGTCCGCATGGTACTGCAGTTTGTAGTCCTGGGCCTTGCGGCGGGCGGTTCCTGGCTCTGCGGGGGTGTACTTGAGCCGCTTGATGCTATCAGAGGTGACTTCCGCGATGATCTCGGTCCTGGTCCCACCGAGCGACCGAGCGTCATCATGGACCAGGTCGCGGCCCGTCCCGATCAGGTAGTCCAGCAAGTCGGCCATGTCCATCGCCGCACCAACGCGCATGTCGCCAAGGGCGACAGGCTTCTGGCCAGGTGTCCAGGCGTCAACCCGGGCCCTCGCGTCAACGAACAGCTCGGAGCCATCCAGGCTTGGGTCTTCCTCGTTCGCGGTGAGGATGTCCACCAACTTGGCGGGGTTGCGACCAGCCGCCTCCCGGAGGTATCTGTCAGATGTGACCAGGTTGAGCATCGCCAGCACTTTGAACGCGGCCATGTGCCGGTCGCCCTCAATGCTGCCTCGCTTGGCCCGCGTAACGGACGGCACAGCCCGCTCAAAGCGCCCGGCGAAGTCGCGCACAGACTGCGCCTCTTGGCTCAGGTAGAGGTTCAGGAGCGCCTGGTCCAGGGCGGCGAGAGCGTCGGCTTTCTTGCCCTTGGCGGCCGCTGTGCGGCTGCGGCGCATAGCCGCTCGCATGGCGTTCTGGAAGCGGAAGACGTTCCCGGCTTCCCGCATCGTCATCCTGGAGATCATGCCCTTGGCGAGCGTCAAGATCGCTGCGCCCTCAATGCGGTTTCGGCTGCGGTCCGTCTTGGCGGTTTCCTCCGCGTTCTCTGAGGCCGCCTTGCGTAGATCCTCAATGTAGGATGCCATCGAGGACGCCATGGCCGCATCGGCGGTGTGCTTGGCGTCATACTCAGCTTCCAGGGCGTTCACCCGGTCAGTGACCGCAGCCCCGATTGACGACTTCGCGGAGACCAGGCCCGCAACGACTTCCTGAGGGGACATAGCACCGAGCATCTTGCCAGCGATGTCCTCCGCGGTGGCCGTGGCGTCTGTCTTGAGGAGTCTCTTCTCGTCCAGGGCCGCAACCACCTCGGCGGGGTACGTTCCCCCCACTGCCGCCCTGTTCAGGCCGCCGGCGTCGATCACGTTCCGCATGGCCACATAGACTGGCGTCTCCGCGATCTCTGCGGTGGCCTGCTCGCGCCAGGCCTTGCGCCGCTCTTCGCGACCACGGTTGCGCTGCTCCAGGAGCGTCGCGGTGGCGGTCTTGCGCAGGCCTGCAACGCGGGCGTCGAGGGCAGCACGCTCCTTCGCGTCCAGGCCCAAACCATTAGCCTCCGCGTCTGTGAGTTCTGTTGCGTACACCGCTGTCGCGGCGGATTCAACAGCCTCACCAGCCTCGATGACACGACCAAACACGCCGCGCACATCGTCCGTCAAGGGCACATAGTCCGCACCCAGAGCCGCGACGGTCTTGTAGATTCGCGACAACCAGTCCCCGAAGCGGCGCATCATGCCCTTTGAGGCCTCTGTGGGCGCCTTGCCTTCGCGCAGCCAGGCCTCCCAGCCCCGTGCGAATTGCTCCTGGGCCTTCATCATGCGCTCAGGCGTGATGCCCTCAGCGGACGGGTCAACGCCAAGCCATTCAACCAGCGACGCCCAGTCCTTCTTGAACCCGTCCGTGACTGTTCCGGCACGCATCAGGGCCATGGCGTCCGTGAAGAAAGCGTGGGAGCCTTCGTGGGCCAGGGTGGAGAGATCCGCGTTGGCGAACAGCTTGATCAGGAACTTTCCGTCCGTAACGGCCAAGGCGCCCTGCGCCGGGTAGGCGGCGGTGACCTTTGTGCCCTCAGGGAGGGCGGCCAGTTCGACACCGTTCAACTTTGTGCCTTCCAACGTGACGGGCTTGCCGTCCACGGTGAGCACTGCGCCATTCGCCACGGCGGCAGAGACCTTGCTGGCCTCTGAGGGCAGGATCTCTTCAACCCTTGACGGTGTGGCCTTCGGGTCAGCGCGGACCGTGACTTTCTTCAAGAACTCTGCGGCTGAGAGTTTCCCGCCTGACACGCCCTGGAGCGCGAGGGCCTGGTTCTCAATGAGGGCCATCTGCTCGTCCACGAAGTCGCGGGGGTCCGACCCAACGCTTCGTGTCTGCTCGCGGAGGCGCGGGGTGCTCATGACGGCGGACTGCACCTCGCCGCGAAGACGCTGCACTTCCTGGCGGCGTGAGTCCTCGGCGGCGATGCGGGCCTCGGAGGCCTGTGCACCACGCTGCCATTCCGCCTCCAAGTCCATAGTCTCCGCTTCGCCAGCGGGGATCCCGCCGACCTCGGAGATGGACGAGCGAACAGCGGTCCACTCAGCCTCGTCCAAATTGGCGTGCAACGTCTCCAGGCGGACACGGAGTGGGAGTCCTGACGCGCTGGCTTCAGCAACGAGTTCAGAGGTCAGCCCGATCTTGGCGAGCACATCGCCGGGGACCTTCTCAAGCGCAGAGGCTGACATGTCGGCGTAGCCACCCAGGCCAGCGGACTGCAGGAATTGCTCGGCGGCGGCGGGATCCCGCTGCGTCATAGGGGAGGCCTGGACCTCTGCGTGCAGCTTGTCCTGCACGTCCAGGAACGCGGCGGCTTGGCGCACACGGGTCACTTCGCGGCCAGCATGGACGACCGTAGGGGCCAGGCCCAGGAATGACGAGCCGAGGAGGGCCTGACCGCCAGCGTCAAGGATGCGGCCACCGTCAATGCTGCCCTGGTCCTGCCCGAACGGGGCGTTCGTGAGGCGGATAGCCAGCGCGTTCGCCAGGACCGTGGAGAACTCCTGCGCCATCTCGGTTGCGGTTTCTGTGGCGACACCCTTGCCGTACTTGGCGGCGATCGTCTTGGCAGCCGCGATCAGGGTCTTGTCGGCGAGGACAGCCCCAAGAGTGGCCTTCCCACCCGGTGTCTTGAACATCGCGGCGATAGCCTTCGCGCCAGTCTGTTCCAGGGCGGCGTTGACCAGGCCGACGGACACTGCAGCCATCTTCACAACGGTTGGGTCAAGCGGCTCGCCATTCATGTCGCGCACAGCACGCAGTTCCTGGGCGGCAGCACCTGACTCGATCAGGAACATATCCGTGGTGATGGACGCGGACGTGGCAACCCGGGCCGCAGCCATGAATGCCCCTGGTGCGGTGAGGATCTCTTCTGGGATGGCGATCTGCGGGCCCATCTGACCGACCGCAACGGCGGTCAGTGCAGCACCGGTCCCGATGGCGGCAGCGCGGGGAGCGGCGCGGAGGCCCATGTTGGCGAAGAGGCCGCCCATCTCGGCGCCAGCGTTCATCCACTTGCGGAGCCCTGAGCCCTTGCTCATGCGGGTCTCAAAGTCCTTGAAATCCGCGTCAATCGCATCGGCCTGGACGTTGAGGGCCTCGTCGTCTGAAAGCAGCGCGAGGCCGCGCATGCGGTTAGCCTCAGCAGTCTGCTGGTATCCGCGGTTGAACGAGTCTACTGGGCCGACAACTGGCGTCGCGATGTCGCGCTCAACAGCAGCGTTCGCCTCTTTCTGGTAGGCGCGGATCAGCTCAATGCGGCTCAGCGAGTCCACTGAGTCCTTGGCAATCGCAGCGCGGGAAGGATCCGTGAACCAGGCCACTGTCGCGGGGGCGAGGGACGCCAGGTGCTTGAACGCCGGGGTCTCTTCGTCGGGGGTGTTCCTAGCGACAGAGATGGGGATCCCTGTGCGGATTGACCTGGCGCGGGCCTTAGCCTCCTGCTGGGGGTCCAGGGCCTTAGCCGCCTGGAACGAAACCTTCGCTTGGGAGACAACCTGCGACTCAATCTCCGCGTCCGTGGGCATCCACGGGGTTGGCGGCGTATCCGCAGGGGTCGGTGGGGCTGGCTCAGAACCGATCGGTTGAGCACCGGGCAGGATCATGTCGTCGGCCATGGCTAGGGCTTACCAGCGGTTTTGCGGAATTCCAGGCTTGGACTCCCGTAGACCACCTTCGCCGCTGCACGCGACTCACGCTCCTCCTGTGTCAATATCCTACCGTTTTCAACCGTTGGGATCGTTCGGATCGCCTCTCGGAAGGTCGGGGTGTCCGTCTGGCCCGTCTTTTTGATGAGCCAGAACTTACGGATGACTGACTTGTTGACGTCAACCTTCGTCCCACCAGACGCGCGATTGAACTCCACGAAGGACTGGGCCTCCTCGCCTGGGGTCAACTCAGGGAGCCAATTGTCTTCTGCCCCGGCCTGGATGGCCTGGAACAGGTTGCTGTTTGTGCCGTCTGCCTGCTCACCTTCGCGCAGCAACAGCCCGAATTCCTGCTGCATCTTCAGACTGTCGACCTGCCCTTTTACCGTGCCGAGACGGGCGCGGAGGGCATCAAGAATACCCGGGTTGTTCGTTACGATCGTGTCAAAATCCGCAGGCGCCATGCCCAGCGTGTCCTTGATCTGCTTGTCGCTGACCCGGCCCTTTTTAAGGGTATCTTCCAGGTACTTCATGTTGGTGTCGTATGTCTCCTTGGGCCAGTGGCCAAGAGTTGCTCGACGTATCAGGATCCCGTTCATGGTCTGGGCGTCCAACGTGTGGAGAGAACTCGCCCGGGATGCGATTTTGACC
>JFJP01035639.1_pt1 | contig 10788 bp, 9 predicted proteins | sample 431651 | NCBI WGS metagenome assembly JFJP01 (sample SAMN02602958, study PRJNA72255) | Microbial mat metagenome, whole genome shotgun sequencing project. | biome: fresh water; feature: sink hole; material: water; isolation source: purple microbial (photo- and chemosynthetic) mats found in...
CGTATGGTCTTTCGTAGAGATAGAGCACAGCCGCGCTGCCGTACCTGTCCAGTGACAAGGGAATTTCAGGGATGTCGCGATCGTAGACGCGGTAGCAGTCGCTTGAAGACTTGCGCGCCGCTTTTCCCAGATGCCTGTCACGCTTGGCGACGCGGTTACCGAAAAAGCGGCCCTGCTCCAGGTCCTTGTCAGAAAGCATCGCCCAGGTGCGACTCGCTCTTTATGCGTCGTTTGATTGACAGCATGGCATAGCCGGACGAAAGGTCTTCGTTCTGCACCACCACATCATCAGGCACCTTGAGCTTGACATTGGTAAAGTTCCAGATGGCTTTAATTCCTGCGGATACAAGCAGGTTGCACACATCCTGCGCAGTATTGGGAGGCACCGTCAAAATGGCCATGACGACACCCAGAGCCCCTACACGGTTTGCCAGCTCGTCAATCGGGTACACCGTAGTGTCGTGGACCCTGCCGCCAGACTTCTCCTTGTCGGCATCAAAGGCTGCGACGATATACAGGCCATGCTGTCTGAACCCGGGAAAGCCGCTCAAGGCGCTGCCCAGATTGCCAGCGCCTACAACGACAGCATCAACACGCCTGTCCCAGTTGAGATATGATTCTATCGCTTCTATGAGTGGTGCAACGGGATATCCACGTTTAGGTTTGCCGGTAATACCGGTAATAGACAGATCTTTCCGTACCTGTATTGGTTCAAGATTTAATTCTACTGCGATGAGGGTTCCGGAAATGTACTCGTCACCGTGCGCCAGCGCCTGCTTTACGATAAGCAGGTATGAGGGCAATCTTCGCACCGATGGCGCGTATGATACTTTACATTTAGCCATAGCGGACCTCTCATAAAAAAACGGACTGCGGGTCTGATTGCTCCGGAAGTTACGATAGCTGTATTGTTGGTATAAAGTCAAGAAATATCAATATCACTTTTTTTCAGGTGTACTTGCGCTCTATGGCTGGTTTATTGGAATAGTCAAGCGCAATTGCCGCCGGGAGCTGCAAAGGGCATCCGACCAAAAAATGGTTATCTGCAGAAATAAAAAAATGGCTCCGTGGAAAAAGGAGGTAAACCACGGAGCCCGAACGGAGTCCGTATTACGGACTACTGTATAAATATACAGTATATGCAATATTCATGCAATAACATTCGCAACCTGGTCTTACCTTTTTACTTTTCATTACCGCATAATTATAGTAGAATCAGTCATCAATTATGCCAAAACGGCTAAAATGAAGCTTGACAGGAAAACACAATGAGAATGACTACAAAAGGGCGATACGCCTTGAGGGCGGCTCTTGCCCTCGCCAAGCGGAGCGAAGGTAACAAACCGGTTTCAATCAAGACAATTTCTGGAACGGAAGAAATTTCACCGGAATTCCTCGAGCAGATATTTTTCAAGCTCCGCAAGGCAGGTTTGATATCCTCTGTCAGGGGACCAGGCGGCGGGTTCTTTTTTTCAAGACCCCTTTCCGAGATTTCACTGAAGGATCTCGTGGATGCATCGGGTGAAGGCGTTGAAATATCACCGTGCGCTTGCGGCCTGCCCAGCGCGTGCGAGCATGTCAAAGAGTGTACCGCGGGGGCAATTTGGCGGGAGCTCGCCTCGCATATCGACGTTTTTCTGACGTCCATGTCTCTGGAGGAAATAGTACGTAGAGACATGCAGGTGTAAAAAGGCCTATTCGGCAGCCGCGAAAGCTTCCATTCGTTGGCGTTCTTCTCCGTTCATGATACCCAGTTCTTCACACAAACCAAAAAGCTCTTCTACGTGCATGAACGCGTGGAGTTTGACACCTGCTGATTCCATATCCCGCCTCCCCTGCCTGCCCCTTTCAACGAGGACAACCAGATCCTCGACTACAAGCCCTTCACCACGCAATATTTCTATGGCTTCAATCTTGGAAGCCCCCGTCGTTATCAAGTCGTCGAGCAACAGAACACGGTCACCGTGCTCAAATGCGCCTTCTACCCGTACGCCAGTACCATGATCTTTGGCGGGCATGCGCGGCCAAATCATCGGAGTACCCATGTTGATGGCTGCCGCCGTAGCAAGGGGCAAGGCGGCGGCAGGGATGCCTGCCACCCTGGACCAAACGGTTCCCTGTGCTGCAATTGCGTACGCTGCCGCAACATCCGCAAGCAAAGCCGGATCTGATATCACGCGCCTGAGGTCGATGTAAAAAGGCGATACTTTACCGCTTTTGAGCGTAAATGTGCCTGTCCTGAAACAACCCGTGTCAACCAAGCCCTTCATGATGCGTCGCTTGAGCAGTGCCTTGCCGTCAAAGCCGGTACCAACAACCCTGCGTCCTCCCTCGTAGGCCTGGCGCATGGCAGAAACCAGTGCGGCAGCTGCAGCAGCCGGATCGGGAGCATCGGCCACCGAACGCGCTGCTACGGGTATGATGCCGAGGCCGTCATGCCGTGCGCCTGTTCGCCATACTTCGGCAATGTCGCCACCCTGTGTTCCTATGCCGGGGGCGAGCAGCCAGGCATCGGGTGCCGCCTGCCTGACGGCAGCCAGCCCATCGGGGTCGTTTCCAGCTGCAACCAAACCTATCCTGTCAGACCAGCGGGAACATTCGGCGGCTACCAGTTCGTATAGGCGCTTCCCTCCAGAAACAAGATCCTGGAATACACCGGCCCCCGGATTGCTCGTCCTGGCAAGGATGAAAACGGCTTTGTCTGGATACGCCAGAAAGGGCTCAATGGAATCACGACCCATGTAGGGACTCAGGGTAACCGCGTCAGCCCCTATGACATTGAAGCAGGCGGAGGCATACGCTTCGGCGGTTGATCCGATATCACCCCGTTTGGCATCAAGAATCACGGGAATTCCGTCGGGGATGTTCCTGACAAGCCGGATCAGGGCATCGATCCCCGATGCTCCCGCGGCTTCGTAGAAGGCACTATTTGGCTTGAAGCAGGCAGCGTACGGCGCGGTCGCCTCGGCTATGGCCATGGCTCGACGGTACAGCTCCTCGCCGCCCTCCCCCGGTCCAAGCCTGGGGTCGAGGCCTACACACAGCATCGTGCCGCGATCCGTCCATGCATCTTGAAGTCTTTTGTGGAAATCCAATGTAAGCCTGCCTTTCCATCGACTAGACAGCATTGGAGCACGGTCTGTAGGTGTTTTTCAAGCATGGTTGGGTTATACTTGTACTATTACGTGCATGCATCACTCCAGGAGGTACCGATAATGAAGAAATTCGTGTTGCTTATGGCAGCAATTGGCATAATATCTACTTACACGTTTGCCCAGGACAAAAGTGGACCCGCTTTCACCGCGGGGATTGCACTGGGTACCGATGTCTTGATCGACGCGGATGGTAACACTGAAACGTGGAACAACCTGGGTTTCCAGCCGGATCTGGCGCTTGGACCATTCGGCATAGGGCTTGACCTGACGCTCCACTTCAAGTTGATGCCAGACCCGGATACAGCGTTTGAGATTTTCCCTGGTGACTGGGTTCCGGACTATGAAAATTCCGGTAAAACTTTTCTTGACCTCTACCTTCCAAAGTTCATGTACGTCCGCTACGGCCTGCGTGGCGAGCCCCTGTTCGTAAAATTCGGCTCGATTGACGACCTGACGCTTGGCAACGGCTTCATCGTCGGTTCGTATTCCAATACCAGATTCCTGCCGGGGCAGAGGATTTTCGGACTTGATGTAGGGCTTGATGGAGCGCTTTTCAATTTCCCGTACGTGGGCATTGAAATGCTGGCAGGCAACCTTGCTCGATTTGACGTGATAGGCGGCAGATTGTTTGCACGCCCGCTTGTTTCATCGGGCATACCCATCCTGGACGGCATGCAGGTTGGCGCTACCCTTGCCATGGATACCGGCGTAGCCAATTTCCAGTCAACTACTGTATACGACCCGGTTTCTGTGTACGGCGCTGATATTTTCGTGCCGCTTATTGACAGTAAACTCTTTCCGTTGGCCGCCTTTACCGAGATTGCCTTTGAACCGCTCAACCGAATGGGCTGGATGGTCGGCGCTGGCGGCAAGCTTGCCGGCATCATCACCTATGGAGCACAGCTACGCTTGCTGGGAGCAGGATTCTCTCCTGTCTATTTCGACGCCAACTACGACCTGTTCAGGGCTGACAAGTTTGCGCTCATGGATACCATACCGAGCGGCGAAGGCTTTGCCGGCTGGCTGGCAAAGGCGGGTGCCAGCCTCTTCGAAGACAAGTTGTATTTTGACGTAACGGTTGACGGGGCTTTCGCCCACATACCCGTCGCAGCCAGCGATAATTCGGCTGAATACCCGCACATGCGCGGTGTCATTGGCCTGGCTGAGGGTGTACTGGGTGGTTTCTTTGTCTCCGGCTCCTACGACAAATATTTCATAGGAAAGACAAGCGGCGTGCTACAAAATGGGAGCAGCTGTCTTCACGCTGCTTTATAACCTCAGCTACAATCCGGCGAGCGAAAATGGTTTCGATGTGACTTCGAGCCTGCAGAGCTCGATTAAATTCTGATGGCTAAAGGAGGAACCTACATGCGTTTCAATAAAATCATCCTGCTTGCGGTTTTTATATTGACAAGCTTTGTCTCCGTGATGGCCCAGCAGTCGCTGGTGCTTGATTTCGTCGACGGTGACAACCTGGACATCGTATTTCCTGATTCGACATCATACAGCTATAAAAGTGGGTCAATCCAGGAAGGCGATTTGATTCCTGCCGGATCGATGGTAAAGACAGGAGCCGGCACGAGCGTCGAGCTCAAGCTCAAACCAAACGGTACGGTCATCAAGCTGGCAAAAAACACCACCTTCAAGGTGGAAGCCTTGGCGACACCCCAGAAAGACCAGAATGGTTTTACTCTGGTGGCGGGAAAAATCAGGGCAGTAGCCGCAACCGGTTCACAATACGCGATTTACACCGCCAATACGGTTGCCGGTGTGCGCGGAACAGATTTCTCGATGGCATTTGAACAGGGCGTCAAAGCAACCCTCCTCGTAGCCAGGGGCAAAGTGGAGTTTGGTGGTCGTGGAGAAGGCGATGCCATAGCCAATGCCATCATGGTTGGCGCGGGTCAAGTAGCCGACTTTTTCAGGGGTCTGGTAGCGGAAGCGTATACAGAGGCGCAGTTGGCCGAGGAGTATGAAGGGCTGGATATTCCAGCCGAGCGCATGCCCGAGCAGGCACCCGAGCCTGTTGCGGAAAGCTCGACAGAATCAGCTGATACAACGCCAGGCGGCCCGTCGGGTTCTCCGGCTGCCGACCTGTCTGCAAGCCCTGCGGATGATACTGCCTCGACGGATGGTACCGACACTCAGGGAACTGCCTCGGAAACAGAAAGCAAAGCCGATAGCGCCGTCATGGCCTGGCTCCGCGATATACTGGGCATGGAAATTGGTTCAATAACCATCAACGGTGACACGTGGGCCAAGGCAGTCATTCAGCCTACGTTTACCATTGGCAAGCTACGGACAGGCTTGTTCTTCCCGGTCATCTACTCCGACAACCTCTTTGATCCTTCCACCTGGTACAAACCGGCGGGCAACAACGAATGGGACTTTGGTACGGGGATCGGCTGGACTGGCGAGACCTGGTTGCCAGCTTTGGCAGACGCAGCCACTGACCTGGCGCTCAAGATCAAGTTCATGGAGTTAGGCCAGCCGCTTGAAGACCCGTTCTTCATCAAGGTAGGCAATCTGAACAGTTTCACTGTAGGGCATGGCCTGCTCATGAGAAATTACGCCAACGACGCGGATTTCCCCTCCATCCGCAGGGTGGGGCTCAACTTCGGCCTGGACCAGGGTGGCTGGGGTTTTGAGGCACTCACAAACGATCTGACAGACAACCAGATAGTAGGCGGACGCTTCTTCATCAGGCCGGTACCCGATTTCAAGCTGGCAATAGGGCTTTCCGGCATAGCCGATCTCTACCCGGCTTCAGTATTCAATACGGAAGCTTCACCGGATGCGGCGGCGGTGTATGGCAACCCGGCATTCATCGGCACGGCGCTCGACCTTGACCTTCCGGTCGTTACAAGCGAATTATTCGGTCTCAGGCTCTTTGCCGACGGCGCCGCGATGATGCCGTACGTGCGCAACGCTTTTACCTACAATGGCAACTCCGGTGCCGCAGGACTGCGTTATGATATGGTTTTTACCGGTGAAACCGTAAAGAACTGGGGAGCTGCCTCGGGTTTCATGGGCAACATAGCATTCGTAGACTTGCGCCTGGAATACCGTTATTTCACGGGCGCTTTCACTCCGGCTTTTTTTGATTCCAGCTACGAGCGAAGGCGATCTTCACTGGTTGAAGAGTGGGCGGGTTATCTTTCAGACCCAGCCTCCATAGACCAGTCGCCCTCGGTAATGGGCGTGTATGGCGAGGGCGGCGCATCCATAATCAAGGACAAGCTGAGCTTCAGCCTCGGTTATTTCTGGCCCTGGTCACTCGAAGCCTCGAGCATTGCCGACCAGCTTGCTGCCGCGGAAGATGACTACCTCAAGGCCACACTGGTGATAAAGAAGGGTTTGATACCGGTCGTTGACCTGGCTGGTTCGATAAGTTACGAGCGCAAGAATTTTGCACAAACGCTGGCTGGAGACGTTGAGGGGCTACGCTGGTTTGATGAAAACACAACATTCAAGGGTGAAGTAGCCTTCCCGATTCCCGGCGCACCCAACCTCGACCTTGCTTTTGTTGTTTCCACCGTTGTGGCGCGTGAAGAAAACGGCGACATCCGCTACGATGATGTCTACCCGACCAGGCCGGTGATCCTGCCTGCCATCACGCTTGAGACGCGGCTGCATTTCTAGGAACTTGTAGCAGATTCATGCAGGCCGTCATGGAAGCTTCCATGACGGCCCTTTTTTCAAATGCAGGCATGCGCCCGTGACAAGCCGGCTTCCACGGTGTATACAGTGCGTATGGAACCGAAACGGATTCGGGTGCTGCCACCGGATGTGGCCAAGCGCATTGCAGCAGGCGAGGTCATAGACAGACCCGCTGCAGCACTCAGGGAGCTGCTCGACAACGCCATAGATTCCGGAGCCAGGAATATCGTGGTGGAGATGCAAGGCGGCGGCATCGAACTACTGCGCGTTGTCGACGACGGCACCGGAATGGGCAAGGATGATCTTTCGCTCTCCATACTGCCGCACGCAACTTCAAAAATCAGCGCACTCGACGACCTGCTTTCCCTGTCGACGCTCGGCTTCCGGGGAGAAGCCCTGTCATCGATGGCATCCGTAGCCCGCGTGGAGATAGTAAGTGCTGTCCGCGACGACGAGGCGTGGCACCTCGATTCCGTTCCTGATGGTACGGTGGCCATCGTACCCTCGCGCGGATCACGAGGAACGGCAGTAACAATACGCGAGCTCTTCGCCACTTTTCCGGCCCGCAGGAAATTCCTCAAAAGGGCTTCGGCGGAAGCTGCGGCCTGCAAGGCGGTTCTCGTCGACAAGGCGATGGCCTTTCCGGAAGTGGCTTTCAAGCTGTCTTCCGACTCAAGGACGCTGCTTGTCCTGCGACCTTCGGGACTGGCTGAACGCGTGTTGGCAGCCAGCCTGCCGGCTGAAGCTCCCGAGCTGTACAGGGAACTCATTGCCAGCGGTACGGGATTCAAGGCAAGGATAGTGGCCAGCCTTCCGCTCATACACCGTAACGACAGGCGTAACTTGCAAGTATTTGTGAACGGCAGGAGAGTACAGGAATACGGTATCGCGCAGGCACTCGAATACGGCTACCACGGATATTTACCGGGAGGCGCATGGCCGCTGGCATATGCCTAAGTCAGGCTCAAGAACCTAGATGACATCCGTGCCGGTCTCATCCGCGCCATCCGCGACTACCTGGCATCGCATGCCAAGGCTACGCCATCCTCCTCTACAACATTCAAATATGGTACGGCCAGGTTCAGTGGCATGCAACCTGGCAAAGCAGCATACGCGGCGGAAGGGCAGGCATCGTGGGCGGCGATTGCCGAAGCGGCGGTACGGATCCGGGAAAACGAGCCGCACAGTTATCAGGCATCCCTGCGTGATACAACAAATGGGCCAAGTACTGTTGACACGGCTGATGACGGCAGTTTCCGCTACCTGGGCAGGGCACTCGGTGTATTTCTTGTTTTTCAGGCTGGTGATGAAGTATTCCTCATGGACCAGCACGCGGCCCATGAACGCATCCTGTTCGACGAGATCATGGCTGGCAAGGCCATTTCGCAAGAGCTGCTGGTACCCGTGGTTTTCGAGCCGGATTCAGACGACGAGGACGCCTACATCGCCACCCATGCCCAGGAGTTGACAGCTGCCGGTTTCAGGCTCAAGCACGAAGGAAAAGCCTGGCTCCTGGAATCGGCCCCCGCCATGCTGCCGGAAGCGATGACGGGAGCCATCTTTGAACTTCTCCGCTCACGCCCCGATCCTGACGAACTGCTCAAGGAAACCGCAGCGCAGGCAGCGTGCAGAGCCGCAGTCAAAGACGGAGACGAGCTCGACGTAACTGGCGCTATAGCCCTCATTCGGGCCGCCCTTGCACTACCTGAACCCCGCTGCCCGCACGGCAGGCCCATCTGGCTCAAGCTGAGCCGGGACGACCTCTTCAGGGCAGTCCGCAGGCTGGTTTAGTCCAAACTGCCAGCCAGTTGAAACTTGCCTACAAGCCTGCCAGTATCGATTCCACCTCGGCCCGTGACTTGAAATCCGGTTTCTTGGCAAGAAGCTCGGAGAGTGTTTTTTTGGCAGCCGCCGTATCACCAAGCGACAGGTATACCTTGCCTAGCTCGAACAGGGCATCCCAGTTGGATGGCGCAAGTTTCAGGAGTTCGATATAGGTTTCGCGCGCTTTTGGCAAGGCACCCGCCTGGACGTATGCGCGTGCCAGGTTGAGCCGTATCGTCGAATCGCGCGGGGAAAGCGCAAGCGCGGCTTCATAGTGGAAAACACTCTTGTCAAACAGTGATTTGGCCCCGTACGCATTTGCAAGGTTGTTGTTGGCTTCAAGCGACCGCGGATCGATGCGGTACGCCTCATCAAGAATTGCAAGCGCTTTGTCAGGGAATCCCGACTCAAGGTAGAGTCTACCAAGGTTTACGCGGGCATCCACGGCTTTTTTGTCAAGTTCCGCAGCCTTGGCGTAGGCAATAAGCGCAGAATCGACATCACCCGCTTTTTCAGCTATCAAGCCAAGCTGGTAGTGGTACAACGCCGTGGAGGGAGCCAGTTCCACCGCCTTTTTAGCGTATTGGAGAGCTTCTGCTGCCTTGCCCATATCGTATTTGACCTTGGCCAGGTTGTAATTGGTGGCTGCGTCGGAAATTATCGACAAAGCCTTTTCAAATGACCTTTCAGCTTCCGCTACCTTTCCGGCTGCAGAATACGCCACGCCAAGTTCCCTCAAAGCTGAAGCGTTTTCCGGCTCGAACGACAGGGCGCTCTGGTACGATTTGATCGCACCGGCGGTATCACCCTTTGCAGCTAGAATCCTGGCTGTCTCAACGTGCGCACGCACATAATCCGGCTTCAGTTTTATGGCCCCGCTGAAGGCGGCAAGGGCAGCCTGGTCGTTCCTCAATACGCGGTACGTCATGCCCAGGTTGAAGAAGGCAGGCTCGTACTTGGGGTTGAGCTTTGCGGTTATCGATTCAAAAGCCCTCTGGGCCTCAGGATACTTTTTGGTGGCAAAATACGCTTTTCCCAGTTCGTACGCGTACAGATAATTGTTTGGATCAAGCCTGACTGCCTGTTCCAGCTCGCCCTGGGCGAGGTCGGGTTTCTGAAAGTCATTATAAATTTTACTGAGCGTGTAGTGGGGTCTTGCATCGGTAGAGTCGTTGCGGATTGCCTCCTGGGCCGCGCGCTGGGCTTGTTTCACCGATTCAAGCCCTTCGGCACTTACCGGTGACTGTTTATAACCATCGTAATAGCCTTCCGCAATTTCCGAGAATGTCTGGGCAGAGAATTTTGCTTCACCTTCCGGCAATTCTTTTACCGCTTCGTCAAAATTGGTACGGGCCTTCGTATAGTCTCCCGCCGAGATTGCGGTGCGACCAGCTTTAACGAGCGCATTTATTGCTTCCATCCTGCTGCGCAATTCGCTGCCTTTACGCGCCAGTTCTTCCTCTGCGGCTTTTTTTCGGGCAGCTTCGGCATCCGCCTCCGCCTTGGCCCTCGCCTGATCCTCTGCCTTGCGGGCAGCGGCTGCAGCGGCCGCGCTGTCAGTTCCCTGGTCAACCGTGGTTGAAGCACGTTGCGAAGCGCTTTGGGCAACGGTCGTGGCGGTCCGCTCCAGAGACTTGCCCAGTTCACCAAGACTCTGGGCCAAGGCATCGTCGACACCCGTACGCGAAGCATCATCCTGAGTCGTTTTGGTAAGGGATTTTCCGTTTATCGCTTCATCCCGCAAGGCCCTGGCTTCGGCATCCGATGCATCCTTTATAACGAGGCTGTCCAGTATATCAAGCGCGCGGTCAAAATCACCACGGTCAATATATTCCCTTGCAAGGGAGAGCATATTGCTGCGTTCGCGTCCGCCAGCTTGAGCCAGCATGACCAGCGTTACTCCTGAAATAACGAGAAGCGCCAGAATGATGCCGCCAATTACCATCGCCTTTTTTGTTCGCTCGGTCACAAAAGGTACCCTCCCGGGGATATTGGATATTGAAAGCAGCTATGCCGCTGAAGACAGTTGCTCACCGTCGAAATTGCTTATTCATCCAGAGACAGGTCAGAATCGTAGCCCTGCACATCGCCGGAACCGGCGGACAGGTTGGTGGTACTACCCGCGGCTTCCAGCAGTGACCTGGCAACT